>OGYZ01002601.1_pt1 | contig 12070 bp, 10 predicted proteins | sample 1576681 | NCBI WGS metagenome assembly OGYZ01 (sample SAMEA3541480, study PRJEB24748) | human gut metagenome | biome: human gut; feature: human-associated habitat; material: faeces | place: China | collected 2012 | reverse complement strand
AACCGAAAATATCGTTCTCGCAGCCGTAAAGGCCAGGGGGGTTACCGTGCTCCAGAATGCTGCGAAGGAACCCGAGATCATTTCCTTATGTGAGTTTCTGACAAAGGCAGGGGCCATCATTGAAGGAACCGGAACGGATACCCTGCTTATTAAGGGTCTGGAGGAACTGCATGGCATTACCTACCGGATTCCGTCTGACCGTATTGTGGCAGGCACGTATCTTTTTTGTGTATTAGGAACCGGGGGCCATATATTCCTGCGGGATGCCCCGGTGCAGCATATGTATGCCGTGTTAAAAAAAGCAGTGGAAATGGGAGCCAGACTTGCTGTTTCCAAAGACGGAATATCGGTCATGGCAGAACCGGTACAGAATGCGGTTCCTTATACGAAGACGGAGATCTATCCGGGGTTCCCGACCGATATGCAGTCCCCGTTGATGGCGGTTCTGACGAAAGCATCAGGCTTAAGCCTTATTGAGGAAACCATTTTTGAAAATCGTTTTCAGATCGTGCCGTCACTTCGCACCATGGGAGCGGACTTTTTGACCACAAAAATGCGGAATGTCGCTGGATTATCCACCAGCGAAGCCCAGAAATCCAGCGATATGTTCGGCAAGTGCCGCTATCTGGACGAGATCACCGGCGGGCGGGGCGTGGTGTTCGCCACAGGAACGCCCGTGAGCAACAGTATGACCGAACTTTACACGGTCATGCGGTATTTGCAGTACAGCACCTTGCAGCAGAAAAAGCTGACCCACTTCGACTGCTGGGCATCCACCTTTGGCGAGACCACCACCGCCATCGAGCTTGCGCCCGAAGGTACAGGGTATCGGGCGAGGACGAGATTTGCCAAGTTTTTCAATCTGCCGGAATTGATGTCCATGTTCAAGGAGGTTGCGGACATTAAAACCTCTGACCAGCTTCATTTGCCGGTTCCCGAAGCGAAGTTTGAAACGGTGGTGGCAAAGCCGTCCGAAATTCAAAAGGAAATGGTGCAGGAACTGAGCAAACGTGCCGCAGATATCCACTCCGGCATCGTGGATGCGTCCGTGGACAATATGCTCTGCGTCACCAACGATGGGCGTAAGATCGGCTTGGATGTTCGCCTGATGAACCCCATGCTGCCGGACGACCCCAACAGCAAGCTGAACGTCTGTGTGCAGAACGTGTTGAAGATCTGGGAGGAGGGCAAAGACCAGAAGCTGACCCAGCTTTTGTTCTGCGACCTCTCGACACCGAAAAATGACGGCAACTTTAACGTGTACGATGATATTCGCAAAAAGCTGGTCGCTGCCGGTGTGCCGGAAAACGAGATCGAGTTCATCCACAACGCAGACACCGAAGCGAAAAAGGCTGCACTGTTCTCGAAAGTGCGCTCCGGCGATGTGCGCGTCCTGCTGGGCAGCACGGCAAAAATGGGCGCAGGAACCAATGTGCAGCAGCGTCTTGTGGCAGTGCATCATCTGGATGTCGGCTGGAAACCCAGTGATATGACCCAGCGCAATGGTCGCATTATCCGTCAGGGCAATATGAATAAGGAAGTCAAGGTGTTCAATTACGTCACAGAGGGGACATTTGACAGCTACTTGTTTCAGACTCTTGAGAATAAACAGCGATTCATCAGCCAAATCATGACCTCAAAATCCCCAGTTCGCTCCTGCGATGATGTGGATGAACAGGCATTGTCCTATGCGGAAATTAAGGCATTGTGCGCAGGAAATCCGTTGATTAAAGAGAAGATGGATCTCGATGTGCAGGTCGCAAAGCTGAAAGTTCTGAAAGCCGATCATCAGAGCCAGAAGTTCCGTTTGGAGGATAAGCTGCTCACAAAATTCCCAGCTGACATTCAGGAAACGAACGCCTATCTTGCCGGAGTGAAATTGGATGCAGAACTTGCTACCGCCCATCCGCAGGAGAAAGAGGGCTTCTGCGGCATTACCATCAAGGGTGTGACCTACGATGAGAAAAAGACCGCTGGCGAACGGCTTCTCCTCGCTTGCTCCGAACTGCCTAACAGTGAGGAAAAAGTGATCGGCAGCTATCGCGGTTTTGAACTGTCCTTGCGTTTCGACACCTATCACAGCGAATATCAGGCTCTTTTGAAAGGTCAGCGGAAATATCCGGTAGCACTGGGCAAAGACCCACTTGGCTGCATCATCCGTCTGGACAATTCTTTGAACAATTTCCCAGAACGCATTAGTTCCGTCGAAAACGAACTGGCCACGCTTAAACAGCAGCAGGCGGCGGCACAGATTGAAGTGGAGAAGCCGTTCCCGCAGGAGGAAGAACTGGCCGAAAAGTCGGCGCGCCTTGCGGAACTGAACGCCCAGTTGGATGCAGACGAAAAGCACGAGCCGGAACAGGGCGAGGAAGAAAAGGCGGATGAACCTCGCCGTCCCTCAGTGCTGGCGGCTCTGGAAGAAAAGTCAGATAAGGCCGAACCTGTCAAACCGTTCAAAAGTTATCTGGATAAGGATGGTGATGCCCGATGAATGACCGCCGTGACCAGCAGCTTCATTTCCGCGTCAGTAAGCAGGAACTGGAACGCATCTGGAGCAAGATGGAATCCAGCGGTATTTTGAGCATCGGCTCCTATCTGCGCAAGATGGCACTGGATGGCTACTGTCTGCATCTCGATTTGCCAGAGCTGCGCCGCATGGCCCATCTTCTGCAAATGTGCAGTAATAACCTGAACCAGTATGCCAAAGCTGCCAATGAAAGCGGTCAGGTCTATGCTGCCGATTTGGAAGATTTGCGCATTCGGTTGGATGAACTGATTGCCATTAGCAAACAGATTCTCTCCTGGCTGGCTGGTTTCTGATTTTTGCCCCACGGCTTCGGCTGTGGGGATACATATTATATAAGGATAAAGCCGTAGGAGGTGGTGGACATAGCCGCAACACGCTTGATTGCGCTGCACAAAAACAAAGGAAAATCGGTTGTGGCCTGCTTGAAAAGCCGCACAGACTATGCACAAAACCCGGAGAAGACCGAACAGGGCGAACTGGTCAGCAGCTACGAGTGCAGTCCTCTGACGGTGGACGAAGAATTTATGCTGTCCAAGCGGCAGTATGAACTTGCCACTGGGCGCAGGCAGAGAAGTGATGTAATCGCCTATCAGATTCGGCAGTCATTCAAACCCGGTGAGATCACCGCCGAAGAAGCCAACAAGGTGGGCTATGAACTTGCCATGCGGTTTACCAAGGGCAAGTATGCGTTTATTATTGCCACCCACACAGACCGGGAACACATTCATAATCACATTATCTACAACTCCACTGCGCTGGACAGCACCCGGAAGTTCCGGGACTTTTTATTGTCCGGGCTGGCCGTGCAGCGGTTGAGCGATTTGATCTGTCTGGAACATCAGCTGTCTGTTATTGAAATCAAGCCGTACCGAGAACGGCAGAAGCGCACTCTTTATCCTCCCAGAGAAAGCAATCGTGATAAGCTGTGTGCCGTAATCGACAACATCTTGCTGAGCGAGAAACCTGCAAGTTTCGAGGGCTTTCTTCAAAAGCTGGAACAGCGGGGCTACGAAATCAAACGGGGAAAGTACACTTCGGTCAAAGGAACACGGCAGAAGCGCTTTATCCGTTTTCGGACACTGGGAGCAGGATACAGTGAAGATGAAATCAAGGCGGTCATTGCAGGAGAAGCCGAGCATCGCCCACATCAGAAGCAGCCGCCAAAAGAGAAACCGTTCAATCTTCTGGTGGATGTGCAGGCAAAGCTGGCCGAGGGCAAGAACATCGGCTATGCACGGTGGGCAAAAAAGTACAATCTGAAAGAAATGTCCAAGACACTGATTTTCTTGCAGGAGAAGAAAATCGGCAGCATCGAGGAAATGCAGGAGCGTGTGGACGCTGCCACTGCCCGCTATCACGAACTGGGCGATTCCATCAAGGCAGCAGAAACGCGCATGACCGAGATTGCCGTGCTGCGGACACACATCGTCAACTACACAAAAACACGCCCGGTGTACGATGCCTACCGCAAGGCCGGATACAGCAAGCGATTTCTGGAAAACCATCGCGCAGAGATCACACTGCACAAGGCAGCAAAAACGGCTTTCGATGAAGCTAAACTGAAAAAGCTTCCCAAGGTCAAGGAACTGGATGCAGAATATTCCAAGCTGCTGACGGAAAAGAAAGCCGCCTACCCGGACTACCGCAAAGCAAAAGACGAGATGCAGGAGCTTCTTCGTGCGCAGCGCAATGTAGAACTGTTCTTCGCAGAAGAAAAGAACACCACCGAAAAAACGCAGTCCCGATAGACGATGACAACCTAGGATTCTTCCATTGTGGGAGAGTCCTAGGCTGTTTTTTTGTTATAGAAGTGTTTGGAACAAACGCGCAGCCTGCATCGGCACGATGCAGATCAAACGGGGTTTGGGCACAGCCCAACAAGCATTTTGAATTTGGATTTGAAAAATCCGATTCAAAAATTGCAAGTTGGTACCAACTTGCCCTGCTTGCCAGTTTTGTTTGGGCGCTATCCTTACGGGAAGTGTCTACCCTAAAAGTGCGTTGTTGGCGAACAAGCCGGCCGGGACGGATTTCAGGCTCGTGAAATGCTACCCTTAACATGAATACACGGAAAGGATAACCACTATGAGAGATATAGAAATCGGGTCTATCCGCCCACCCTCTGAAAGTAACAGCCTGCTGATCCGGGTCACAAGGGGATGCCATTGGAATAAGTGCTATTTCTGCGGGCTTTATAAATCCATGCGCTTCTCCATGCGGCCCATTGATGAAACCATAGAAGATATTAGGCGGCAGGCCCAGCTCAGCCGGGAAAAAAGATTACTTCCTGCTTCTTGCAGGACGGGGATGCCCTGGTGCTGAAAACAGATTATCTGCTCCGTATCTTGGAAGCGATCAATCAGAGCTTTCCTGATATGCAGTACATCACTTCTTATGCCCGCGCTGATAGTATCACTCGGAAAAATCCGGCAGAGCTAAAGGCGCTCCGGCAAGCGGGCCTGAACCATCTTTACAGTGGAATGGAAACCGGCTCGGATCGGATACTGAAACTTATCAACAAAGGTTTTGATGCGGATACCGTTGTACGAAGCGGCTGCATGGCAAAAGATGCGGACATGATCTTGTCGGAGTTCATATTGCTGGGGATCGGCGGCAAGGAGCTGTCTGAAGAAAATGCTGCTCAAACAGCAACGGCGTTGAACATCATCCAGCCTGATTTTATCCGTGTCCACGCCACGGGTATTAAGCCAGAGTCCAAGCTGGGCGAGTTTGTCAGGGATGGCTCGTTTACTCCGCAATCGGAGGAAGAAATCGTTATAGAGCAAAAGTTATTCTTGCAGCAGCTACATGAGATGGACAGTTACTATGTGAATGAACACATCGTCAATCTGCTTCTGGAGGTCAGGGGAAATCTGCGAACAGAGAAACAGGAAATGCTCTCTACGATTGACCGCTTTCTGACCCTGCCACCGGATGAAAGGCTTTTGTTTACTGTCGGCAGGCGGCTCAATATCTTCTTCCGCTTGGACGATCTGAAAAAGCCGAAGCTGCATCAAAAGGCCGGGGAAAGCCTGCAACAGATTTTAAGTAAGAATCCCCATGTGGACTTTGCCGCGCTGTGCAATTACGTCCGGCAGTCACAAATTTAGAGCAGAAAATATAAGCTGGGCATAGCCGTTTTTCGTCAGCTATGCCCAGCCTTTTATTTGCGACTTTGACAGCATGGCGGCTGAACATCCAGGCCGTCCAGATAGTTGTTTCCCCACTGGCACATTGCATCCAGAATAGGAACAATACTCTGTCCAAATGGGGTAAGAGAATATACCGTCTTGGGCGGCTTTTCTGGAATCACTTCACGATGAATCATGCCGTTGTTTTCCAGATCGTGAAGCTGCTGCGAAAGCATCTTCGGCGTGGCGTTTGGAATCAGCCGCTGTAACTCCATATAGTGTAATGGATGGTCAATCAGATGCCAGAGGATCAACGGCTTATACTTGCCGCCGATCAAAGACAGGGTTGCCTCAACCGGGCAGTTGAATTGATTTTTTTCACATTTCATAAAATGGCTCTCCTTTCCCGCAAGGTGCTATCTTTTGGGGAAGTATCTTCCGAAAAAGTGCATTCTTGCGGTTTTGTGTTCAAGTGCTACAATTAGGTCAATGGTTGATTTGATATGCTCAAAATAAAAATACTGAAAGGACTATATATTATGGATTTTATCACGATTGCAAAGCAGCGTATGTCGGTACGCGATTACAAGGAAACGAAGGTAGAGCCTGAGAAGCTGGAGCAGATTCTGGAGGCTGCTCATGTGGCCCCGACCGCTGCCAACCTTCAGCCGATTCGCCTGATTGCCGTTCAGAGTGAGGAAGGTCTTGCGAAGATCAGTAAAGCGGCCAATATCTACGGTGCGCCCCTGGCTATTATTGTTTGCGCCGATCACGATAAGGCGTGGGTACGGCCTTTCGATCAGAAGCAGACCGGTGACATTGACGCCTCCATCCTGACCGACCACATGATGCTCCAGGCCACAGAACTGGGCCTTGGAACGGTGTGGGTATGCTATTTCAAGCCCGATGTTCTGCGCAAGGAATTTGACCTCCCGGCCAACCTGGAGCCGGTCAACATTCTGGTTGTCGGCTATTCCGATGAAGGAACCGGCGACCCCAATCGCTTCAATAAGCAGCGCATCCCGATGAGCCAGTTGGTTTCCTACGAAACGCTGTAATTGAATACCCGCGCAGCCCCTGCAAAACAGCACAGGGGCTGCGTTTTTATCTTTCTGAAATATGAGCGTAGGTTTCTTCAAGAATCCACCGGATATGTTCATCCTGCAAGGAATAGATCACGTTTTTCCCAGCCTTGCGTGATTGCACTAACCGGACAATCCGAAGCGCACGAAGCTGGTGGGATATGGCCGATTCTGTGACCTCCATCTTTTGTGCCAATTCGCTGACGCAAGAATCTTTCTGCATCAGATACCAAAGTATCCGCATCCGTGTGTAATCGCCCATCGCTTTGTGAAGCTCGGTTAATTGTTCCAATTCGCCGGGGCTTGGAACGGAAAAAGTTGTTTGCTCTGCTTCGTTCATGTATTTTTCTCCAATCTATAATGAAGCTGTTTGACAGACAAGAATTATGTCAGTATCATAGTCATAGGAAGGAGCTGATTTTTATGCCGCATTACAATCTACCCCACAACCACGGACAGAATATTGAAAAAGTCTTAAATAAGATGCCCTCTGCAGAAGGGTTTAAAGATATATCATTTTTATTTCAGCAGCTTGGCGATCCGACCCGGCTGCGGATTCTGTGGCTGCTGTGCCATTGTGAAGAATGTGTATGCAATCTCGCGTCGGCTGTGGATATGAGCGCCCCTGCTGTGTCACATCATCTGCGGATATTAAAAAAGAGCGGGATCATTTCAAGCCGCAGGGACGGAAAAGAAGTCTATTATTCGCTGTCGGACACGCCGCAGGCAAAGCTCCTGCATCATGCCATAGATGCGTTGTTTGAAGTATCATGCCCGACTGAACAATAAGGAAATGCGCCGCAGCGTGTGAAAGTTGCGGCGCATTTCTATTGCGCTTAATCCTGATTTGTGCTGCCCGCTGGCATATCCGGCAGCTTGACCCGCATGGCGCGGATGGCATTGAGAATCGCAATAATGGAAACGCCTACATCCGCGAACACCGCCGCCCACATATTTGCATAGCCCAGCGCACCTAAAATCAGAACCAGGAATTTCACGCCCAGGGCAAACACAATATTCTGATTTGCGATGCGGATCGTCTTACGGGCGATCTTCATAACAGCGGCAATTTTGGACGGTTCATCCGTCATAAGAACCACGTCAGCAGCTTCAATGGCCGCATCGGAACCCAAGCCGCCCATAGCAATACCGACATCGGCCCGCGCCAGTACGGGAGCGTCATTGATACCATCCCCAACAAAGGCCAACATACCTTTTTCGCTTTTCTGCTTCAGCAGGCTTTCCACGCGGTCAACCTTATCAGCGGGCAGCAGTTCGGTATAAACCTGATCCAGATGAAGCTGCCCTGCGACTTTCTTTCCAACGGCATCTGCATCGCCGGTCAGCATGACCGTTTTGCGGATACCGGCAGATTTCAGCAGCTTGATTGCGGCTGGAGCATCGGCCTTGATCTCGTCCTCAATGATGATACATCCAGCGTATTTCCCGTCACAGGCCAGATAGACCACGGTGCCGACAGCCGAGGATGGCGTGTACTTAATATGCGCTCTCTCCATCAGCTTGGTGTTTCCTGCCAGAATCGTTTTCCCATCAATCACGGCCTGTACGCCGTGACCGGCAATTTCCTGGACATCGGAAACTCGGCTGTTGTCGATTTTCTGTCCATAGGCGTTTTTAATAGAAAGAGAAATCGGGTGGTTGGAGTAGTCCTCAGCGTATGCGGCCAGCTCCAAAAGCTGCGCTTCCTTCATGCCGACAGGGTGGATCTCGCTGACCGCAAAGGAGCCTTTTGTCAGTGTGCCGGTCTTATCAAAGACCACGACCTCGGTATTTGCCAGGGCCTCCAGATAGTTGCTGCCCTTTACCAGAACGCCGATCTTGGACGCGCCGCCGATGCCTCCGAAGAAACTAAGCGGAATGGAGATGACCAGCGCACAGGGGCAGGAAATCACCAGGAAGGTCAAGGCCCGGTAAATCCAGGTGCTGAATGGCTGCTGGGTAATCAGCGGCGGCAGGATTGCCAGCGCCAGAGCAGCAAATACCACTACCGGAGTATAATACCTGGCAAAGCGTGTGATGAAATTCTCAATACGGCCCTTCTTATCGCTTGCGTTTTCTACAAGGTCAAGGATTTTGGCTACGGTGGATTCCCCAAATTCTTTTGTGGTCTGAATGTTCAGGATGCCGGTCTGGTTGATACAGCCGCTGATGACCTCCATTCCCGGCTCCACCTCGCGGGGCATGGATTCTCCGGTCAGGGCCGAAGTGTCCAGGGTGGAGAAGCCTTTGAGAATCGTACCGTCCAGCGGGATGCGCTCTCCCGGTTTCACAACAATGGTTTCTCCGATCTGAACCTCGTCCGGGTCAACTTGAACCAGTTTTCCGTCCCTTTCGATGTTAGCATAGTCCGGGCGAATGTCCATCAGGCTTGCGATAGATTTTCTGGACTTGGACACCGCATAGGACTGGAACCATTCGCCCACCTGATAAAACAGCATAACGGCGACACCCTCGGAATGTTCGCCCAAAATGAGTGCGCCGATGGTGGCAATCGTCATCAGGAAATTTTCGTCAAACACCTGTCCATGCAGGATGTTCGTGATTGCCTTCCAGACAATATCCCAGCCGACAACCACATAGCAGGCGAGAAAGACCGCCATCTCCGCCAATTCAGGGAGATGGAGCAAGCTGCCTGCAAGAAACAGCACCGCCGCCACGATAATGCGTGTGAGCAAGTGCCTTTGTTTTCGTGTCATATTGTATTCTCCTTTCGTTGCAGCATAAAGCGTATCACGCTTTTTCTGTCTATTGATGAAAAACACCGGCTACCTTGTGGCAGCCGGTGTCCAGCTTTTCATTACGCCTTAACAGTCACATCCGGCTCGATCTGCTTAATCAGCGTCTTTGCTTCGGCCAGAACAGCGTCAAACTGATCGTCCGGCGCTTCCAGAACCATCTTCTGACCCAGGAAGTTGACGGATACGCTGGTCACACCATCAATCTTCTTCACGGCGTTCTGGATTTTGTCAGCACAATGGCCGCAGTCCAGGTCAAGCAGTTTAATGGTCTTTTTCATGGAGAAAGCCCCCTTTCATTTTTGTATTTGGTTGGTTTGATATGGCATGAACGATTAAAAGATTGTTTAATCGTTCATGCTGCCAGTATATTCACGAAAACCCTCAAAGTCAATGGATTTGGGAGCGGTTCTGCCCTTTGGATTGGAAAACCTGCCGATTGGATTTCCAGCAAAAAACCTCATTTCTCTTTGAATAAAAAAAGCTCCACTTTGGAGCGGACAAAGGAGAAGCAGGATAAGTATAATGAAAAACGGTCAAAGACCTTGTGCGTAAACTTTATGTTCGGGGCTTTAGCATCTTTCCCCCAAGATGCCAAACGCCCCTTTTCATAACGGTATTTAGTTCCCTACGGGGGAGGGGTACTCGCACAAATCTTTATAAGAAAGAAGTGATGATTTTGCAAAAGGAGCAATTTGACATTACGGGTATGACTTGCTCGGCCTGCTCTACCAGAGTGGAAAAGAGCGTGGCAAAGCTACCTGGCATCAAAGAAGTGTCCGTCAACCTGTTAAAAAACAGCATGGTTGCTTCTTATGATGAATCCGTTTTGGATACGGCGGGAATCGTCCAGGCCGTTGAAAAGGCCGGTTATGGCGCGATTCCCAAAGCCTCCGCACCAAACAAAAGCCACACGACCACACCGGCAGCAAAACCGGAGGTCAGTACGGCGCAGGCAGAATACAAGCAGATGAAACAGCGGCTGCTGCTTTCTGCCCTGTTTACAATCCCGCTGTTTTATATTTCTATGGGTCACATGATGGGGTGGCCGCTCCCCAGCTCCTTGCTGGGGATGGAAAACGCAATCAGCTTTGCATTTACTCAATTCCTGCTGCTGATCCCGGTGGTGTTCATCAACTTCAAATATTACCGGATGGGCTTCAAGACCCTGTTCCACGGCTCGCCTAACATGGATTCGCTGATTGCGATAGGCTCCAGCGCCGCAATCGTTTATGGCATTTACGCCATTTACAAAATCGGCATTGGATTTGGTCATGGGGATATGGCTACGGTTCACAGCTTTATGATGGATTTGTATTTTGAATCCGCAGGCATGATCCTGACCCTTATCACCCTGGGTAAAACCCTGGAAGCCCGCGCAAAGGGTAAGACTTCGGACGCAATCACAAAGCTGATGAATCTGGCCCCCAAAACGGCCACTGTGGAGCGGGACGGAAAAGAGCTTCAGGTGCCTGTGGAAGAAGTGCAGTTGGGCGAAACCCTGATTGTCAAGGCCGGTGAGTCTGTGCCGGTGGATGGTATTGTCATCGAGGGCTTTTCCTCCGTTGATGAATCTGCCCTGACCGGCGAGAGCATCCCCGTGGAGAAGCATATCGGGGACAAAGTGATCGGCGCGACCACAAGTAAGTCCGGCTATTTCAAGATGCAGGCCACCAAGGTGGGCGATGATACCACGCTGGCACAGATCGTCCGGCTGGTGGATGAAGCGACCAGCTCCAAGGCCCCTATTGCGAAACTGGCTGATAAGGTCAGCGGCGTGTTTGTTCCGGTGGTTATCAGCATCGCGCTGATTGCAGTCATTGTCTGGCTGTTGTTGGGATATGGCTTTGAATTTGCCCTATCTATCGGCATTTCTGTCCTGGTCATTTCCTGTCCCTGTGCGCTGGGCCTTGCAACGCCTACGGCCATTATGGTCGGAACCGGCAAGGGCGCAAGCAACGGTATCCTGATTAAATCGGCGGAGGCCCTGGAAACGGCCCATAACATTGATACGGTTGTGCTGGATAAGACCGGCACGATTACCCAGGGTACGCCCGTGGTGACAAATATGCTCTGCAAAGAGGGTGTTCCACAAAAGGAGATGCTGCAAATCGCTGCTTCGCTGGAAAAGCTGTCCGAGCATCCGCTGGCGGACGCGATTGTGGCAGAGGCCGAAAAAGCACAACTTTCCTTCCTCCCGGTGGATGATTTCAAGCAGATTCCCGGTCAGGGCCTTGTGGGTCAGATCGGAAACGAAACGTGCCTTGCCGGAAACCGCCGACTGATGGCGGCAAATGGCATCAATGGCGGCGCACTCCTTCAGTTGGGCGAGGAAATGGCCGTTGACGGGAAAACACCTCTGTTCTTTGCCCGTGGCGGTCAGCTTATTGGTGTCATTGCCGTGGCGGATGTAGTTAAGCCCACCAGCAAGCAGGCCATAGTGGAATTGACCGGCATGGGCATTGAGGTGGTCATGCTGACCGGCGACAATGCAAAGACCGCAGAAGCGATTCGGCGTCAGGTCGGCGTGGATCGTGTCGTGGCAGAGGGATTCCCCCAGGATAAGGAGAAGGA
>OGYZ01002593.1_pt1 | contig 12098 bp, 9 predicted proteins | sample 1576681 | NCBI WGS metagenome assembly OGYZ01 (sample SAMEA3541480, study PRJEB24748) | human gut metagenome | biome: human gut; feature: human-associated habitat; material: faeces | place: China | collected 2012 | reverse complement strand
TTACAGTAGCAGTATCTTCTGCATAGACTTTTGTTGCTGCACAAAGTATGAAGCCTAATAATATCACGAGCAATTTCTTCAAGAGTATCACCTCGTGTTTACGCCTACACTTGTTCGGCGTAAAAAATGTTATTTTTTTCAAATTTACGCTGTAATTTTTGCAATTCCATGCTATAATATCAGTATAGAACTGTATCGGGGGCCTGATTATGTATAGAATTGCAATGGAACAGCTACTGAAATGGAAATCCAATACACGCCGTAAGCCGCTCATTATAGAAGGTGCGCGTCAGGTTGGAAAGACTTGGTTGATGAAAGAGTTTGGCAAACAGGCTTACGATAGCACCGTATATATTAACTTTGATTCCAATTCACAGATGGCGGCGCTCTTCGCGGCTGATCTGGATGTAAAGCGCCTAATTTTCGGATTAGAACTCTATTCAGGGCAGAAAATCGATCCTGATCATACACTTCTAATTTTTGATGAAGTACAAGAAGTTCCTCGCGCCTTAACCTCACTCAAATATTTTTGTGAGAATGCTCCTCAGTATCACATTATCTGCGCTGGTTCTCTGCTTGGTATTGCTTTGCACGAGGGCACTTCCTTTCCCGTTGGAAAAGTTGACTTTTTGAAGCTCTATCCACTTTCTTTCAAAGAATTTCTAATGGCCACAGGGAAAGAACGCTACGCAGAACTATTGAACAGTGGAGATTTTTCTCTCATTACCAGCTTCAAACAGACTTATATCGATGCTCTGAAATACTATTATTTCGTGGGCGGTATGCCTGAAGCTGTTCAATGTTTCGCAGAGGGTGGTGATTTTGCTGAGGTGCGCGTAATTCAAAAGCGTATTCTGGCTGCATACGAGCAGGATTTTTCTAAGCACGCCCCCAATGAAATCGTTCCGAAAATTCGAATGCTGTGGAACAGTATTCCGTCTCAGCTTGCAAAGGAGAACAAGAAATTCCTTTACGGCCTTGTGCGAGAAGGAGGCCGCGCCAAAGAATACGAAACAGCTATTATGTGGCTTATCGACTGCGGCTTGGTGCATAAAGTTTCTCGTGTCAATGCTGCAGGCATTCCGTTAAAAGCCTACGAGGACTTAAAAGCATTCAAACTGTTTATTGTGGACATAGGGTTGCTTAGCTGTATGGTGGGGCTTAATAGTCGGACGCTTTTGGATGGAAACGCCCTTTTTGTGGAATTCAAAGGTGCCCTGACAGAACAATATGTCTGCCAGCAGCTGAAGACAGTAGAGGACCTTGGTCTGTACTACTACACGAACGATCGGGGATCTTGCGAGGTGGATTTTATCGTCGATACCAGTTCACAAATCATACCGGTAGAAGTGAAGGCCGAAATCAATCTTCGCGCAAAAAGCCTGAAAACCTATTGCGAAAAATACAAACCTGAAATCGCAGTCAGGACTTCAATGGCAGATTTCAAGAAAGAAGATTGGCTTATCAATTTGCCGCTATATGCTATTGATTATCTTCCTAAACTCTAACAACTATTTTTCAGAATGCGGTCCACGCCGGGCTGCATTTTCTTGTAGGCCTTAAAATCCCGCATAACGGAAGTAAAGACACGGCCTACTCTCCATCCAAGCGTTGGACATATTCACCGCAACGCCATAGCCATAGCAGCACTCGATCCACGCACCGCCGCCAAGTGCCATTTGAACGTGCCCCTGCTCACCGCCAGAGGCATATACCACGCGCAAATCTCCCGCCTGCACTTCAGACGGGGAAATACTGACTAGGTCTGCTGCGTTCCGATAGGCGGCTGTGCTGCCTGCGGAAAAAGGCAGGTTCTGCGACCAATAGCAATATTGGACAAAGCTCGAACAATCCAGATTGATGCCCACGCTTGGATTGCCCGGCCCGCCACGCAGCGAAGATGGCTGGGCATAGACAAACATTCCTTGGCAGCTCAGAGCAAAAGCGACCACCTGACCGCGTGCGGTCGTGGCGTCGATATTCAGGCTGGTAAATAGCTGCCGCAGTTCTTCCTCGGTCATGCCGCTGCCTGTGGCGCGGCATTTTATGCCGTCCACAATTCCATACAGTTCTTCCCAGTCCATGCGATACAGAAGCGATGCCCATTCCACATTTCCATAAGCATCTTCGCCATCTTTATACCAGCCTTGAAATCCGCTTGCGCCATTGGGCAGCGTGATCGTTTTTGTATATCGGGCGGATACCGCATTACCGGCATACTCATTACCGTACTGATCCTGCTTAATGATTGTCCGGGTCAAAGTTCCTGCATCACAACTTTCTGCCAGCGCTTCCAGATTGCCGGTTCCGCCGTCCGCACCGTTTGGGGCCTGCGTTTCCGGGTCTGTGTAGCGGTCATAGCCTGTCAGATAAATCGTGCAGTCGAGATCGTAGTGACCGTACTGCCCATCGTTCAACTCTCCGGGACACCAAGGTATAGCGGTTGCATTGGAAAAAGTAACCTCGTAATCATCGGAAACTGCATCATCACCCTCGCCAGTCACAACAGTAAAAGTGACCGTCAGCTCGTCAGGGGTATAAAACCAGTCGTTCAATTCACCCTTGAACAAGTTGGCGCTTTCATCCAGCACAATATTGCCGGTACAGTCCGCTGCCTTAATTTTCCCATCAGCAACTGCGTTGTATTCTTCCGGCAAATCGGAAAGTTCAGAGCCTGTTGCACCATCCGGGAAAATGACAGGAAAAAAGACGGTCACATCATGTGTGCCGTCCTCTTTCCATATAGAATAACTCTTATTTTCTGCATGGCCCTCATTCCAGTGCCACTCTGCGGCAGCATCGTACTGCCCGCAGGCATCATCGCCCTCACTGCAAGTATGGGTTTCAAGGCGATAATCCTTGATGGAAACCATTTCACCTTCGCTGCGGTAACCGTTCACGCAGCCGCCATAGCTCATGCAGGAATAAGGAGCCGACTCTCGTGCAGTCACATCCAGACCATACGCAGCCAATGCTCGGCAGAATTTAGTAAAAGGCACATTGTCGCTGAAAGCAGACACAAGCTCCGAACGCGGCCAATCCTGCTGGTAATATACCGCTGCCAAAGAGATAATCTCCGCCGTGTCATTGTAGATGCCATTGGCATAGTTCCAAGTGACACCATGCTGCAAATTATTGCTGCGCTGCCCGGTGAGCGAATCGTACCCATAGGGATTGCCATTGGGGTCAACATCATTCTGGAATGCCTGATAGATGCCCTCGGTAACCGCTGCATTTCGGTAGTCGTTGATTTTCTGCACAAGTGTCTGTACATCCTCAATGCGATTCGCACAAAACACAGAGGTTGACGTTGTGCCACTCATCTGCCCCAGCAGGCTGACGATAATCAGAAACAGCAAGATGACAGCACCAATCAGGATTACTTTTCCCATAGCAAGCAGATTTCGCAGCGGGTGCAGGACCACGTTGGTTATTTTTTTCAGAATGTTCCCGGTATTGGTAGCAGCCTCTTTGACCTTTCCCGGAACACTGCTGGTGAAATCATCCGTTGAAACCTGAAATGAAGATAGGTACTGCTCTGTACTGCGTAGGGTTGCACCACCGATTTTTACAACGGATTTTCCACCTTGCAGGCGCAGTACCTGCCCACCGGCTTTCAATGCGTCCTTCGCATTGATTGTCTCGTCTTTCAAGTCTTTCAGGATATTGCCGGTCTGCTTGCCAATTACAAAAGCGCTGTCCGCTGCTGCGGCCATGATATTGCCTTCCACAACAGTCTGCGCTACTGCCATGTGCAGCCCTGCATTTTGAACGGCATACGTATCGAAGTCATCGTGATAATTCAGTGCTCCGGCACCAGCTTGCAGCGGGCTTTCTATGGCATCCACAACCCGGTATGCAGGAGCTTTATAGTGACCGTTCTTGTGCTGGCTGCGCAGCAAATCATAATAGGCGCTTGTACGACTGGAGCGCGGTGTGTTTGTGCCGGTGATAGTATTCTTATTACCTCCAGCAGAATCATGCAGGATTCCGGATGTGTCACCGGCACCGACATCATCGGACATTCCTGTATCAGATAGCGCGTCTGGTTCCGAGTCCAGACGACTGGACTGGTCTTTATTTGGCCCCATTTTTGCATCAAGCAGAAGTTCTTTTCCCGTATGCGGCATACCAAATTGAGTCTGAATGTTCGCTACAATATCCTCTTCTGTCCGAAAGAGTTTCTTCTGCTTATCCGTTTGCGTGAATAGTTCTGACATTTCATAACCCCTACAATCCCGGCTTATTTCTTGCGGTTAGGATTGGTATCCATCAGATGGAACAGCTCAGTGTCCTGCGGGAAAGTATTGTTGAAAGGCACCACCACTTTATCTGCAATCAGCAGCCCGCTGCCAACCTCGGCATTTTCAATATACCGCTTTTCTTCATCGGAGATATGAAGCAGCCGTGCAATGTCGTTCGCATCGTCCGGGGCCTGATTCAGCAGCTTGATATAGCCGCAGTCGGACAGCATACGCCGAGCATCCTCGTTGTTCAGCACAGAACGAACGTGTTGGGTAATAGATGTCAGGATCGCGCCCCACTTACGGGCACGGCTGGAAAGCTCGAAGTAGTAGTTCGTGCAGGCGCTGTTGCCCAGCAGGAGCTGGAACTCATCGGTGAAAATCCAAGTGCGGCGTCCCAGCACGCGGTTTCGGGTGATGCGGTTCCAAATCTGGTCCAGTACCGTCATCATGCCGATAGACTGCATACTCTTGCCCAGCTTTACGGTATTAAAGCAGATGCAGTGGTTCTGCAAATCCACGTTTGTCTGGTGGGCAAACAAATCCATTGTACCGTTCACATACATCTGCAATGCCGAAGCAAGGTTCTTTCCGTCTGCGCCCTGCAAAAGAAGGTTGCTGTAGAAGTCGTTCAGTGTCGGCATCTGTTCGCGCTCCGGGTGCAGAAGATACTTCTGGTAAGTCAGTAGGGTTGCTTGATCGATTGTATTGCGTTCCTGCGGTGTTAAATCCTCACGGTTAAAAATCAACTGACAAAAATCACGCAGGAACTCACTTTTCAAGCGAATCGGGTTATCGTCATCACCGTAATCCTCCGAAATATCCATCGGGTTGATGTGCGCTTTGCTGGACGGCGAAATTTCAATCACTTCACCGCCAAAAGCCTCGACCAGCCGCGCATATTCATTTTCCGGGTCGATGATGACCAGATCGTCCTCCGGCCAGCGCAGCATGATACCGGCCATCATCTGCATAACAGCAAAGGATTTGCCGAAGCCGGTCATGCCCAGCACCATACCAGCCGGGGCAGGCAGCAGTTTTCGGTTGACCATAATCAGATTTTTACTGCGGGCGTTGGTGCCCTCATACAGTCCACCGGGTTGGAACAGTTCCTGCGTAGTAAACGGCACATAGATAGCGGTATTCACTGTCAGGAGAGTGCGCTCCAGCGCCAGCCATTTCTTTCCAAGTGGTAAAACGCTGTTCATGGCAGCGCACTGCTCAAACGGGATAGGGCTGAACCGGCACGTCTGCTGCTGCACAGTATTGCAGATTTGCTGCACACGCTCATCCAGTTTGGCATTGTTGCGGCCATAGGTGTGGATCAGGATGCAGACCTTGAAAATCTTTTGGTTATAATTGTGTAGGTTATCCAGCAGCTCCTCGGCATCCTCGATTTGGTTGGTCAGCTCATATCGCACGCCCATGTAGGCGGGCAGGTTCATGCGCACAGCATTGACCATGCCATCGCCCTTTTCTTTCTGCATATAAGCCAACTGCTTTTGAACCTGCTCAACGGCTTCGCGCTGCTCGACGGCATCTACATGAATGGAAATTGCATTATCAAAGTCTAAGTCACTGAGCAGCGAAAGCAGATTGTCTTTCATCTGCGGGGCAATATCCCGCAGATACAGCACCTTGCCATAATACTCGCCAAACTGGTAGCGGTCATTGTACACAGCGCGGGAGTCATCATGCTCCGGCTTCCAGTTGTAACCGCTGGGCGCAATAAAATCCTTGGTCGTAAGGGAATCCTCTGCCAGCAGCCAATCATAAGAAAATTCCATAACCTCTTCCGGGCGGGTAATACCATGCAGCAGGTTCAGGCGCTCGATACCGGAGAGCCTGCGTACAGTGCTGCCCATGCGCTTGAACAGGTTTTGGATGTCCTCGGCGCGTTTGAGCAGCCGAACCTGCGCTTTTCTGTAATCATCCTCATGCAAGCTGATGGTGATATACTTCTCCCGAATCAGTCCATTTTGCCCTTGCAGCGCTTTTTCCGATATAACGCGGTTCATTTCCTCGCTATACCGGTCACGGGCATCACCGCGCAGCGGCAGAAACGTGTCGCGGCGGAACTCCGCTTCATCCACACGCCGGGTCACAAGACTGATTTGCAGATGCGTGTCCGGGTCAAAATAGTTCAGGAATTCACTGTATTGGGTAAAAAGACTTTTCTGCTCCTCCTGCCGCGCCAGCTGAAAATTGACATCGGTGAATGCCATTGTCATGGAGAAAAGCCCCGGTTCCGCCTCACAGATGCCGCTTTCGTACATACGCTCATATTGCAGACAGTCCGCAGCCTTCTCAGGCGCACGGCGCTTCTTAATGCTGCGGGCGCTCTGCGCGGCATTCATTTCGGATTGTTTTGCGGATCTGCGCAGCTGCTTTGACCGCTGCTTTCCTTCCTTTGCGCGCTGCTTTTTCGTCTCGGCGGCAATAGGTTTCACATTCGGAATTTCTGCGAGTTCTTTTCTTTTGAACATTTCGACTCTCCTTATAGGGGCGGATCGGCACCGCTTCATTTTCGCTGTGCCATGCCCAGTAAATTTTCACGAGCTTTTCAAACGGATAACCGTCACGGTGGATAAAGCCCAGTCCCAGAAAAGGCAGCACCTCCACCATGACGATATAAGAAACGACCTGCATATCCATCCGCAGCCAGTGCAGACAGACAAAGCAGGTCGCAATCGCCAGCACCGCAGCCGAAGCAAAGCAGGCCAGCTGGCGGAGGGATAGTCCTAAAAAGAACTTCTCCCTGTACTCTGTAATTTCGAGGTTTGTTTTTGTGGCAATCATAGTTGCTCCTATAAAGACATCCTCCAATTTGATGACAGAAGTCGAATGCAGGGATAAAAAAAGAGCACCTCTCAGATTTCTCTAAGAAGTGCTCTAAGGTTTTATGCAAACCCCAGTTCGTATTTCTGCTGACATTCATCACGCTTCATAACGAATCGTGATTCTCCATGGATTTGCTGTCAAATTGATGTCAAATCGAGGGTGACACAGCTATTCTTACATATTTCGCATTTTGTGTTTGACGTATTAACGAAATATTTTCGATAAATTACTGGTCAATGGGCTTCATCGTGGGGACTTGCACGATTCACTCATTTTATGGTTATATCTTAATTCGTCATTGGAGCGATACTGCGATACACCGTAAATTACCGTTTCATCAGATTATGTATTATTCTATCACGCTTTCGGCATTTGGTACACGGTTTGGTACATGAACCGCGTGATAAACCGGGATAGACATCGCATCTAATCAGGATAAATATCTATCGAAAAGAGTTGTTAACTAGTTGAGTGCAATGATGATGTAGCACAAAGGGTGGGCTGTCGACTGATGAACTTTGACAAATCAAATCTCATGCAAAAGCACGTTGACAGATTCTTCCATAATCCTAACTATATCAGCAACTTCTTTCACGATAAAATATGTATATGCTCATTGGATATAAGATCTTCAAAATCTCCATCAAATGTATAAAAATCAATATTGTTTGTTACACAGTACTGATAATAGAGATAATCATTTATGTCTACCAAATGCAAATTGCTGATAATGCTATGGATTGGATAATCCGATAAAGGTTTTAACTGTGATAAGGTTTCCACATCCGATATAACTTGCTCACAAAGGGCCTTTGTGTTCTGAAATTCTGGCATATGTCTAAAGTCTTTTAAATTTCCTGCTCCACGCTGCCCTTCCCTTCGCAATCTATTGAATTCGCGTAATTTGCTTTTTTGGACAGCTTGAATAATTTCAACCAATTGTTCTTCACAAGTTACAATTATTTCACCAGAGGTTTGCAATCTTGCCAGTAATGCACTTGCCGCCTGAACGCGACTTGCATCTGCTGGTGATGAAGGAAGCGCTGTAGCACAAACCTCCAACCATACACATGTATCTAAAAAAGTCATTCTTCGTTCAAATCCTCTCTCTTCAAAAGCGCACCTTCTTTCACAAGGCGGATTTTCTCAATAATAGCGCTGTTGGCATTGCGGATTTGTACTTTTGACATAATATCGTCACCGTAGTTGAGTATCATATCACCGATCACAGGATTTAAGAACGCCGTAATCACAAAGTCTATCCCAGAAAAATCCAAGATGATTGTATTATCAGTAATTCCATTTTCATTTATGCTACAAGAAATTGTATCAAAGCATCTCTTACCGTCCTCATAAGAAATTGCAGATGCTCCATTTGCATAATCTCTTATATAAATTACCATAGCAACCTCCCAATTGATATGATGTGACAACACATGCTATTTTATAGCTGATCCAATGAAATCGCTTCGATACTTTCTCCCGTTGGATCCAAAAACACCATTTTATCAAAATTAAATAGCTTGATTTTAAATGTAACATTTGTTCCACTTAAGTATCCGCGAGACATATCTGTTATTTGGGAACCATCACTCTTTAACATATAGTAAGCATTTCCAGAAAAGATGCACAATTCTCCGTTAACCTTTTGCAAATACTCTATTAGAGTTGGTAGTCCATATCCTCCAGATCCCTCGCGTGTTGTATTTCCCTTTTGAATTGCCCAACTTAACGCTTCCTTTGGATCTATATTCTTTGAGACTCTTTTTCTCAAGAAATAATCATGCACATTTTCAATAATAGTTTTACCATAATCAATAATATTTACACAAAGCGTAAAGGAATTTTCCTCATACAAAACATCGTACATTAAAAACACACGTTCTTGTGCGCTATGGTTATAAGAGTTAGAAACGATCTCACCAATGACTGTTGTAAAATACTCTTTTAGTACATCGGGATTTGCCGAAAGATTGTATGATACCATAAAATTGGATATTTCATGCAACGCCATTTCGACATCTTTATCTGAATCAAAATAGTAGATATTTAAGTTAGGAGACTTAATTAAATCTTCAATTTTTTCGGTAGAAACGAATTTCCCGTGCGTCGGATGAACCGTAGATATAACTCTCTGCGACAAATTCTTATGCCAGAGTATCTTAACATCCTTTACAGATTTTGCCAAATGTCCTATACTACAATAAAGATACGCAAGTACAAGCTTATCATAGTTTGGTGCTTTTTTCGTCCTTGCATGAGATAAGAACCTGCGTACAATCCTTTCGAGTAACCACTGCATCAAACAATCCCACAATATCGTCAAGAAATGTTCGATCAAAAGTGATTTCTAAAGGAATAGAGACATATAACCGATGGTCTTCCGCAAAATAGTTATAGACAAACATCTTTTTTCCTCAGTATACTAAAGCAGTATATACTATTATAGTATACAAAATTCACTTTCAAAATGCAATATTATTTTGTGTGAAATTATTAGATGTGTTAAACTATGCTTAGGAATAGGGACAGAAAGTGCCGGAGCGGTAATCCTGTGAATACCGCTCCGGCATATACATTATTTACATAATCTTGATTTTTCCGTTCAGATTTGCCATTGCCTGCTGCTTCTTTTCCTTGGTGGCTTCGGCGTAAATGTTCATTGTGGTGGTGATGTCTGCGTGGCCCATGATGTCCTGAATGACTTTTAGGTTCGTTTCATTCTCGCAGAATCGGGTACAGAATGTATGGCGTAAATTGTGTACGGAAAAGTGGCGGATCAGCATCGGCTGTCGCCCTTCTGCGCGGGCCTGCTCTGTTTCCTGTTTGTTGTAGCCTTTGTACATCCGCTCGATGACGCGGTTGATGGTATGCGGGTTGCATACGTTTCCAAAGCGGTTTGTTAGGATGAACCCGGAGTAACCATCGATTTCATCGTGGGCATCCCCGACAAGCACCTGCCAGTTTTTAAGTTGAACCAGAGCATCGTAGACCTCATCCATCATGGGAATTTCTCGGATGCCCGCTTCGGTTTTGGGGGTGGTTATGTGGTACTCTACCCGGCCATCGTCTTGCAGACGGTAAATCAGTGTGTGATTGATGTTGATGATGCGCTGCTTAAAATCACAATTGTATTCATTAGCCTATGCGGTCAAGTCATCTTATAAGGCGGTATCTTTGCAAGAAGAAATCCATGACTTCGCAGTTTACCCGCTGGAAGGTATCTGGACAAAAATAAATGGGGATTACCTTGACAAAGCAAAACTGGAATATACCATTATGATTCGACAGCCAGATTTCATCAGCGAAGAAATGGTAAATGAAGCGTTGGGCATGGTCAGAATAAAGAAGCCTAACCCCTTGCTTGAAGAAATTCATTTTGAAACGATGCAGAACGGACTGTGTGTAGAAGTTCTCCATGTTGGTGCTTTTGACGATGAACCCGTATCTTTTGAAAAAATGGATCAATTTTCAGCAGCACATGGTTTGCGGCGTTCAGAGAACTATCACAGAGAAATATATTTAAGCAACGCAAACCGTGTTGAAAAAAGCAAGCTAAAGACGATTTTACGCTATTCAGTTGAACAGATTCCTGCGGGGAGAGTGTAATGCACATTGTCGAGGCTAAAGGAATTTTATCTGCAAAGAATGGAATGAATTTATATCGGGGATGCTCGCACGGTTGTATATACTGCGATTCAAGAAGTAGTGTCTATCACATGGATCACGATTTTGAGGATATAGAAATCAAAGGAAATGCCATTGAATTATTAGAAGCCGCCCTGAAACGAAAACGCTCAAAATGTATGCTTGGAACAGGTTCAATGACAGATCCGTATATTCCTATCGAGCGCAAAATTGGAAATGTGAGAAAAGCACTGGAGCTGGCAGAACGGTATGGTTATGGTTTTTCCCTGATAACAAAGTCAGACTTGATATTGCGTGATTTAGATTTACTAAAATCAATCAATGAAAAAACAAAATGCGTCATACAAATGACGCTGACTACATATGATGAGGGACTATGCAAGAAGATAGAACCAAATGTATGCACAACAAAAGCACGGTTTGAAGTTCTAAAAGAATTGCGTCGCATAGGGATTCCAACCGTTGTGTGGCTCTGTCCTATTTTGCCGTTTATCAATGATACAGAGGAAAATATCAAAGGTATTTTGAACTACTGCTCTGAAGCCGAAGTCTATGGCATCATTTGTTTTGGAATGGGATTAACGCTTCGGGAAGGAAGTCGAGAGTATTTTTTTAGGCAGTTAGACCATCTATTTCCGGGAATGAAAGAAAAGTATTTGCAGACCTATGGTATGCAATATCAAATTGTAAGCAACAAGAATGATGAACTTATGCAGTTATTTCATCATACTTGCGAGAAGAACGGAATTGTGCATGATAACAGGAAAATTTTTGAATACTTGAGCACATTTGAAACGAAATGCGACAACGTTCAGTTGAGTTTATTTGATAAGGATTTCGCAGGCAAGTCGCCCAACGGCATATAAAAAAAACCGTTGTATTGGCGACTGAGTTCTTGCGGGCTCGTCAAAATATAAGTGGCCTAACGGCGGTTTGAAATGAAATCAAGCCGCCGTTTTCCTTTTGAAAAAATGGATTTACGGAGGGTGTGATAAAGTCGCCCTTTTTTAAGGATATGGCGGTGTCCGAGGAGGTATCGCCGTGTCCTTTTTGCCTTTTTGCAGTATCCATGATCTACACCAGTTAAAAAAAGCGTAGCTCCCCCTCCGGGATATTCTAACCACGAAGGTACAATATATCAGTACTATTCAGATAATACATTTTCATGCGCCCGAGCGGCTTCATGCCGCCCGGGCGTTTTTGCGTCTATATGGAGCCTCGGGCCAACTTGGCCCGAAGTCCGGCCCCGGTGCCGCTCTCCGCCGCCTTCCGTTTCGGCTACCTGTCAACACCAATCACCGAAACGGAGGCGCGCAGCACTCACTGCCTGTCTTTTTACGCATGGGATAGAGGGTCTCTTGGCAA
>OGYZ01002588.1_pt1 | contig 12109 bp, 6 predicted proteins | sample 1576681 | NCBI WGS metagenome assembly OGYZ01 (sample SAMEA3541480, study PRJEB24748) | human gut metagenome | biome: human gut; feature: human-associated habitat; material: faeces | place: China | collected 2012 | reverse complement strand
GACTGCACCATGATGCTCGAAGGCGTCATCAACAGCATCATCCGCCTCAGGAATAAGCTATCAGATGGCGTTTCGGATAAAGGTTCTTCTGTATCCGATAACTCCTCTTCTGCATCCGATAAAACCTCTTCTGAGGCAGAGAACCGTTCTCTTGATACAGAAACTGAGGCGATGCTGCGCGAGGAACTTTCTGATTGCCTTTCTGAGGCTAGAGAGCGGCTCAGCAGTTTCCTCGAAATCCAGCGCAGCGATTATTCCCGAGAAATGACGCAGGCCAGAAACCGCATTCTTCATAAGCTGGAGCAGATAGACGATGAGGAACTGCAGCGCCTCCGGGCCGTCCTGCTTACCGAGATGGGATTCATCACCAGTTCGGCTTACCGCGAGCGTGCGGCCTATTCTTTCTTCGTAGAAGCCCCGAATGCCATCAAGAAGAAGCAGACGGGCACCTATGATTATAAAGACCAGCTGGACGCCATAGAACAGCAGCTGCACGCCTTCCCCCACAATCTCTACCCAACATTCAAGGCCGACCCTGTAGATTTCCTCCGTCAGGTATTCTATAAGCGTGTGCCAAGAAAGAAGATGCTCCAGCTGCTCTCGGGCATCGTGCTGATGATTATGAACGGCAGGGTGGACGATGTGAAGCAGTGGGGCAAGCACGGCGATGAGGAGTCGCTGAAGGCGATGAAGGCGGTGGGTGCCAAGCCTTCGAACGAAGTGAAGAAAGAAAAATTCATGGAACTGGTTGATTTGGTAATTCCGAAGATAGCGGTTTATAAGAAAAAAGGCTGTCCTGAATTGCTGGTGAATAGGCAATCCGACTGGTTCCCTGTGTTCCGCCTCTTAAACGGGTGGGGGCTATTTAATATGGAAACTCCTACAGCCTTCTGCAAACATCTGGCCCACCTGTACGAAAAACTACCTCCGGAGAATACAGAGCGTGCTCCGCTCTGCAAATGGAAGGATCTTACGCAGGCGAAATCTGCACCTTTCGAATATGCGGCTCTGGAGTGGTGGAGACTTGATTCAGGTGAGTTGGGCTCGGTAAGCAAGGAAAGATTCAATCGTTATTGCGATATTGTGAATGCTTTCAAGATGATTTTGGGAACAACAGCCAGTTCGGAGAATGTGAACTTGAAGGAAATCTTGCCGAAACTGGTGGATAAGAAAGTGCCAGTCTCGAACACCATGAAAGATGACGAGATGATGGCGGGAGATGGTAGTTAGCGGGGTATTAATATACCCCTCTTATACCCTTTGTTTATACTTTTATACCTTTTTATACCCCTCTTTATACCCCTGCTTTTTTACCTCAGAAAAAACTTGCAAACGGCTTTTTTTTTGTTTATCTTTGCACCGCTTTTCAGAATGGAAGGCGGCAGGTTTCTGCAAAAAGAGCCTGTCTTTTACAACTAAAAAAATATAGATTTATGACACAAAAATCATTAACCTTTGATGAATGCAAGCAGCTCAGCAGCCGCATCATCGCAATGAACCCTAACCGCAGAGCGAACATGGGACAGATTTCATCCCATCTCCTCGATTACTACACCGAGCTTACCAAGCAGCCTTGGCTCGCACAGCTCGTTGGTCAGATTCGTGACCTCACCGCCCAGCAGAACCAGATGATGCAGCAGGTGGCTGATGCAGTAAATGCTGCGCAGTTTGAGAACGAGGATGCGCTCGCCTTCGTCATCATCAAGAAGCAGGAGGAGATGAAGGCAGGCGAAACCTACCAGCAGCTAGACCGGAAGGTTTCTGACCTCAAGAAGCAGCTGCCTTTCCGCTCACCTCACTACTTCCACTTCCTCGAAGACCATCGCGCCCAGAAATTCATCGACCCGGAGGCTTTCACCTTCCAGACAACCATAGACATTGATAACCCTGAGGAGGTTGAGCCAGCGGTGAAGAAAGCTCTTCTGCTGAACGGAATGTTTGATGAGCCTACAGAGAAGCTCTTCAGAGAGAAAATCTTCTCAGCCGAAGACATTGAACTCTGGAAGGGAAAGGTGCTCCACATCGAGCGCTCAGCCCGCAACAAGGCCCACATCGACATCCGCATCCCGGTAGGAATGACCATCGCTGAGGCTCAGAGCGCCTTCTGCAAACTCATCCACGCCACCGAAGACCCTAGCTGCGTAACCCCGGAGCGCATCATCTTCATCACCGATGCGGCAAGTCAGATCTATACTGCCGACGACTGGTACAAGCGCCTGGATAAGGAGGCTGTGGCTGAATACCGTGAGGCTTACCGCAAGAGAGGACTGGATATTGACGGACGTCCGCTGGATGTAGATTCAGCCCGGTCAGGAGCATCTCAGAGCTCAGCCTCTCAGAATGCTTCTTCTCAGAACCAGGCATTTCAGAATGCATCTTCTGCTCCAACCGTAGATTTCGAACCCATCGAGAGCGAGGAGGAGAAGGCGAGACGGGCTGCCAATGCCGTGCAGTATGAGCAGACTTACGACGGCGTTCCTTACGAGGAGATTGTGAAGGCGCTGGTAGAGCTGATGGGCGGCGCTCCTGTCCACGGCAACCGCAACAACTTCATTTATCGTGAAGCCTGCCTGCTGAGATACATCTGTAATAGTGAGGCGGCTTGGATCAAGCAGGTAATAGAAACCTTTGGCGAAGACGAGGCGAAGGCGTTCGCCACCGTAGAGAATGCCTGCAAGGTGGCGCAATCTACCGCGATTCCGGATTTGGTAAAGCAGGCTGTAGAGACTGCCCGCAAGAATCATCTTGCCAAGCAGGCCACCGAGAAGGCGGGAATCTACGCCGATGTTCCGCCTCAGATGCCTGCCCGGTTGCCTAAGCTCATCAAGCTCCTCACCAGCAAGGTGCCTGCCGATTTCAAGGCGGCTGTGGCAATGGCGGTCTTCCCTGCGCTTGCCGCTCATCTCAAGGGCGTAACCTTCCGCTATACGGATAATCAGGTGCACGAGGCGGCGATGATGAATCTGCTCATTGCAGCCATGTCGTCAGGCAAATCGCTCGTCAACGGACCCATCGACTGCATCATCGAAGACCTGGTTCAGATGGATAAGGTGAACCGCCAGAAGGAGCAGGACTGGAAGGACGAGGTGAACACCATGGGCGACAACAAGAAGAAGCCTGTGCGCCCGGAAGACATCTGCATCCGCATCGTTTCGCCCGACCTTACCCGCGCTGCCTACATCCAGCGTCTCGACGACGTACAGAAGGCTGGCGATGCTTATCTCTACTGCAAGATGGACGAGGTAGACATGCTCAGGAAGTTTAACGACCCTAGCCAGCTGATTCGCCTCTGCTGGGACAATTCAGAGGACGGCCAGGAGCGAGTAGGAACCAAGAGCGTTACAGCCCGCGTAAAGACCCGTTTCAACTGGAATGCTTCAAGCACCATTGCCGTTACGCAGAAGTTCTTCTCGGTTCGTGAGGTGGCTGATGGAGCCGTGAGCCGCCTGTCGCTCGCCACCATCATCCGTCCCGATTTCGCTCCGCGTCCGGAGGTGGGCAGTTATGATGCGCAGTTCAAGTCGCAGCTTTCTCCTTACATCCAGCAGCTGAACGCAGCCAGCGGTTTCAAGGAGTGCCGTAAGGCTCGCCAGCTTATCGAGCGCCTGGAGAATGAGATTATGGAGATGGCTCAGCTGGCTTACAACAAGCCTTACGCCGAGTTTGCCAAGCGTGGTCTGGCGAATGGTTTCCGCCGCGCGATGGTGCTTTATCTGGCGAATGGCGAGAAGTGGGAGAAGGCGATAGAGGATTTCATCGTATGGAGCGTGAAGTATGATCTGTGGTGCAAGATGCGTTTCTTCGGCAATCAGATGCAGGAGGCGATAGATGCAGACAGCCGCTCTGTGTGTCATACTCCCGGTGTGAGCAATCTTCTTCTCTACGTTCATGACACCTTTGACAAGACTGAGATTCAGAACATCTGTCAGGTTCATGGCACCAAGACGAAGCTTGCCATCCTGCTGTGCAACTGGAAGAAGCGTGGCTTCATCATGAAGAACGAGGACGGCACCTTCACCAAGACCGCCCGTTTCATCGCCAAGTATGGGCACTACGGAACGCCAGGAGTGGCTGCGTAGCGGTGACTTGGGGAGTATAGATTAGGCACGGATTACACGGATTACGCGGATTTTAAGTCTCTTATGTCAATCAGAAGCGTATTTATAATCTTGTAGAACATCCGTGTAATCCGTGTAATCCGTGCCTAATTTTGTAGCGAGAATGTAAATGTCCTTGACCTTAATCAAGAAAAAAGGGCTTTTTGAAACTTTTCTCCTAAAATGTTTGTGTGCGCACACAAAAAGTTGTACCTTTGCACCAGAAAAAGAAAAAAGGATAAAAGATTATGGTAATGTTCGGGATAATGACAGTAGCAGTAGTAGCATTCGCAGTAGTTGCTTGCGCAGGTATGAACCTCGGAATGAACTGCGGTAAATAAGCTACGAAGCTAAGAGAGCATAGAAATCCTCCTCCGGGAGGTAAGAAATAAAGAGAGTTAAGATTTTGTTAGGTAAAACTACAAGATTGTATATTTAAGATAACAAATTTAAGAAAGGAAAAGATTATGTTAGTATTAGGAATGATTTTCGCAGTAGTTGTTGCATGTGTAGCTGAAGTTGGTGCTATTAGCAACAAGTTGGCTTAATCGGAGATTAGCCATGCGAAGGGCTCCAAAAGAGCCGAGATTAAAAATGGCTGGCAGCAATGCACAGCTGAGTAAAAAACAGTAGGGAGCCAAAAGGGCTTCCGAAATCAGAGAGGAGAGTAAAAACTCCTTTTCATTTGAAATTCATACTGTCCCCTGAGAGTTTTCGTGATAAATTCTGATTGGGGATTTCATATATAGATTGTTAAGAATTCGTTTTAGGTTTTATAGATTTTCATTTTAGGTTTTTAGGTTTAAGTTTTTAGGTTAATTGTTAGTTGTTTTTAAGAAAAAAGCAGTTTTTAATTCATTAAATTACGAAGGCAACAACGAGGGAAGTCGCATGACGCCCCAAGTTGTTGCCTTCTTTATTTTCTTATTACTTGAGCTATTTGTCTGAAATCAACATTATCTGAAAATCAGCGTGGTGAGCCTGTCTTTATCAAACAATTCTTGAGCCACGGCCTGTATCTGTTCGGCAGTAATCTCATCCACCTGCTCGTAGAGTCGGTCTACATTCTTCTCCCAGCCATAGTGAAGGAAGCTCTTGCCGAAGTCGAGGGCAAAGTTCTCGCGGTTGTCGCAAGCCACGCCTACCTGTCCCTTAATCTGCTTCTTGGCGGCCTTGAGCTGCGCCTCGCTCAGCGGTTTCTGCATGAACTTATCCAGTTCCTTGCGAACCAGTCTGAGGCAGCGCTTCACGTCGTGCTCATCGCAGCCGAAATAAATGCTCCAAATGCCCGTATCGCCATAAGCCACCATCGTGCTCTCTACGGTGTAAACCAGTCCGTTGTGCTCGCGCAGGGCGAGATTCAGCTTGGCGTTCATTCCCGGTCCGCCCAGCATATTGTTGAGCAGATAGAGCGGCATTCTGCGGCTGTCGTTCACATCGTAGGCGCGGGTTCCAATCATCACATGAGCCTGATGCGTATTCTTCTGCATCACAATCGTCTGCCCCTCGAAGGAGTGTTGAGTGTTGAATGTTGAGTGTTGAATATTGAATTGGGTTTGCGCCTCTGGACTATTGAATTTTTCACTCTTCACTCTTCGTTCTTCACTTAAAAAGCTCTTCTTCAAGAGTCTTAGCAGCTTCTTGAAGTCAATGTCTCCGTAAGCGAAGAATATCGCATTATTCGGCCGGTAAAGTTTTCTTGTAAAGCGCAGCGCATCTTCTGTCTTGAACGAGCGAACCTGCTCAGCTGTGCCCAGAATATTGTGGCCCAGCGGCGAACCCTTGAAGATGATATTTTCGAATTCATCATAAATCAGTTCGGCAGGAGAATCGTTGTAACTCTCTATCTCATCGCAGATTACCTCTACCTCCTTGTCGATTTCCGCTTGCGGATAAACCGAATGGAAAACGATGTCGGTGAGCAGATCTACGGCTCTTGCGATGTGCTCCTTGAGGATGGCGGAGTAATAAACCGTGCCTTCCTTGTTGGTGTAGGCATTCAGGTCACCTCCCACGCTCTCCAGACAGTTGAGAATGTGCCACGCCTTGCGGCGCTCTGTGCCCTTGAAAGTAACGTGCTCGCAGAAGTGGGCAAGTCCTTCTTCGCCCGGCTCCTCGTTTCGGGTGCCGGCGTTAATCTGGTAACCGCAATACACCACCTTGCTGTCTGAAGGCAGGTGGATGATGCGGAGTCCATTATCGAGTGTATAAGTATTGTATTTCATTTCAAGGTGCAAAGTTACACTGAAAATGTAATTTATCCAAAAAAATAGTCATTTATTTTGCATTATCGCCAAAAAGACTTATCTTTGCCACCAAAAATAAAATATAGACAACAAAAACAATGCGCAAAGTAATAGGAATAGGAGAAACCGTGCTTGACATCATCTTCAAGGGCGGCAAGCCGATAGAGGCAGTACCGGGTGGCTCATCATTCAATGCAGTCATCTCGTTGGGCCGTGCGGGCGTAAATGCTTCGTTTATCAGCGAGGCGGGCAACGACCGCATAGGAGAGTATGTGATTCAGTTTTTGAGAGATAATGGGGTGAATGCTGACAATGTGAGCATCTTCCCGGAATCCAAGTCGCCGCTCTCGCTGGCTTTCCTCGACGAGAACAACAATGCCGACTACATCTTCTATAAAGATCATCCTCACGACCAGCTGGAGTTTGCCACACCGGAAATCAATCCTGGCGACATCGTGCTCTTCGGTTCGTTCTTCGCTCTGAATCCTGTAGTCCGTCCTCAGGTTGCCGGCTTCCTGGAGTATGCGAAGGAGCACGGCGCCATTCTTTATTACGACATCAACTTCCGTGCTTCTCATCAGAACGAAATCATGAAGATTACGCCTAATCTGATAGAGAACCTGGAGATGGCTGATTTCGTACGCGGAAGCCACGAGGACTTTGGAATCCTCTACAAGAAACCGGAGGCGGATAAGGTTTATAATGCCGAAATCAGTTTCTACTGCAAGAAGTTTATCTGCACCCAGGGCGCTGAGCCTGTAGAGGTTCGTGCCGAGAACGGCTTTGCTAAGAGTTATCCTTCGGAGAAGATGAAACCGGTGAGCACTATCGGAGCCGGCGATAATTTCAACGCCGGTTTCGTTTTCGGACTGATCAAGGATGGAATCACCCGCGAGGACATCGACCGCGGATTGTCTGAGGCGCAATGGGACAGTCTCCTTGTTTCGGCTCAAGAATTCTCCACCGAATGCTGCAAGGACATCTACAATTATGTTTCCAAGGAATTCGGAGAAGAAAAGAAGAAGGAATTATAAAAATATAAAAGATATGACAGAAATTACAAACAAAATTTATTACGTAGGTGTAAACGACCGCAACAAGCATCGTTTTGAGGGCCTCTGGCCTTTGCCTAACGGAGTGAGTTACAACTCTTATATCATTGACGATGAGAAGGTAGCGCTGGTTGATACAGTAGAGGTGGATTTCTTCACCCAGTTCCTGGAGAACATCCACGAGGTGATTGGCGACCGCGAAATCGATTACCTTATCATCAACCACATGGAACCTGACCACAGCGGCTCCATCGCCCTCATCAAGAAATATTACCCTAACATCAAGATTGTGGGCAACAAGAAGACGCTGGGAATGCTGGAAGGCTTCTACGGCGTAACTGATGACGTGGTAGAGGTGAAGAATGGCGAAACCCTCTCTCTGGGCAACCACGAGCTGAGCTTCGTTCTCATCCCTATGGTTCACTGGCCAGAGACCATGGTAACCCTCGATGCGAAGAACAAGGTGCTCTTCTCGGGCGATGCCTTCGGCTGCTTCGGCGCGCTGAACGGCGGAATCATCGATACGGAAATCAACTGCGAGACTTTCTGGCTGGAGATGGTTCGCTACTACTCAAACATTGTGGGTAAGTATGGAATCCCTGTTCAGAATGCGTTGAAGAAGTTGGCTGGCGTGGAGCTGGATTACATCTGCTCAACCCATGGTCCGGTTTGGCACGAGCATATTGAGAAGGTTATCGGCATGTATGATAAGATGTCGAAGTACGAGACGGAGCCGGGCCTCGTTATCTGCTACGGCACCATGTACGGTAATACTGAGCGCATGGCTGAAATCATCGCCCGTGCGGCAAGCAAGGCTGGCGTGAAGAACATCGTGATGTATAATATCTCGAAGACTCACCACAGCTACATCCTGCGCGACATCTTCCGCTACAAGGGTCTCATCGTGGGTGCTCCAACCTACAATGCCGGTCTTTATCACGAGATGGAGGTTCTCCTCTCCGAGCTTGCCAACAAGGACGTCAAGAACCACCTTCTTGGTTGGTATGGCTCTCATTGCTGGGCAAGCAAGGCTGTGGCAAAGATTCAGGAGTGGAACGATACCAAGCTCCACTACGAGCCAGTAGGCGAGCCGGTGGATATGAAGCAGGCGATTACTCCAGAGGTAAAGGCGCAGTGCGAGGCGCTGGGTAAGGCAATGGCTGAGAAGCTGCTGGCAGAATAGATAAGATTTTAAAATGATTAAGAGCGGAAGAGCAACTGGGGTTAACAGAGTTAACAGTTAACAGTTGTTTTTCCGCTCTTTCTTTGTTTTCGAGCATTCATTTTTTCTTTCTTGTGTGCGCCCACATCTATCTTTTTTGCTTTTCTCTCTAAAAAAGTTCCTGAAAAAGGAGTGGCATTTCAAATATTTTATATATCTTTGCACGCAGATACTCATTCTGCTCACGCCGAGTTGATGCTTTCTTTCTCAAAAAGAGAGATTGTTGAGACGAGGACTTGGGAGGGTAGTGGTATCATGACATAATATAGAGCGTTTACTTGGCGCTTTGTTCTTGACGGACTGAAACTTCGCAAACTTCATGAATAGTCACGAACAATGCAACGGTAGATGCCCTCGGGATGTGTTTAGCCACATCCCTTTACTGATATGGCTTATTGCGTCAAGTGATAAGTCTTATATCCGTATAGGGGAAAGTGTACACATATCGGCGTGGGCTTCGACGTTGCTCGTTCAACTATTCAGGGCAATGCGAAGGCCTCAGTTCGTGGGACGAGTGACGAGGAGATCCCACGCTTTCCGTTTATTTTAATCGCTAACCTTGGGATGAAGGGTTGGTTAGGAAAGGAATTTCTATGGATTATCGAAAAGCAGAAAAACTGCGTAAAGAGTGGGGTAATAAGCCTTGTTCTCATCCAAATTTTGAGGTGGAAACTCATTTGGATTCAGGCTATGCTGCAGTAAAGACAGGCGATTATGTTTGTACTTGTTGTGGACAAGACTTTACCAAGGAAGAAAAAGATAGAATAATTGCTAAACGTAATAAGGATTAATCTTATGGATTCATTTACTCTCAAAAAATCATTTATTTGGGTTATGCTATTGCTTCTTTGTGGCATGACATTAAAGGCTGCGAACAATCCGCAAGTTGTGGTAAAATTGGATAAGCCAGGAAGTTTAATCTCAAAAGTAAGTTTCTATACCACCAATCTCAAAGTTATTGGATCGTTGGATGGGAAGGATATGTATTATCTCCGTAAGATGGCGGGCTGTGATAATGATGGACGACCAACGAAAGGAGAATTGGCTACTTTAGATTTGTCGGAAGCCAATATACTTACAGGCAATTATATTTATCTTTCTATGTCTGGTGAGTTTTATTTTAATGGTCTACAATCGGTAAATTTAGTCCATGACGAAAAAGATGCAATTTGTCAGTTTGAGGGCCGGGGGAAGTCTTTCCCATTGAGGGAGGCTCTGGCGAAAAGGAAAACTTTGCCGCACTGCCAAGGGCTCCCTCTTTGAGGGAGCTGTCGCCGCAGGCGACTGAAGGAGTTATAAAAAAGCACCCGCAGTTTTGAACGCTGCGGGTGCCTTTTGGTTCACTGATAGGTCTCGATGCTCACGCTGTTGATGGTGATATCCTCACGGGGCTTCTGGTTTTCGTCCACGGCGGTCTGGCCGATGGCATCCACCACGTCCATACCCTCGTACACCTGCCCCAGCACGGTATCGGTGTAGTCAAGATAAGGCGCGCCGCCGACGGTCTGATAGGCCGAAACCACCTCTGCGCGGTAGCCGGCACTGTTCATCTGGTCCACAAGCTCCTGCGTCACCGACTGGTCTCCCGGCAGCGTCTGCATCACGTAAAAAACGCTGGCGCACTCGCCGGAAGCATCGGTGCCCATACACAGCGCGCCAGAGTAGTGGTGCAGGCTGTCGGTGGTCTCAGCCGGGTAGCGGCTGCCGTTCCAGATGGTGCCGCCCCTGCCGTCGGCCCCCTGTCCGGCCTCCACCACAAAGCCGCTCTCCACGCGGGAGAAGGTCAGGCCGTTGTAGTAGCCTGCCTGCACAAGGCCCACAAAGTTATCATAGGCCTGCGGGGCCTTGTCCGGGAAAAGCACCGCCTTGAACACGCCTGCCGAGGTATCGAACACCGCAATGGTGTCCCCCGCCGCAGGGTGGGCAAACTGCAGCTCTGCCGATTCCACTGCCGGGCGGTCGCTCTTCTGGACTGTACTGCCGCCGCTGCCTTTGCCAAAGTGCAGAAAGCTCCCGGCACTGCAGCCCGTCAGCACCAGCGCCGCTGCCAGCACAAACGCCGCCCATCTTTTTTTATGCATCATTTCCGCCCACGCTCCATACTCTATAGTAACCTGCACGGCACACCGTGCACAGAAGATTCAGAGGATAGTATATCATATTCTGCCGCAGAGTGCGAGAGCAAATGCGTGAAAATTTGCTGCACAATTTCTGTGCGAAAAAGCATCTTGACGAGCAGGCAAAAAAACGCTACACTATATGCAGGCCAAGCGGGCGGCACACAAACAGCCCGTTTTATGACACGATACAGGAGACAATATCTATGTCTGACGAAATCAAGAACCCTAATACCGAAGAAGATCAGCCCGACCTGATGACCCTGGAGGATGAGGACGGCAACGAGATCACATTTGAGGTGATCGATGCGCTGGACCACAAGGGTGTGCATTATCTGGCTGCTGTGGAATACGCCGAGACCGAGGAAGAGGCTGAGAACGCTCAGCTGGTCATCCTGAGCGTCGGCGAAGACGATGAAGGCGAGTATCTGGACGTCGTGGATGACGACGAACTGCTGCTGGAGCTGGGCAAGCTGTTTGAAGAGCGCCTGAGCGACGAGTACGACATCGAAGAATAATTCCAGACAAATTACCCGGCAAAACTTCCTGCCCGGCTCGATTTGTTGCGGTTTATATGATCCTACTAATCATTCAACGGGAGCTTGGAGTTCCCCGGTGGATTGCAGACCTCCCCGTCATGGGGCGACCATGAAGGCTCGATGAGGAAGCGCGAACCCGGAGACAGGGCACCCACCTGTCCGTAAGGGTAGGTTTGATTGACCGCAGACGACCGGGCGGGATCTTTTTATAGCAATCCATCCACCTCTGTCCTCTGCACTTTCTGCAGAGATGCAGTGTGTGGATTTTTTTATTATCTTGAAAGGATGTGCATTGCGGCATGAAGTCAGAACATCTGGTGGGCACCTCCATCCCCCGCTTTACCTTTGATACCCCCACCACACCGGGCAATGATTTTTACAAGCTGTGCGAGGGTGAGCACCCGCTGGTGATGATCTTCCTGCCTGCCTTTGACCACCCTGTCACGCGGGAATACCTGACCCGCTACCTGCAGACCCTGCCCAGACTGCGCGGCGTGCGGCTGGCCTGCGTGGTGCGTTCCTCGCCCCGCATGGTGGCAAAAGCCACGCAGGGGGCCGAGTTTTCCTTCACCCTCATCTGCGACGCGCCGGGGGTGCTGTACGGCTACCTTGGCGTAGAACAGGCCCGCGGCATCCTGAGCTGGAGCTTTGCGGCCCAGCGCATCTACAAAGCGGCCAAAGAGCAGGGCTACCGCTACAACAGCAATGCTCCGCAGCAGCTGCCGCTGACGCTGGTGGTGGGCCACATGGGTAAGATCCTGTTTACCCACTCCGGCCGCAGCCAGACCGACCTGCCGGTCCTCTTCTGGGCAAGCAAGGGTGTAGATGGCTTCCGC
>OGYZ01002585.1_pt1 | contig 12122 bp, 15 predicted proteins | sample 1576681 | NCBI WGS metagenome assembly OGYZ01 (sample SAMEA3541480, study PRJEB24748) | human gut metagenome | biome: human gut; feature: human-associated habitat; material: faeces | place: China | collected 2012 | reverse complement strand
TACCCCCCATTTATACGATGAAATCGCACGGTTGGCCAAAGAAAAAAACTGGCAATGGTTAATTACCTTTCATCCGAAAATGTCTCCGGAAATCGTGGAAAAATACAAGAATCTGGCCAATGCATTAGATAACGTCAGTTTCTACGATGGAGATAATAACGTGGAACTTCTGCAAAAAGCGGATGTCCTCCTATGTGACAGTTCATCCATCATCATCGAATTCCTGTTCTTTGACAAACCTGTTGTAACTTACAAAAACACGTCTCCGGGGAATTATCTTATCGATGTAGATTCCCCCGAGTTGATTGAACCTGCTATCGAAAAAGCCCTAACACGTCCCAAAGAACTAATGGATAATATCCGAAAATACACCGATAGTCATCAACCTTATAGAGATGGGCGCTGCTCAGCCCGTATTCTCGATGCCGTGGATGACTTTATCGCCAAGTACAAGGGGAAAATTAAAAGAAAACCGCTCAATCTTTTTCGAAAATTACAGACCCGTTGGCAGGTAAAGTATTTTCCTTTCGGCCCCCGCTACACGGCCTCAAAGTGAACGATTTTAAGTACCCAAATTATTATATAACAAATAGATACACTACCATTTCGTTCACAAATTCTCATCATAAATAAAGGAAAGTTTTTATCTTTGCGAAGATAATAACACCAATAATCACTATTATCTCCAAAAGATAGAAAACAGCAAATTGCTAAAACTAATAAATGATCGTTTGTTGACATTTTTTCTGCATGTAATTTTCTCCAAGAAGGAATAAGCGCAACTAGCTGATTAACAGTTGTGATTAATAAATGAGTGTTTGTTTGTATTTGTTGAGTTTATTGGTTAAATTTGCGTATTATTAAACGATCAATTTATGATGGGAAAGAAAATTGCATACCTTGACCGCAATGAATACAACTACGGTCCCGCCCCGGAAATTGAAAAAGTCTTAAGAAACTTTGATCCGGACAAATTATGTTTTTACACAAGAATTTACGATGAAGGCAAAAAGAGTATTCTATCCGATTACATCGCCGAACTATATGATATTCCGGAAAAACAAGTCATTTTGGGATATGGTGGAGAAGATATATTAAAACAAGTCGTTCACTACTTCCTATCCGGTGACCAAAAACAAAAAACACTATTAATCCCTAAATTTTCATGGTGGTACTACAAATCCATCGCGGACGAGGTAAACGGACGAACCGTCTTCTACCCGCTATTCGAGGACGGAAATACGTTCAAATATGATATTCAGAGCATCCGGGAAACGGTAGAACGGGAAAAACCGGAAATCGTGTTAATCGCCTCCCCGAACAATCCGACCGGAAATTCCTTGTCAAAAGAAGAGTTACACGAAATTCTCTCCTTTATTCCCCGGGAAACAGCCATTGTCATTGACGAGGCTTACGCGTCTTTTAGCAATAAAGACACGTCATACATAAAACCACTCATTGAAGAGTTTCCGAATTTACTGATCATCCGGACCCTCTCCAAGTTCTACGGACTTCCCGGATTACGTCTCGGCTTTGCCTTTATCGGGAAGAATTTGTCCTCGTTCTTGAATTACAGCACGAAATATTTAGGTTATAACCGACTTTCCGAAGAAATCGGTATTGCCGTATTGAAAGCAAACGATTATTACCAGAACGTGGCAGACCTCATGGCAGAAGACCGGGAAACCTATATGCGGGAAATCGGTGCCTTGGAAGGATTCAAAGTGTATCACTCGGAAGCAAACTTTATTTTGGTGAAATACCCGATTTCATTAAAATCCCAATTACAGAACGCATTCAAGGCGAAAGACCTAATCATCAAATTCATGAACGAGGAAGATATTAACACGCACATGCGGATCACGTTGGGAACCCAAAAACAAAATCGTTTGGTGATAGACACCATCAAAGAAGTCGTGTCAACCCCATCCTAACCCGGTAACGTGTATGAAAGCTATAATCCTTGCCGCGGGCATTGCCTCCCGGTTACGACCGCTCACAAACGATCGGCCGAAATGCCTGCTAAAAATAGGCAATCGTTCTTTATTGGAAAGAACGATTGATGCCTTATTGGAAAATAATATCCGTGAAATTGTTATCGTTACCGGTTACCTACATGAAATGCTGGAATCTTTCGTGCAAACTCGCTACCCTTCTTTAAGCGTCAAATTCATCCACAATGAACTTTACGCCACCACCAATAACATATATTCCTTGTGGCTGGCATTACCCGAAGTTCAACAGGAAAAAGAAATTATTCTACTTGACAGCGACATTTTATTTGATCCGCTCATGATAAAAATATTACGGGATGCCCCTCATACGAACTGCCTGGCACTGGACAGTCATAAACTCGGGGAGGAAGAGATCAAAGTCATCGTGAACGGAAAAAATCAAATCACGGAACTCAGCAAAACGTGTTCCATAGAAAAGGCCATCGGTGAATCCATTGGCATTGAAAAAATATCTCATGCCTATCTCCTTGCCCTACACGAAGAACTGGAACACATGATCCTACACGAAAAACTGGATAATGTTTTTTATGAATTAGCCTTCGAACGCTTGATTGCACGAGGACAATATTTCTATCCGGTGGACACGAGCGCCTATTTCTCCATGGAGCTTGACACTCCCGAAGATTTTCACGATGCCATCAATCGAATCCCCAAACACCTACAAGCATGAAAATTGTACTTTTTTGCGAACAAAAATACGCGATAAATATTTTACAACCTCTCGAAGTCGAGGCCAATAAAGAAGGGGAACATTCCGTGATATGGTATGTTCAACCTAAAAATATCCCGGACTTTCCGTTAAAAGACGAGGTGAAATGGACAAACAGCATACAGGAAATCTACGATTTTTCCCCGGATGTCCTATTCGTTCCCTGCAACATTGTTCCCTACTATTTACCGGGAGTGAAAATACAAATCTTTCACGGCTACGCTGCCGAGAAAAAGGATCATTGGGTAATCCGCCGTTATTTTGACACCTACTTTACCCAAGGCCCATTCTTCACGGAAGGCTTTAAAGCACTTGCCAAAAAATACAAGGATTTTGAAGTTGTAGAAACAGGATGGCCTCGCCAAGACTGGATTTATGAAAATCTCCACACTTTTGACGCTGAAAAAAACGCACTACTCCGAAAGCACCAGAAAAGCAAATTGGCCTTGTATGCCCCAACCTTTTCTCCATCGTTAACTTCACTGCCATTCATAAAAGAGGGACTGGAAAAATTAGCCCGGGAAAAAGATGTCTTACTCATCCTGAAATTTCACCCGTTAACCCGGAGTGAATGGATGGAAGAATACAGGCAATTGGCCGAGGAACATGAAAATATGCTTTGTGTAGAGGATCACAATATCACGAAATACCAGATCATGGCCGATGTCATGAGTAGTGACACCTCTTCGACCGTGTACGAATTCTTACTACTCGACAAACCGGTCATCACGTACAAGACCATTGCCAAAGATATTTACTGGCTGGATATTCAACATCCGGAAGATCTTCCCGACGCCTTCGATCTCGTACTTCAAGATACCGTACTCGCCTCAAAACGCAAATGGATCATCGACAACTACGACCCCTACCTGGACGGGAAAGTTTGCCACCGTATGCTTGACGCCGCCAGAGACTATATCTCCCGCCACGGAGTACCCAAGAAACGAAAATTAAATCTTTGGCGTAAATACACCAGTATCAAGAAATTCGGCAAAGTCAAAAGAAGATAAACTAACTCTTCTTCTTGGCTTTCCGTTTGAGTACCTGCTCGTCATGGGCATGAGTCCACTCTTTCAACAAACGGGTCATTTCCATCGCATCCGAATGTGTCAATCGGGCATATTCGTCCGCAATAATATCAATCATATCATCTGTTGCATTCAAGCGGTAAAAGTTCTTCAATCCCACCAACGGGGAAATCGTCATGAACTTGATCCGGTTCAAGTCAACCAACATAAAATGAACCCGTTCACCCTCTCTCCGGATCAACGTGTTCCCCGGTGAATGATCGATAAAATAGATGGATTGCGTGTGAAAATGATACGTGAACCGGGTGAACTCCCGTAAAATAAATTCCAGATCAGCCGGACATTTCACCCGCAAATCCCGAAAAGTATAATCATACTCTTCCTGCCGGGAAATATAAAAACTACGGGTTACCCCGAAGACATTCCGATAAACGATACAAGCAATTGGCTCCGGGGTATTCACCCCCCTCTCCAACAACGTATTCGCGTACTCGAACGAGCGTTGAGCCTTTCCTTTCCGCACGTAAGCATACGCGAATTGATTAATGACATTGGGTTTTTTAAAGGATTTCACGTTAAAACGTTCTCCTTCCACGTCCAATATCTTAATCACGTTCCGCTTGTTATCAATGACCTCTCCTTCCAGATCAAAACGACGAGGAATATCCAGAATGGCCTTTTCCAATGACTTATATTTCGGATTAATTTGGTAATCAATCATTTTACCCGCTCGTAATTTATAAACGTGTAATCACATTCATTTTTCTCATCCGCCTTCCCCACTTCTCTCGCAACCTCTCTCCAAACTTCGGGGTCAACAGACGGAATCACCGTATCGCCCTCACATTCCTGATGGACAACGGTAAGATACAACCGGTCTGCTTTATCCCACAACTTCTTGTAAATCGTCCCGCCCCCGGTCACGAACACCTCGTCTTCATTTTTCGTCAACTCCAAAGCCTCCTCCACGCTATGCACTACCTCGCATCCAGCGGCCTCGAATTCCGGATTCCGGGAAATAACAATATTCCTCCGGTTAGGCAATGCCCGACCGATCGACTCGAACGTCTTCCGTCCCATCAATATCGTATGCCTCTCTGGAGGAAACTCTCAAAGGAAAGAACATCGAACTCAGTACCGTGGTCAAAGCCTTAAAACGTTTCAAATCAGCCGAAAGTCGCCATATCAACCCGTTATCCCTTCCGATAACATTATTCTCTGCCGCTGCTACTATTATTGATAAAACCATCGAATTAATTTTAGATTTAATGATTTATGATTTTAGATTCCAACCACACAAATCCAATGCTTTTTGATTTCCAACTTTAAACTTTTAGTTTTTAACTTTTACCTTTTAGCTTTCTCTGGCAGAGGGAGAGTTAGAATACTCCCCGTCTTCAGGAATCTTTTCATTCTAAACTTCAAACTCTAAATTCTACATTATACCGATATCGCCCCCTTTATATGTGGATGCGGGTTATAATCGTACAACGTGAAATCTTCGTATTTAAAATCAAATATGCTTTTCACATCCGGGTTGATTTCCATCCGGGGTAAAGCACGGGGTTCACGTGTCAACTGCAATTTCACCTGTTCGATATGATTCAAGTAAATATGCGTGTCACCCAACGTATGCACAAATTCTCCTGGTTTCAAACCGCACACTTGCGCCATCATCATTGTCAACAAAGCATACGAGGCAATATTAAACGGCACGCCCAAAAAAGTATCGGCACTACGCTGATACAATTGGCAGGATAATTTCCCGTTAGCCACGTAAAACTGAAATAATGCGTGACAAGGGGGCAATGCCATATTTTCAATATCCCCGGCATTCCATGCACTCACGATCAACCGACGGGAATTCGGACTATATTTAATGTCATGCACCACTTGGGAAATCTGATCCAGAGAAGTCCCGTCCGGCTTAGGCCATGAACGCCATTGGTAACCATAGATATGTCCTAATCTACCATCTTCATCAGCCCATTCATCCCAGATACTCACCCCGTGATCGTGCAAATACTTCACGTTCGTATCGCCGTTCAGGAACCACAACAACTCGTATATAATTGACTTCAAATGCAATTTCTTCGTAGTCAACAAAGGGAAACCTTCTTCCAGGTTAAACCGCATCTGGTGACCGAACACGCTAATCGTTCCCGTCCCCGTCCGGTCCTCTTTCACCGTCCCCTCCGACAAAATCCTATCCAGTAAATCTAAATATTGCCTCATAATAATTGAAAATTGAAAATTGAAAATTGAAAATGCACTATTCAATTTTCAATAGATGATAGAACAAAGATAGCCTTTAAATTTTAAATTCTAAACTTTTCTCACGATCATTAGCCCGTGACGAACAGGCAACAGGATATTCTCCACCCGGCTATCGGCCTGCACCATTTCATTAAAGTCCAATATACCTTTTGTTTGGGCATCCGGTTTCACCTGCGGGTCCGCCACCTTGCCATCCCACAACACGTCGTCCGCAACAATGATTCCCCCGTGACGAACCTTCTCAAACACCAAGCAGTAATATTCCGAATATTCCCGTTTATCGGCATCGATAAACACCAGATCAAACATTTCATCCAGCGTGGGAATAATCTTGCAAGCATCCCCCACGTGAAAAACGATACGCTCCTGCAAGCCGCTTTTTTCAATATATTGGCGAGTGAAATCTTCCAACTCATCATTCACGTCGATCGTGTGTAGCATTCCCCCTTCTTCCAATCCGGCAGCCATCGAAATAGCAGCATACCCCGTGTACGTCCCAATCTCCAATACCCGACGAGCGCCAATCATCCGACATATCATTTTGAGGAACTGCCCTTGCAAATTCCCGGATAACATTCTCGGACGCAGTACATTCAGATGGGTCGCCCTTGACAACTCGGCCAACACCTCCCCCTCTGGCTCGCTATGCGCCAGTATATATTGTTCCAATTCAGCATCCATTTCCAACATGACGGACTCTATTTATATAGTAATACAGATTGCTTCTCCACGTCGAAGACCTCCTTCGCCACCCGGATCAGCAACTCCGGTGTAATTTCCTCGATCTGGGTATAAATATCTTCAAGGCTATCCACCTTATCGTAAATCAAGAAACTCTTCCCGATCGACAGCATCAAGTTCTCGTAATTCTCCGACGAGATAGCCAGTTGCCCCACCATCTGAGCCTTTGCCCGTTTCAACTGCAAGGGCCCCAACTTCTCTTCATACAAGGCCCGCATCTCCTTCTTGCACAAATTCAGACACCATTCGGCATTTTCCGGGTCACAACCGAAATAAATCATGGATACCCCCGTGTCCGAATAAGGCGTGTACGACGCCTCGATATTATAAGCCAAACCGTACTTTTCACGGATATTCAAATTCAAACGAGAATTCATCCCCGTCCCTCCCAATAAGTTCATCAACAACGATAAAGCCAATCGGTTATCCTCCGTGTAATCGTAAGCGATATTCCCGATAATACAATGACTTTGGTGCGTGTCCCGATCCATCTCCACGAAACGGGGAGTGTAAATCTCCGGCTTAATCCGAGCCTTCAACGGAGTTCCGGCCTCGTAAGGCGAAAAATACTTTTCCACCAGACGCACCAACTTCTCGAACGGGATATCCCCGACCGAGCTAATCACCATCCGGTTCGGAAAATAATTACGTCTCACGAAATCCAACACCATATCCCGGGAAATCCGTTCCACGGAAGCCTCGTCGCCCAAAATATTCCGCCCGATCGGGTAACCGGTATAAATCAACTCCTCGAAATCGTCGAAAATCAGCTCTCCCGGGTTATCCTTGTACGAGTTTATCTCATCCAGCACCACGTCTTTCTCCTTCTCTATCTCCTTCTCCGGGAACACCGAATGAAACACGATGTCGGCAAACAATTCCAACGTACGCTCGTAATCCTTTGCCATAAACGTGGCATACACGCACGTGTCCTCCTTCGTGGTATAAGCATTTAACTCACCCCCGACATCTTCCAGACGACTCAATATATGATAGGCTTTACGTTTCTCCGTACCTTTAAAAATCACGTGTTCTATAAAATGAGCCATCCCCAGTTCATCCTCCCGTTCATCCCGACTCCCCACGTTTATAATCAACCCGCAATAAGCGGCTTTATTCGGAACATAGTTATGGATTAATCTTAATCCATTAGCAAATATATGTGTTTGATACATTTTATTGAATAAAAAGACTTCCTCCCGACAAATTCAGATTCACTTTTCCCGCGTATTTTTTATTCCCGATAAACCCGGTCTCCAGCATGGTATTCTTATCCGTCGTCGGTTTACTCTCCAGCGCCACGCCCTCGGGCAATTCCACCTTCAAATTTTTATTACGTGCCAACTCCAGCGTGTAACCGCATCCTTCCATGAAAGTCAATCCCACCTTCGTGGAAGAACCTTTCACGTCAACAGCAGCGAACGAGAAATTGATATTACGCACGTTCAACTCGCCCCAACGCATATCCATCTTGAGTGATCCGCCAATATCCTGCACCTCGTATTTCGTGTAGAAAGAAGTCCCGTCCATATCCTCGACCATCCCCAGGTAACAGGTCCCTCCCGATGTCTTCAACGAAAGTTTATCCGCCTCCATCAACTGCAAAGTCGTTGACGTGCAATCCAGTTTCATCTCTTTCCCTTCCCCGATCTTCACCTTACAGGATTTGAACTCGGCCGTCATGTTTCCCAATTTCTCCACCTCAAATTCTCCCTTATTCTGTTTCACGGAAAACTCTCCACCCGTCACTGAATTGGCCTTAAAATTACCGGATACGATCTCCACGCTCATATCCCCCACGAAATCGGCCACCGAGGCGCCTCCCTCCGTGCATACCAGACGTACTTTCTTACCTTTCGGAACCTTAATATGATAGTCAACGCTCACCGTCACCCCCGCGAACATCTGCCGCAGGCTCATATCCTTCTGGAACAACGTCTCCACGTTCAACACAGCCCCCTGCTCCTTGGCCGTTATGGAAATATACTCTAATATCTCGTCAACCTTGGCTTTTGTTTTTGCCTCCACCCACACGGAAGTCGTGATGGAAAACTCGTCACCTTCCTGCTTAACATCGATATTCCCATAGCGGTTTGTAACCGTCAACTCGTTAATGGATGCCGCAGGAAAGCTCCTCTTAAACTCCTTTGACCCCTCCTCAGCCCAAGCGTTTACCGCTCCGAACAAAACAATTGCCAATAATAATAATCTCTTCATATCGATTGATTTAATCATGAATTACTCGACAACAAATCACATCATCTCCTCGTTCTCCTCCACCTCTTTGTACCACAGTGCCAGGTAAGCCAGCATCCGGCTAAACGTCTCCATTGCCATTGTCGTTTGCGAATTTATCTCTTTTTTCTGTAATCGCAACATCAAATGCCCATAAAGAGCATGAAGTGCCAGCTCGACATCGGAAACCTCCTCCGGCAAGTTCGTCTTCCGGCGATAATCCAGCAAATTATTCGCGGCCATCATGAACAACTGCTTATACTTCATATCCTGCACATTATGGAGTAAATGGAAATGCAACTCCGTCAACTCGTTCACCATGTTCTTCACCACCTGCACGTGCCCGCTCTTCGTCACCTCCTCTTTCCTCATCATCTCGATCAAGTTGTCATACCAATCGCTGATCTCCTTACGTGTCGCGTCATCCCCTCCGAACTGGCTCACCACGTTCCGGTTCACCAGCTCAATATCCATCTGCATCGCCCTCAACATATCCTCCACCTGCCACATATACAAGATATATTCGGCCACATTACTCTTTCTCTTCTCGCGTGCTATCAACATACTAATTTATGATTTATAATTTACGATTAGAAACATGAGCCTTGTGCGGCTGGAATCTAAAATCTAAAATTTCAAAATTCTTTGAGTTTATCAATCAATCTCCGATCCCGTTTCGTGGGACGTCCTGTTCCACGATCCCGGCTCTCGAATTGCATGAAAGTTCCCCGGAGAATATCCAGTTTCTCCTGCGGGGTGATCTCTTCCACGAAATCGACGGCCAACTGGGCAGACATTCGTTTATCGGTGATTTGTTTCACCACGTACTCCCGTTCAATCGGCGGGACCCGTACTTTCACGACATCCCCGACCTTTACCTCCCGGGACGCTTTCACGTGCGCATCACCGATAGAGACGTGACCTTTACCACATTCTTCTGCAGCTAACGAACGGGTTTTGAAAATCCGAACCGCCCACAACCATTTATCTATTCTAACCTTCTCCACGGCTTATTCATTTATAACTTACAATCTGTCAAAGCTAAAACTTATTCTGCAAATGACAAAACAAATGCCAACCTGAAATCACGAACCTGAAATATTCATTTTAAAATTCGGAGTCACGACTTCAAAATCACAAATCGTAAATCTAAAATCGCAAATTATTACACAGGCTCATCGTCTTATCTACCCCGATAAAAATAAAATTCTCGATCACCTCCCCGCAATGCTTCAACATGGCCGGAAAACGTTCCTCTTCCTCCGAAGACCACTCTCCCAACACGTAATCCACCTGTTTTCCCTTGGGAAACTCGTTCCCGATACCAAAACGCAAACGGGCGTAATCCTGCGTGCCCAGCAACTGGTTAATATTCTTCAAACCGTTATGTCCCCCGTCACTTCCCTTACCTCTCAAACGGATCGTCCCGAAAGGTAATGCCAAGTCATCCACCACCACGAAAAGGTTCGACAACTCGATTTTCTCTTTTTGCATCCAGTAACTGACCGCCTTACCACTCAGGTTCATGTACGTGTTCGGTTTCAACAAAATCAAGGTACGTCCCTTCAACTTCACCGTGGCAACTGCACCATAACGCATATCTTCAAAAACAGCATTGGACGCCTTAGCAAAGGCGTCCAATACTTTAAATCCGATGTTATGTCGTGTATTCTGGTACTCGGGACCTATGTTGCCCAATCCCACAATAAGATATTTCATCTGTCTATTTTTTCAAACTACTATTGAGCGCTTTGTGCAGCTCTTGCAGCTCTTGTCAATTTAACCTGAGCAACCACAACGCTCTTGGCATTCATTAACTCTACGCCTTCCACGTGAATATCCTGTACTTTAATAGCCTTACCAACACCTAAAGAAGTAACATCAACAACCACGTCATCCGGCATATCTTTTGGAAGAGCTTTTACTTTCAACTTACGAGTGATGATAGCCAACTTACCCCCGGCTTGAACTCCGGCAGCGTGTCCCGTTACCCGAACAGGAACGTCCATTACAACTGGCTTATCCTCTGAGGTCTGGTAGAAATCAATATGTAAAACCTTATCCGTCACCGGGTGGAATTGAATATCTCTCATCACGGCACCGTAAGATTTACCATCAAGATCCAAATTTATCAGATATACATTAGGAGTGTAAAGAAGTTTCTTCAAATCTTTATCCAAAACTGCGAAATGAACGTTTGCCTCTCCACCATAAAGAACGCATGGAACTTTCCCCGCATATCTTACAGCCTTGGTAGCTTTTTTACCTAAATCGTTTCTTACTTCTCCTTTTAAATCAAATACTTGCATAATAATAACATTGCTTGTGCTACTCAAATCCAGACTGATGCCCCGGGGTTATAAGCCACGTCTGCATTCCCATTACACGTTTAAAACTATCCCCGTACTTTTAATGCGGCGCAAATGTACGAACAAATTATCAGAATCACAACACTTTTTCCTTTTTCCAAAGTTTACAATCAATATAAATAAGCATTCATCAACACCACATCAACACCCAAAACAACACACTGAAAATCAATAACAAACAATCAAAAATCCGCCATTTTCAATGACAAGTTTTCACACGGAACAACCCTTTTTATTCTGAAAAAGTTTTTTGTTTCAATTATAGGTCTTATTTTTGCGTCATTATTAACAAACAAATTTTTTTAGAAATGGCTTACGTAATATCTGATGATTGTATTTCTTGTGGAGCATGTGAATCAGAGTGCCCGGTAGGAGCAATCTCTATGGGTGATGATCACTATCAAATCAATGCTGATGAATGTATCTCATGCGGGGCTTGCGCTGGTGTATGTCCTGTTGGAGCTCCGAAAGAAGCTTAATCATCATAAAAAGAAAAGAACAAAGCTGCCTCTCTCGGGGCAGCTTTCTTTTTATACCTATTCGAAACCATTACCGATAACTTCCTCAAATCAACCCTTCTCACGGGGTTGTAAAAGCACGATGCCTCACGCTTGTTTGCAAGTCGTATCCTTGTTCCCGTGAACAACCGGAACGTGGCCAAAGTTATTTTTACTTATACTTTGTTAAAATGGTGGCAACAATCGGGCGACGCGAGCTCCGACGCATCGACCCCGAGACCGCCGGAAAT
>OGYZ01002567.1_pt1 | contig 12164 bp, 6 predicted proteins | sample 1576681 | NCBI WGS metagenome assembly OGYZ01 (sample SAMEA3541480, study PRJEB24748) | human gut metagenome | biome: human gut; feature: human-associated habitat; material: faeces | place: China | collected 2012 | reverse complement strand
CCCGCCGGTAGGCACGAACGCCCGTCCCTTCACGTCCAGAAATTCCGCGCCCAGCGCGGCGGCCGCGCCGCAGCCGCCGTCGTTGGTGGCGCTGCCGCCCAGCCCCAGCACCAGCCGCTTTGCTCCGCGGGACAGCGCGTGGGCCATCAGCTGGCCCACGCCGTAGGTAGTGGTCTTTTCCGGATCGCGGCACGCGCCCGCCAGCGGCAGGCCCGCCGCTGCGGCCATCTCCACCACCGCCGTACCGTCCGGCAGCAGGCCGTAAAAACCCATGACCTCCTGGCCGCAGGGCCCTGTGCAGGGCACCTCCGCCCGCGTGCCGCCCACGGCGGCCAGAAAGGCGTCCACCGTGCCCTCGCCGCCGTCCGCCACCGGAATGGCGCAGATCTCCGCCTCCGGCTCCAGCCGCAATATCTCCTCCGACGCGATGCGGCAGATGTTCTCCGAGGACAGCGTTCCTTTGAAGGAATCCGGTATCAGCACATATTTTGCCATGGTCTCCGCTCCTTTCCGAAAAAAGCGAGCCGCGGCAGACGCCGCGGCTCACGGGTTTGCTGCTTACAGCGTGTAGAACAGCGCTGCCATCTGGGCCGTCACATCCTCCGTGTAGCTGCACAGTGTCACGCAGTAGATGTAGTTGCCCTCCTTCATGCACACCAGCAGCTCATACATGGGGGTGTCCTGTACCGTGGCGGTGATGGCGATCGCGGGACACTCCGCACCGGCGAACTCCGCCGTGGTCACGGACGCTGTCACATCCTCAAAGCCGTAGGTGCCCATGGCGTCGGGCAGCTGCTCTGCGGACAGCTCCACGTAGTCCTGGGCGCTCATGGTGGTGCCAAACAGAAGGCCCATGTTCTGGAACACCACGTTCATGGTCATCAGTCCATCGGTGGAGGAGGCGTACATATCGTACACGCTCTGGTTCTCCTCCATCAGCTGGCGCATCTCCTCGTCGCTGGTGCCCTCCGTCAGGAAGCCGTTGATCTCCGCGATCTGCGCCTCGGTGTAGAACGTCCAGGTCTCGTCCAGCGTGCAGCCGATGCCGGCAAACTCGTTGGTATAGGTGCCGCCGTTGACGCTGCCCAGCTCCGGCGTGCCGGCGTCATCGGCGGGCATGTCCACCTGACCCGAGGTACCCTGATCCTCCACGGCACCGGGGTCCACGGTGCCGCCGGCCTCGTCCGTCGTCTGCTGTCCGCAGGCGGCCATGGTCATTAATATCGTCAGCGCCATCAGCATGGCAAACAGCTTTTTCATGGGTCTCCTCCTGTACGAAGTATGTCAGTTTCTGTCAACGGCATTGTACCAAATCGGCGCGGGAAATACAACAGCAAAATTTTCCGCCGCTGCGGCCGGCGGCTTTGGGATGCGCCGCCATTTCCCGACAGGATGCGTCCGCCGTTCCAGTTACAATAGGCGTGAAAGGAGGGACAAGCCTTGAAAACTGTCACCGAGGCCGTCCGGTCCGTCCCGCTCCGCTCCCTGCTGACGGGGTTTTTACCGGCGGCCGCCGCGTTTCTGCTGTCCGGCGCGGCGCTGGACGGCCTGTACAGCCCATGGGCGCTGGCGGCCGTCTCCGCCGCAGGCGTCAGCTGGCCCGGGCTCAGCGCCCTGCTGGGCGCGGGACTGGGCGCTTTCCTTTTTCTGGATTTTCAGGCGGGGCTGCGCCACACCGCCGCCGCCATCCTCATCTTCTGTGCCAACACGGCGTTCTGCACCACCCGCCTGTACCGCCGTCCGGTATTCCGGCCGGTGGCTGCCGTGTTGATGACGCTGCTGGTGCAGTCGGCCTATCTCATCCAGCGGCAGCCGCGGCAGTGGGCGCTGTGCGCCGCTGCCTGTACCGTGCTGTACGCTGCGGCGGCGCTGCTGCCGTCGCTGTCGGACGCCAATGCCCCGGCGGTGAGCCGCGGGCAGGCGCTGTTCCTGCTGGGTCTGGGTCTGTCCCTCACCGCCTACGGCTGGTCGTTCTCCGGCTTCCGCATGGGCGGTATGCTGGCGGCGGCGCTGCTGATGGCCGCGGCGAAGTGCCTGTCCCCCGCCTCCGCCGCGGCGGCGGGAGCCGTGGCCGGTCTGACCATGGATCTGTTCACCGGCGATGCGGTGCTGCTGACCGCAGTGTGCTGCGGCGGGATGGGAGCCGCCTCCGCCGTCAGGGAGCGGGGCCGGTTGGCCGTGCCGCTGGTGTATACTGCCGCAGCCATGGCCGGATATACGCTGCTGGACGGGCCGGACCCGCTGCCCCTGCTGTTTCAGAGCATGGCGGGTGCGGGGCTCTATCTCCTGCTGCCTCAGCGCCTGCCGCTGCGCCTCGCCCAGCAGGCGCCTGTGCCGCCGTCCCAGCAAGCGGCCACCCCCGCCGCCGCGTTCCGTGCCGTGTACGACAGCTTTTTCACCGAGGTGACGCCGCCGCGGCCGGAGAACCCCGCCGTGCTGTTCGACCGCGCAGCGGAACAGGTCTGCGCAGGGTGTCTATTGCAGCGGGATTGCTGGCAGGCACACTACAACGACACCTACAATGCCTTCAACGACGCCTGTCCCCGCCTGCTGCGCCGCGGCAGCGCCTGCGCAGAGGACTTCCCCCTGCATTTTGCCAGCCGCTGCCTGCACTTCCCCCAGCTGCTGGAGGCGCTGAACGACCAGCTGCACCAGTTCCTGCTGCGCCGCGCCCACCGGCTCCAGCTGGAGGAGGCGTATCAGATGGCGCGGCAGCAGTACGCCCAGATGTCGGAGGTGCTGTCCCCCGGTATGCCGGTGTCGGCGCCGCCCCGCTTTACCTGCCGCACCGCCATCGCCCTGCGGCCCAAGGAAGGCGAGACACTGTGCGGCGATCAGGCGGCGTCCTTCGAGGCGGGCGGCGCGGCGTGCCTGCTGCTGTCCGATGGCATGGGCAGCGGCGAGGCTGCCCACCGCGAGGCCGCCATGACCGTGCGGTTACTGAAGCAGTTTTTACAGGCGGGCGTGGAGCCGCTGCCGGCCCTGAAAACACTGAACACGGCGCTGCTGCTGCGCTGCCGCGAGGGCGCAGGCTTCACCACCATCGACCTGCTGCGGCTGGACCGCAGCACCGGTGAGGCCGCGCTCTATAAATACGGTGCTGCGCCGTCGTATCTGAAAAAGCTGGGCCGCGTCACGCGGTACGGCGGCGCGGCGCTGCCCGCGGGACTGGAGGGTGCGGACCGCCAGCCCGATGTCATCCGCTTCGTTCTGCCGCCGGACGGCTGGCTGGTGATGGTCTCCGACGGCGTGATCGGCGGCGACGGGGACGAGTGGCTTCAGGATCTGCTGGCCGGTTGGGGCGGCAGCACTCCCGACGCCCTGGCCCGCCGCATCCTCACCATGTCCGCCGAACACGGCGGGCGGTCCGATGACTGCGCCGTGCTGGCGCTGCACCGGCTGCGGGGCGAAGAAAATGGCCCCGCGCAGGTATAATCCGCCGCCGCGCCGTCCATACTACTACCGTCGCCCGATGCGATAGGGCGGCGCAGTAAACGGACAGCAAGGAGGGCATATGCTTGGTTAAAGGTATTTCCCGCCGCGTCATCGTGGTGGATTCTCCGGACCCCCAGATCTTCGAACAGGCCATTTTCATTCTGCGCACCGATGGCGGCGGCGTCAGCTCACAGCAGCTGGTGGATCAGGCCGTCCGCATCGCCAAGAACTATGCCCGCTGTCAGGGTCTGCCGCGCCGGCGCGTCCGCGTCCCCGGTTGGCTGTGGGCCGCCATCGGCGCGGCGGCCATCGGACTGACGTGGCTGCTGTGTACCCTGTTCTGATCTTCCCATGTTTTCAGCGGGCAGCGCCCGTTTGAAATTAGTTTTCCATCATTTTTCTCCTCACTTGGAGCGGACGTGACCCGTCCGCTTCCTTTTTTTGCGCAAAAAACCGCAGGAGGGCTTACCCTCCTGCGGTTTCGTGTCTCAGTGCTTCTTTTTCCGCGTCACGACGATGCCGATGATCGCCGCCACGGCGATGACGCCCAGCAGCACCCACAGCCATGTGAGCCCCGCGCTCTGCTGAGGAACGGCGGCGCTGTCCTGTGCGCCGGTCTGGCTGTCGGCAGAGTCCGGCAGGTCGTCCACGGAGACGGTGCCTTCGTCGATGCCGGTGTCCTCTGCGCCGCCGGTGCTGCCCGTGGTACCGGTGGTATCGCCGGCAGTGCCGGAGTTGTCCACGTCCACGGTGCCCGTGCCGGCGCCGGTGGTGGTGCCGGAGCCGCCGTTGTTGGGTTTGTTGTCGGCGGGCTTATTGTCATCGGGCTTGCTGTCGTCCGGCTTGCTGTCATCGGGCTTGCTGTCGCCCGGCGTGTTGCCGCCGTTGACGTTGCTGTTGTAGTTCACCGTGATGCCGGAGGCGAAGGCCCCCTCCTCCACGGCAGTGATGGTGTCCGGCAGGTCCACCGTTTTCACGTTGTCATTGCCCGTGAACGCGCCCTTGGCGATGGTGTTCACAGGGATACCGGCGATGCTGGCCGGTACGGTGACTGCGGCGTCCTTGCCGAAATAGCCGGTGATGGTGATGGACTCGTCCGCGATGGTGTAGTGCAGCGCACCCTCGGTGTAGACGGTGGCGGCCAGCGCTGTGGCCGTCATGGCCAGCGCCATGAGCAGCGACAGCAGTACGGGGATGAGTTTTTTCATAGGTCGCTCCTTTGCTCTGCGCACAGGGGCATAGTCCGCGCGGACTATGCCCCTGTTTTGGGTTAGGGTCGGAGATGGCGGATCAGCCAATAATGCCGGGGCTTTCGCCCTCATCGATGCCGCTGTCGCCGCTGGTGGTGATGATGTCCTCACCAGTGGTCAGGATGACCTGCATCTCCGGAGATTCATACTGCTTTTTATCCACTGATTTCCCTCCTTTACTTGTTCAGGCTGTTGTAGCTGCCGGACAGGATCGTATCCGCGTACACGTACAAGACCTCGCCAGCGCTGTTCTTCAGGATCATGTAGCCGCGTCCGTAGAGAGTGGTATCTGCAGTCCCGACCTTGCCGTTGAAGCGGGTCACGCCGTTCAAAGCTTGGTCCGTGCCGCTGTACTTATGCACACCCTCGGGCACCGTACCGTCCGCCGTCAGCTTCAGGTAATCCTTGCCCGCTTCGCCATCACAGCGGCTGTCAATGCTATACAGGATACCCTGCTCCACCAGCTCGTAGCCCTCGGGCACCGCACGCGTTGCCGTGAAGGAGATCACCCAGTAGCCATTGCCCGCGCTGGCATCAATATCCGTCATGGAGATGACAGGCTTGACCTCGGCATTCTCGCCGTAGACAGCCTTCACGGTCATGTCACCACTGGGGGCCAGCTTCAGCGTCTTGGTATAGCCCAGAACGTTGCCGGCGTTGTCCGTCCAGTAGGAGAAGGTCTTGCCCTCGATGTCCTTGGCCGTCACGTTGATAGCCTTACCGACCACCGCGTTCACGACCTCATTGCCGATGCCATCGGGATAAATCACCGTCACCTTGCAGGCGATGCTGGGCTCCGTATAGCGTGCGCGCACCTGAATGATGCCGCTGTTGTTGGCCATGGCCGCGCGGATCTCAGCTTCCGTCATGGACCAGCCAGTGAAGGTGCAGCCCATCTTGATGGGAGGCACGGGGAACTGGATGGTATCGTTGGTGGTGTATGCCTTGGAGCTGATGATCTGGTCGCTGTGGGAGATGAACACCACGGTGGCCTGATTCTGACGCGCCTTGCCGTACACAGCCTTCAGGGTCGTCTCGCTGCCCATGATGAAGGTGTAGCTCTTATCGGTGGAGACCACCTTGTTGGATGCGTTGACCCAGTACAGGAAGTTCTCCGTGCCGGTGAACTTCACCGTCACAGATGTGCCGATGGCGAACTGCTCATACAGGTAGGAATCCTGCACCGCGCCGCCATTGACCGTGAACTCGGAAGCCGTGACATTCAGCCAGAACTTGCCGCCGCTGATGGGCTCATAGACCGCGATCATGGTGCAGTCAGCGGTGGGCTTGACCTCGCAGGTCAGGTCAGTGCTGTACGGCGTGCCGGTGTACTCGTTGACGAACCAGCCCACGAACTTGTAGCCGCTGATGGCGGACGCCGTGACCTTGGTGCCCTGCGCGTAGGTGATGTCGCTGCCGCCGCCGGCCACATTGGCCACGGGGCTGTCGCTGCCGGTGGTGCGGGACGTCACCATGACGGTGAACATGCCGATCTCCACGCCGTAGGTGCCGTCACCGTTCTGGGTGGGAACGTAACCCGCAGCGCAGGCCTTCTTGTCCAGCGCACGGTCGAACGTACCGCCGGAGATGCTGCCGTTCTTGACCGTGATGCTGCCAGTGAAGTTACCACCGGTGATGGTCGTGGCAGAACTCCTCGCAAGCAACGCCTGCGGGCCGCTGACAGTACCAGCGCTGATTTGGATAGTGCTTCCAGAGCTGCCAGAGATAGCAGTAATGTAGGTCTCGGTGCCGTCGCCCGCCTCCGCGATTACGGAGCCACCACTCATGGTGAACACGCCGGTCGATCCCTTGACATTCATCGCCACGTTGCCGCGCTTAGCATCAACCTTGACCGCACCACCGGTCATGTTCACCTCAGCGCCGGATGCGATATACACAGCGCTGCCGGAAAGACCACTCATGCCCTCGGTGGTGATGGTACCGCCTGCAATGGTCAGCTTGCCGCCATTTTCAACCGACACCACGCGTCCAGCTGTGCCTGTGTAGTCGGAGCAAATCTTGCCGGTCTGAGCTTCACTGCTGTCCTGAATGGTCAGGTTACCCTTGACGCTCACCTGCGCCTTTTCGGCCGTATAGCCGCTGATCTTGATGGTCTTGCCGTTCAGGTCCAGCGTGATGCTCTTGCCGATGGTCAGCTGGGTGTTCTGCTCGGCGTCAGCCAGCAGTCTCACGGTCTGGCCGTCCTGAGCCGCCGCAACGGCGTCGGCCAGCGTGTTGTACGCCTTGACGGAATTGCCGTCCTTGTCCAGAATCTGGGCGGTCATACCGGCAGCCGCCGTGAAGGAGCCGTTCTCGTTCCTGGTGATACCAACGCCGGGAGCCGCGAAGCTGGGAGTCTTGCCGTCCACCTTCTGCTCGGGGGAGACGTTGGGGTCGAAGCCGACGAACGTACCGCCGCTGATGGCGACCTTCGCATTACCAGAGGTGAACTCGCTGTCGATGCAGTTGAACAGATACTTGCTGCTGCCTTCCCACTTCTGGTGCAGGTCGAAGGTGCCGCCCTTGACAGACAGGGTCCCCTCCTCCACCTGAACCACGCTGACGTTGCCGTAGAAGGTGCCGTTTTCGATGGTCAGGTCGCCCTTCGCCACGTTGATGGTGTAGCAGTCGTTCTCCTTGGCATCTATGGTGCCGTTGCCGGTGATGGTCACCTTGGCGCCATTTGTGATGGACAGGATAGCGTTGGCCTTATCGCCCCAGATGTCCACCGTGTTCCTGATGGTCTTGCCGTTCAGATCCAGAGTGATGCTCTTGTTGATGGTCAGCTGGGTGTTCTGCTCCACATCCGCCAGCAGTTTCACGGTCTTGCCCTTTGCAGCCAGACGGATCGCATCGGCCAGGGTCTCATACTTGGTGCTGCCGACCTTGGCAACATACTGGCCTTCCTTGACGCCGTAGGTGCCATCCGTATTCTTGGTGGGGATGAAGCCGTCAGCGCAATAGCCATCGGGAATACTCTTGTTAAACGTACCGCCGGAGACCTCGAAGTTGTCGGAGGTACCCTTGCCGACACCGCGGAAAATGCTCTCCCCAGACATCTTGTTGACGAAGTGACCGCCGGTAACCCGCGTGATAGCGGCATAGCCCTCCACAACACCGGTCAGGATGACCGTCGGGTGATTCCACCGTCCTGTGGTGGTCAAGCTCTGGATAAACTCGCCGCCGCTGATGGTGGTATCACCGTACGCAAAGATAACTCCTGTGTATCCACTCGTCGCATAACTCAGCGTGAATGTACCGCCGCTGATATTCAGCACAGAGCCTTCCTCGCTCTTGACCACGTTCAGACCGCCGGTATAGGTACCGCTGGTGATGGTCAGGGTGCCCCAGTTGTCGATCATGGAGGAGCCGGTGTTGCCCGCCGTGGCGGTCACATCCGTCAGCGTCAGGTTGGCATCCTTCTTGGCCTCGATGTTGTAGTAGCTGGTGCCGCCCACAACATTACCGTTCTTCACGGTAACGGTGCCGCCGGTCACGGAGATCGTGGCCTTGCCGCCGTTGGTGTTGGTCAGGGTCTTGCCGCCCAGATCAAGGGTGATGCTCTTGCTGATGACCACGTCCTCAGCGGCATCCGCCAGCAGGGTCACGGTCTGGCCGTCCTCAGCCGCCGCAACGGCCTCGGTCAGGGACTCGTAGCCCTGGCTGCCGATCTCGGCAACATACTTGCCTTCCTTGACGCCGTAGGTGCCATCCGCGTTCTTGGTGGGGATGTAGCCCTTAGCGCACAGGGACTTGTCCACCTCGCTGGAGAACGTACCGCCGGAGACGGAAACCTTGGCAGCCTGCGTGAAGTCGCTCTCGGTCTTGTTTGTATTATCCCAATCGTAGGCCTTGACTGCGGCGTTGGTGCCGTTGGCCGTGAACGTGCCGCCCTCGACCTTGATCTCGTCCAGGCCCTTGTAGCCGGTGCGGTTCACGATGGAGATGGCCGCGCCGTCCTCGATGGCGCCGTCGTTGATGGTCTTGGGAATGCCGTCACCGGAGACGGTGATGGCCGTCTTAGCGCCGCTGATGTTCAGGCTGCCGGCGCAGACCTGCACGCCCATGGTCTGGGCGTTGATGACGCTGTTGTCGATGGTCAGCGTGCCGGAGCTGGGGAAGTAGATGCCGAAGCCGTTGGGCACGTTCAGTTCGCTGTTCACGAGCTTCACGGTATCGTTGGTGTTGTTGCCGTTGGTCTCGATACCGCTGTGGGCGGTGGTCGTCATCACGACGCCATCGAACTCCAGACTGGAATTGTCATACTTGATGGTGCCGCCCATGGCGGAGGGGATCAGACCCACCAGCTGGCTGCTGACCACCTTGCCGTTCTTCACGGTCAGCGTCACATCGGAGTAGTTGATCTCGAAGGCCGCGCTGTTTGCATCTGTGCCGGTGCAGGTCCAGGTATGGCCAGCCAGATCCACCGTGCGGTCAATGCTGCCGGAGCTGAATGCTGAACCGGTGGTATAATCGCGCAGCAAGACGATAGGCTCGCCGCTGGCCGTCTGCGCCTTGAACGCCTCGTCCATGGTGTAGTAGGAGGTGTCGCCGACCTTGGCCAGATAGGCTTTCGCCACGCCGAAAGTGCCGTCGCCGTTTGGAGTAACGCCGGAATTCTCCACCACGTACTTGCTGGGGTCCTCCTTAAACGTACCGCCGGTGACCTTGATAGTCGCCTTAGTGGCGTCGTCGATGCTGGTCAGCTCATTGGTGCTGGGATCGTAGCTGCGGGTATCCAGCGCACCGTTGACAGTGCCGCCGGTGATGCTGACCTTGGCCACCTTGCCCTCGGCGCTGCCGTAGTTCACAGAGAGCACGTTACCGTTAACGGTGCCGCCGCTGATCGTCAGATCGCTGTTGTGACCGCCGCTGTACGTCCAGGCTGCAACTGTGCCGTTGACCGTGCCGCCCTTGATCTCAGCGAACTTCCAGTTCTCCACCGCATAGCTGTTTTTGGAATTCAGCGTACCGTCTTCTTTCAGGTAGAACGTACCGCGATCGACCTTGATCACGATGAAGTTATCCTGGGTAAACGTGCCGCCACTGATGGTCAGACCGGGGTACTTGGCAACGCTGTCATCGCCCACGCGCACCAGGGACGCGCCCTTCACTCCAACAACGCCGCTGTTGTTCGTAACGCTGCCGCTCTCGAAGAAAAGCCAGCCGTCCTGAATGTCAATGACATAGTGGGAGCTGACGCCGGAGTTCTCCGCGGTATCCTCACGCATGATGGTACCGGTCTGCGCCGCGCTGCTGTCCTTGACGGTGACGCGGTTCTTAACGGTCAGCGCGGGCTTGCCCGCCACGGTGCCGCCGTTGAGGGTGTGACCGTTCAGGTCGAGGGTCAGTCCATATGTGCTTATGGTGACATTCTCGCGGGTGTCCGCCAGCAGGGTCACGGTCGCATTCTTAGCAGCCGCGTCGATAGCTGCCTGCAGGGTCTCATACTGGATGCCGTTGACCTCTGCCACGTAGGTGGGCGTCTCGCTGGGCATCAGCTGCGTTACGCTGGTGGTCAGCTTATCGCCAGCCGCGACATTCTTCGTGCCCTGCTTGCTCGCGTCTGTCGTGCCGTTGCTGCCGTAGTAGCCCGGCTGCTGCGCCTGCACAGTGGCCTCGGTGCTCTCCACAGTCAGCGCCACATCGTTGGACTTCTGGCCCTCGCGGCCATCGCCCAGCAGGATGTCGCCGTTGCTGCCCACCGTGCCGGTGAAGGTGCAGGTGGCCACGGTGGTGGTCATCGTGCCGCTGCCGCTGTTGACAAAGCGCACGGGCGCAGCGAACTGCTCCCAATCACCGTTGTCGCCGCAGTTGGTGAACGTGCTGTTCTGGACGGCAACAGTCTGCGTACCGTTTGCCTTGTGGTTGAAGTTCACCGGCACCTGTGCCCCCGTGAAGGAGCAATTGTCGATGACCACATTGCCGTCCGCATTGGAGTAGACGGAAGTAGCCTTTGTGCCAAAGTCGCAGCCGGTCAGCGTGATGTCGTTCACGCCGGTGGTTCCGCTGATATACACGCGCTGGACGGTGATACCGTCGGTGCTGTCGCAGTCGGTCAGGTTCACAGTCACCTTATAATTGGTGTGCCGCTGACCCCACACGCCCAGATTGTCCAGCTCATAGGCCGTGACGGTGATGTCCTTCTCCAGATAAGCACCGCCGGCCTCGACCTGCTTGCCGGTATCGCGGCTGAACGTATAGGTGTCGACCTCCAGGTCGCACTCGCCGCCGGAAATATAGGCATTGTTGCCGTAGATGGTGATATCATCCGCCACGTGGCCGTGGGTCAGCTCGCCCACATCCGCGCCGGGACGGCACACGATGGTGATGGCATCGGCGTTGGCCTTGTAGGCCGCCGTCAGTGCTTCCGCCAGCGTGGCAGCATAGCCGCTCTCAGAACCGGCAGCCCAGTATACAGGGGTGGCCAAGTCCCAAGCAGTCTCGTCCAGCAGCTCCAGGGTGTAGCTGCTGCTGCTCAGTGCCGCGATGGCAGCCTCCAGCGTGGCGTACTCGGTGTCGCCCACCTTGGCCACATTGGCGGCAGCGGGCAGCACCGCATCCCCATCATCCTGCGGGTCTGCGGAATCGTTTCCGTTCACAGAATCGGTAGGATCAGCGCCGCCCTCAGTACCGGTGGTATCATCCGCCGTGCCGCTGCCGTTGCTGCCTTCGACCTGCTGGTCGCCGGTGCCATCGCTGTCCTTGCTGTCTCCGACCTGCAAGTCATCGGTGTTACCGCTGCTGTTGCTGTCGTCGGACACGCCCGTTCCGTTTTCGGAGACGATCGCGCCCTGGGTGTCGACGCCGTCCGCCATCGCAGCGTACGCCGCCGTCGGCAGCAGAGACAGCATCATTACCAGCGAAAGCAGTAATGACGCTGCTCTTTTGCCCATTCTTGTTTTGTTCATGTTCCCCCATCCTTTCATGTGATTTTTTGGTCTGTCTGCGGAATCATGCTGTGCGCTGTCCGCACCGTGCCCGCGGCACTGCACCGGCGAGTCCGCACCCCCTGCGGATCAGTGGCAGGCTCCGCCGCGCGGGACGCCGTCCCATGCGGAAAAGCCATCGTTTCAACTGGGTTGAAACGGGAAAAGGGTACCCTTTTCTGCCGGTATCTCCCTCCAATGCAGGCGCCCCTTGCACCTGCGCGGGCTGGAAAATCGTCCCATTGCGGGATGATTTCCCTTTTCTGGATATACACGGGATAGCACCATTTCGACAAACAATCAACTTTATTTCCGCACAAAATTCTTCGTTTTTTTCTATTTAATATCGACAAAACCCGGAGCATCGTGTGTCAAAGGCCGTCTCTCCGCACAATTCCGGCGTTTTCCCGCCGCCTGTGGCCGGCTGCGCGGGCATCTGCCGCAAAAGCGGAGCCACCGGCGAAAAAAAAGAAGCCATGACGTTGTCATGGCTTCTTTTGGCAGGGGCAGAAAGGCTCGAACTCTCGACACGCGGTTTTGGAGACCGCTG
>OGYZ01002565.1_pt1 | contig 12179 bp, 13 predicted proteins | sample 1576681 | NCBI WGS metagenome assembly OGYZ01 (sample SAMEA3541480, study PRJEB24748) | human gut metagenome | biome: human gut; feature: human-associated habitat; material: faeces | place: China | collected 2012 | reverse complement strand
GGTCTATTGCAGCCATACTGCCAAGGCCTATTCCAACACATGACAGCGTTGTTTACAATGATAGCATATTTGGTCAGAGAAAGCAAGAAAATGATAGATCCGCACGAATTCCGACTCCGTCAAATTTCTTTTTGCTCTGTGAAAGAAACAGTTGAACCTCTGAGCAGTCAGAGCTACAATGCCAACACCTCATAACGAGGACAAAGTGAACGGAGGTCAGATGATAAATTAGTAATCAATCATACACGCTCGGTAGACCTCTAACAAATCCGCCTCCGCCATCATTCTAGGGAAAAGCCTTTCAAGTCAAAGGTTTTCTCTATGTTTTGCTCTACTGGGTGATAAACGATTTTTAATTTGTATCAAGCTCTAGTAAGAAAATCTTGTAATCAGTTTTCTAAATCTATTATTGAAAATCTTGTAGTGCTATGGTAGATTATTTTTAAGGGGGTATACCTATGGCACGACAGAGAATGACAACTAGAAAACAGGCAACGAGAGAAGATAAGTTAAGAAGATTAGAACATAACTATAGCGAGTATACAGGAGGAGAGATAAGCGTTAAACATGCTTACTTAAAGTTTAGACTATACCAAGAAGCAAAGGGCAACAGCAAAGATACCTTGCTTTTCTATGACAGATGCTATAAGAAGCTCGTAAACTTCATTACGGAGTGGCTACACGATACGGACGATAACTGCCCTATTGATATTCTGACACAGGACGGAATACAGCTTATGTTTATTAAGAGCCTAGGCGTAAGCAATCAGCAGTCTATCAACTCCTATCTGCGTGGGTATCGTGCTTTTGGCAACTACTGCGAAGAAATAGGCTTGCTAGATGGGTTTAAGTGTCCTATCAAAGAGATAATGCCCCCAGTCAAAGAGGTATACACAGAAGCGGAGCTAAAGAAGCTCCTTGTAAAGCCCCCTATTGCCTACTTTGAAGATTTTAGGAATTATGCCGTTATCGTGCTAATGCTTGCTACAGGAGCAAGAACGAATACCCTTGTAAACCTCCGTATTAAAGATGTAGACTTAGACGAGGGTTATATTACATTTAATACCACAAAGGCACATAAGGTCGTTAGAATTGGTTTAGAGCGCAAGTGTAAGGCAGTTTTAACGGAATATATCAGCTATTGGAGAACAGGCGGAGATATAGAACCGACAGACTTCCTCTTTTGTAATGCCTACGGCGAGGAAATGACAAGGGGCGGTTTGTCCTCAGCCATCGCAAGGTATAACAATAAGCGAGGGGTAGAAAAGACAGGTATGCACCTATTCCGTCATACTTTCGCAAAAAACTGGATTGTCAGCGGTGGCGATATTATTTCTCTCGCAAAGGTATTAACTCATAGTGAGCTTGACATGGTGCAGAGATACGCTAACCTCTATAGCGGTGATGTAAAGGATAAGATAGAGCAATTTTCTATCCTTGCCACTATGCGAACAAATAGCGGTGAAACATTGAAAACAAGAAAACGCCAAGAGGAAGAATAAAAAGAAAGAGCAAGGTTTAATACCTTGCTCTTTCGCTGTATGTAGGGCTATTAAAGCTCCATAATGCTATCAATAAAGGTTTTGTTCTTAGACTTCTTAACAGTCAGATGGGGATAGAAACGCTCACAGAACAGACCTCTAACAACAGGAATATCAATGTCGGTGTATGTTCCGCCGCCGAACTTATTTACATACTCCTTATGATATTTAGGGTTAGAAACAATGCCCTTAAACCACTCTCTATCTTCCGGAGTTGCCTTAACAGACTTCATGTAGGCAAGCATAAAGGGCTTAGTAATGTCGGTTTTGCTCTTAGGATTTTCGGTCAAGGGGTCAAGGGTTTTCTTAGCGGAAGCCATAAACATACCTCTTTCTATAGTTTATTAGGGAACTGCTACTAATACTATAATCAAGAATAGCCTTACTGTCAATACTCTTTCATTTGAGTATACCCTAGCGACATACTCCAAAAGAATGAAAAAGTGTGTCAAATAAATCTGTTTCTTCATATTGACATATTTCAAAATATATGATATTCTATTGACACAGAAAAGAGAGTTAGAAATAGAAAGAAAGGAATTAATAGAAATGTTGTTAGGTTATATTAGAGTATCAACTATAGAACAGAATGAAGAAAGGCAGACTAGAGCATTACTAGAAAAAGGTGTAGAGAAAGAAAACCTATACATTGATAAGCAAAGTGGAAAGAACGCAGAGAGAGCACAGTTAAAAGCCTTACTTGCCTTTTGTCGTAAAGGTGATGTAGTAATTACAGAAAGCATCAGCCGTATCGCTAGAAATACCAAAGACCTTTTAACAATCATCGAACAACTTACCAACAAAGGCGTGGACTTTATCAGCCTGAAAGAAAGCATTGACACCTCTACCCCGCAAGGTAAGTTTATGCTGACCGTGTTCGGCGCTATGGCAGAGCTAGAGCGTGAAAGTATTCTAGAGCGCCAGAGAGAGGGCATAGCAATCGCAAAGGAGCAGGGGCTATATCAGGGACGGCAGAAAATGAAGATTGATAGAGAACGCTTTGAAGCCGTTGTAAAGGAATGGAGAGCAGATCAGATAACGGCAGTCGAAGCAATGAAGCAGTTAGATATTAAGCCAAACACTTTCTATCGGAGAGTAAAGGAATGGGGGCTATGATACGGATTTAGAGGAAATCGGCTATTTCATCTTTATGGAAGAACAGAAAAAGGCGAGAGGTTAAGTCCTCTCGCCCTTCCCTTATTGGTATAACTCTTGATATTTCTCAGCAAAATTATTAGATACAACAGCAAACAGATAATGTGTTATCGTGCGTTCTGCGTCTTCAATATAGAATGTGGTGGTAATATTCCCCTCTTGGCTTAAAGCATCAATCACTTCGGCTCGATGTTCAGGATCTACGATAATCCTATCAGAACCACAGTAGATTGTTCCAGTAAAGTTGTGGTCAGTGCCATCAGCAGTCCTCATTTTGATATTATAGATATCATCATTGTAGGAAGAACTATTTTTAACTTGATTAGAACCGTATTCATATAAAAGAATAGAAATATCATCTTTGTCAACGGCTATATGAGCGTAAACCAACGAGTCGGTAGTAGCACTGTTGCTGAATGTGCCGGGAAAGGCAGTCGTGCTATAAATATAAGCATCTTCTGTAGGTTGATTGAATTCATCTACATAATAGGAAATATCCCATAGAGAAGAATCTTGAGAAGATGTATCTCCATCGGTTGGACTATTCTCATTAGCCGGGGTATCTTCATCAGTCTGCGCGCTGTCATCTGTTTGTAGCTGTGATTGGGATTCATCATCTTGGGTAGTAGAATTACCACCACAAGAGCAGAGGCTAAAGATCATAGCAAGGGATAGAATAATAGGGATTAGCTTTTTCATAGGTTTCCTTCCTCTCATTTTTAATATTATTAGTTTAACAAGCAAAATGACTTGTGTCAATAGCGCAACGATGTTTTAGCAAGGTTTATCACTACTGATTGTCTCCCTAAAATATTGTAGAGGTGATTAGTATGCGAAAAGAGTATAAAAACCTTTACGAAAAATTTGGTCTGAATGTAGTCTACTATCGCAAGCGAAAGAAGCTCACGCAACTACAGCTTGCTGAGCTGGTAGACATAGATCGAAGCCACATAAGCGCGATAGAGTTAGGAAATGTAGGCGTTTCTTTTGATGTAATATTTAGGCTATGTGAAGTCCTAGACGTAAGTCCCAAAGACTTGTTTGACTTTAGGGATTAACCGAAGTAGGAATAAAATTGATACTTCGTGAGAGCAATTTTCACCTAAAAACAAAGTCTAGGGTAGAAAATCGGAAATGCCCGTAATATACCCCCCTCTAGTCCCGCTCCACCCGCTCGACTTAATGGCATAGATAACCTCCGCCGCCGGACAAAACTCTTAAAAGTATAAGTAAGAACTTTCTAATAAAATAGCGGAAGATGATAGTATCTTGATATAAGGAATACCGCCATTAGCTTATTGCTAAAGGCGGTATCTTTATTTTATCTTTCTACTATAGTTTTCCGTAGTTATTAGAAAGGATAGATAGAATGAACGATTATTTGAGAAAAGAATGCAAACTATTAAAGGCAATCCAAGGGATAAGCTATAAGGAGATTGCAGAGTATTTAGAGATAACATAGGATAGCTTTTACTGTTGGATAAAAGGCTATTATGATTTAGGGAACAGAAAACAACAACGCCTTAGAGCGATTATAGAGGACTTAAAGGAGATTTGATTTAATGAAAGATACTAAAAATTACTTTCCGCTTCAAGAGCTGGGCTATAAAGGTGAATACTGTATCACGGACTAGGGTTTGATTATAGATACAGCTAATAACAGCCAGCTACAGCTAAATAAAAAATGGTAGTATAGACTTACTACCAAAGATGGAAAAAACGTCTATAGAGCCGTTAAAACGCTCTACAGGCAGGCTTTTGGCAAGGAGTATGCCGTGGACACCATAGAGGATTTAGAGGGCGAGAGATGGGCGTAGATTGACAGCAGGGGCAAATACTACATCAGCACCCACGGCAGAGTGAAAAGCTATTAGGGCAGGTATGCGAAGCTCCTAAAGCCCTACACAAATCAACACGGCTATTTGCGTGTTGACATTAACTCAGGCCGCCGCCGAACTTACTTAGTCCATCAGCTCGTAGCCCTTGCCTTTATCCCTAATGACAATCCAATAGAGAAAGACACAGTAGACCACATAGACCTTGACAAGCGGAACAACAGGGCGGATAACCTCCGTTGGTTATCCAGAGCCGACAACATCAGAGCATACCAACAGCAGAAGAAAGGACAGGACACCTCCGCCGATGATTGAAACAAATCCTAACCAAAAGACAATACGCATAGAGAAAGAACAATGTGATAAAAACAATCTCTATGCGTTGTATAACCTTAACGCCTTACAATCCGCTATGCTTGACCTAAAGGGGGAAACATTCAAGCTATGGTGTTATCTTAACAAAAACCAAAACGGCTATACATTGGCTTTAAGCAAGGTAGACGCTCTAAGATGGGGAATTGGTAGTAAAAGCTCCTACGACAGAGCTATAGCGGAATTGATACAGAAAGGGTATCTAGTGCATACCTAGGGAAACTGTTATAACTTCTATGAACTTCCAAAAGGTCAAGAGTTGATTATAACAGTAAACAAAGACTGCGGTTTTACCTTTTGAAAATGAGTATAGCTATTCTCATTTTGAGTATAGCTATGCTCTCTCTGAATAGAGAAATAATAAAGAATACTACAATAAGAATACATTTAAGGAGTAGATAAAATGGCATACACTAAGGAACAGATAGAATACTTACACGACAGCGGTAAGATGCCAGATAGGGTGTATTATCAGCAAAATGGAGCAACAGCACAAGAGAATTATAATAGACAAATACAATCGTTCAGAAATAGATTAAGAGATAAACAACAAGAAGAACAATATTAGAAAGAAATAGAAAAATAGATAGAGGATAAGCTATAGAAAATATTAGAAGATTTATTAAAAGACTTAAACATTGATATTATTCTAAAATAAAAATTAGATAAAGTCAAATAAAGTGGTCTATACATTAGCTTAACAGTAATTATAGAAAGAAGAAAGAACACTACAGCTAAAGCTATAGTGTTCTTTCTTATGGATTAAAGTCATGAGTATTTATTGACAATCATGCAATGTGCTAGTATACTTGTAATATCTAAAAATCTTGTAACCACTTTTGGAGATTACAGATTTGTACCTACTAAATACGCTACAAGATTACAATAAAATACTTAGAAAGATACAATATCTTGATTGCTAGAGCTAGAAAAATTATATAAACGATTATGAATCAATCTCATTTCAGGACTATGAATCCATCACCGTTGATGAGCTGAAAGAGCAAACCAACAGTCTGTTAAATCTGGTAACAGAAGAACAGCGCCCGCTGCGCGTATTCATGAACGACGGCAAGGCTCTCCTGCTGTTCCCGCAGGATCTGCTCGCTCCAATCTGCGATTCTGACTTTCGCTTGATCCTGCTGTCAGCAATGCGGTATGCGATGGAGAGAAACACATATATGCCCGTAGTAGTTGCCAATTATATCAAGCGTCACCGTCAGTTTCTGGATGGTAAGTTTCTCGTTTTGGTTACCGATGATATTCGCCGGCATCTTGAAGACTATGCAGAATATGATCCAAATGCAAATCTCTGGCACAACCTTTTAGATGCGCTCAAAGCAGAACAGGAGGAGCGTGCTACTCGTCAGGCAAGAAAAATCAGACCGTGTCCGGTCTGCGGGGAACCATTAGAGGTTACCAGCATTACTGACAACCGGCATTCACCTGGTGGCTTTGATGTGATAGCTCGCTGCCAAAATTGCCGCTCTAATTACAAGTGGTTCTGCGATAAGGACGGCGGCGTCACAGATATGAAAGAGCATTTTTTCGGATAAGGCGAGCGTGAATCTCGGTAGGAAGCGCTCGGTATATCCCTTATCTATAGTGGCTCAACCTTTGAACTGCGCAGTATCTTCCGTAGAGTAGTCAAAACAAAAATGCACGCTCATATGAGTGGATGCTTTCCCGTATTCTGGTACGTTTTCCCTTAAAACGCCCATCAAATTACGGGAACGTGACGGCTATTAAGAGAAAACTAATTCAATTCAAAATAGCAGCGTTGCGTCAGCAGGTGTTACATGATCCTCGAAATCTGCATTGTATTCCTGCGATAACTACTAACGGATATACGAGGCAACTCTTGCGGGAAAGACAATTTTGTGGTTTTATATTCATGGGCATAGAGAGGGTAAAATACTATATCCGCGAGTTCGGCGCAAGCCATGTGGGTTCCTAATTTCACCCTCAAAGGCAACACGGTTAGAGTATGATTTTGTGACGCGAGTTGCAGAGAGTGAGTTCTATCTCCAGAAGGCAAATGCGTGAGAGTATTCTTTGTCTATGGCGGCGCAAATTCTGCGCTGCCGGAGGCGTTCTTCTTTGGTTACAGCGGTGCGATTTTTGAACGGTCGAAAGTCTCTTTTCATTGACTGCGGTGACTCAAAACACGCTTGCCCTGCACCATTGATCACGCGAAGGTAATTACCTCGATTTCCTTCCGAAACGGCCACAAGGCACCACCAAAATCCTTGGGACACCTGCGTTTGCGGGAACTAAGACGCCAGCCGCTCTGAAATTTTCTTCAAAAGGCGCCACAACCAACTGCGCTGAAACCCCCGTCAACTGCCCGCACTGCGGGCAGAAGTGATTGGGCAGAGCGTCGGTTCCGACGCCAGCCGTTTATCCTGCTTTCTTTTTCGTCCTCGAAAAAGGCTCGAAAAGCGCAGGAAACGCAGTCATACCAACGTTTCCAATGCATCGGTCATACGGACTTCAAGGGTCTCTCAAACGCCGTTACAAACACCCATCCCCTACTTCCATCAATGGGTACCACACGGCAAAAAAGCTCTTGTCGCAATCGCCTGCAAAACGGCCCACATTCGCTTTTGCGGATGAAAGTGGGTACACACACTCGCCTTTGCCAACAGGATCGCACACAGCGGCTTACACGCCGAAACAGGGGCTGTTTCGGATGGGGGCGCTATTACTACCCTCGGAGCGTTTCACACATTTCGGAAACCCTGCGTGGCCAGGTGTCAGAACGGCAAACTTTGCCGCTTTTGCGCCTTGATCCGGTGTGCTCCCGAAGAACGCAGAGAGCCTTCGGAACAGCGATGCGCTTATGCGCGTCGCTGTTCCGAGGCGCCGCGGCCCCGCTGGGCCGCGCTGCTCTGTTTGCAATTTGGTGATGTTGCTGTTTTTTCACTCTGTGCGCAGTACTTTCTGAACGTGCGAGACATGGGAGGTATCACTACCCTCGGCGTGCTCCGCGTGCTGCTGAAACGCTGGACGGCCGCTTGTCAAAAGGGCTCATTTGCCGCTTTCTGTGACGAGATTTGTCAAGGGTAAATTACACCAGTAATTTTTTGAAATCATTTGTTTTAGAAATTCAAGGGATATATTTTATTCCCCACTGCATAATGGCATAAAATACCGGCAACAAATCTTGCCCTTTCAGTGTTAGGGAGTATTCTACTCGCAACGGCATCTCATTGTACTGGATTCGTTGTATCAAATCATCGGCTTCCAACTCTTTGAGGGCATTTGTCAGCGCTGTATTTGTAATTGGCTTTAGCATCTTTTTCAGTTCCCCAAACCGCATGGGACACTTGATGCACAGTTCATAGAGAATTTGGAGTTTCCATTTGCCCTGCAGCATTTGAACCACCGGCGTGACCGGGCAGTTTCCATCATCGGTTAGAATGACACTGCCAACCTTTTCTTTGAATTCTTCATAAGTCATGATTGGATCTTTCCTCGTCTTTTGCAGTATACTTTTTGATACCAGGTACAAATAATTTGCGTACTTGAACAAAAATTGCTGTCAAGTATAATAAATATATCACTGGTTGGCCATGCAGTCAACGACTGAAATTTCTCAGAAAGGTCTGAATGATATGAAAGAACTGAACATTATGGAGGCTACTGTTCTGACCTCCCCCAATCCGCTGACACTGATCTGTTCTAAAAAGGAGGACGGTTCTACAAACCTGGCTCCCATTTGCTTTGTATCTTACCTCTCCTTCAATCCGCCTATGGTGGGCTTCGCCACAGGAAAACAGTCCCACACCGGTGAGCGGGTACGGGAGACCGGCAAGGTGATTGTCACCGTTCCTGGCGAGAGTCTTGCTCAGGTGGTGATGACCTGCGGAGCGTCTACCGGTGCCAAAACCGACAAGGTGGCCACCAACAACATCGAGATGATGGCTGTGGAGGGCAGTGACATCCAGATTCCGGTGGATACTCGTCTGGCAATGGTGGCCACCCTGCAGCAGTCTGTGGAGGTGGGCGACCATATCCTGCACATCTGTCAGGTGGATAAGTTTCTGGGCGATGAGGACAAGAAGGGCCTGTATGCCTGGAACGGCTTCGGGAAAGTTGCACCTGCGGCAGAAGGCTGAATCTTAAAACGGTAAGGAGGCATCAGCGGTGGCTGTTTGTATTAAAGACTGTATTCAGAACATGAATCTGGTGATCGGCTGTACAATCGGCTGCAGCTACTGCTACGCCAGAAATAATGTTCGTCGGTTTCACATGATCGACGACTTTGAAAAGCCAGAGTTTTTTCCAAATAAGCTGCGGCTGATGGAGAAGATGCGTCCTCAAAACTTCCTACTCACCGGCATGAGTGATTTTGCCCACTGGAATCCGGAATGGCGGGAGCAGATATTTTCTAAAATGGCTGAAAATCCGCAGCACCAATATCTGTTTTTGACCAAGCGACCGGAGGATATTGTGTTTTCCACTACCCTGGAGAATGCTTGGTTTGGTGTAACTGTTACCTCCAGTAAAGAGAAAAACCGTATTCAGACTTTGCGGGAGCATATCCATGGCGGACATTATCATGTGACCTTTGAACCTATGTTTGATGATGTTGGCATGGTGGACCTTACCGGAATTGAGTGGATTGTCATTGGGACTGAGACCGGACATAGGAAGGGCAAAGCCGTATCGAAACCGGAATGGGTGTGGAACCTGACACATCAGGCCCATGCGCTTGGCATCCCTGTATTTATGAAGGAAGATCTGCTTCCTATCATGGGAGAGGCACAGATAGTACAAGAATTTCCCTCGGCTTTTTACCGGGTATTGGAGGAACAGAAGACATGGCGGAAGTAAAAGAGAGCAGCATTCTGATTCAGGATGTAGAAACCAAAAATATTATGACAAAATCCACCCTGCCGGTGGGCGGCTATTCCGTCAATCCTTATGTGGGCTGTACCCATGGCTGCAAATACTGCTACGCCTCGTTTATGAAGCGATTTACCGGGCACACCGAACCGTGGGGGACATTCCTGGATGTGAAACATTGGCCGGAAATCAAAAATACGCAAAAGTACAAAGGGCAGCGCGTAGTCATCGGTTCAGTGACCGATGGCTATCTGCCCCAGGAGGCTCAGTTTCAGAACACCAGAAAGCTTCTTGAACAGCTCCGGGGCAGTGAGGCAGAAATTCTCATCTGTACCAAGTCGGACTTGGTAATCCGTGACATCGACCTTCTGAAAAAATTGGGAAAGGTCACGGTCTCTTGGTCGATCAATACATTGGACGAAGGCTTTAAAAATGATATGGACGATGCCGTCAGCATCAAGCGGCGGCTGGATGCCATGAAGCAGATCTATGATGCGGGCATTCGCGCCGTCTGCTTTATTGCCCCTGTCTTTCCGGGTATCACGGATTTTGAGGCTATCTTCCATCAGGTCAGAAATCAGTGCGACCTGGTGTGGCTGGAAAATCTAAACCTGCGAGGCGGATTCAAAAAAGACATCCTTGACTATATACGTAAAAAACATCCTGACTTGGTTCCGCTGTACGACGCTATCTACAACAAGAGGGACAGAAGCTACTTCCGTGGTTTGGAGGATCAAGCGGAACGGCTGGCGAAAGAAAACAGCTGTCCCTTCGTGGACAACGAGCTGCCCTACGGACGAGCAGAGCCTGGGCACCCGGTCATTGTGGATTACTTTTACCATGAGGAAGTGCGTGGCTCGGAAAACACCGGGAAGCGAACTCAAAAAGTATGATCTTAGGGTGCTCTGAAACGTAGTATGGACAATCGACACCCACACTCTAAGTTACGTGTGTCAACGTGATAAAAATTATATTGGACAAACGCTTGACAACTTTTGTTTTGTAATTTCAAAATTTTCTCTGACCCACTTTTGACCCAGAATCCGAAAAAAGCGGGCAGGGCTGGGCGGAAACAACGGAAAATCCGCCGAGCAAACGGCGGTAAAAAGCACAAATCGGAGCCGAAACGACTCCGATTTGTGCTTGAGGCCGCCTCATAACCCGGAGGTCGGAGGTTCAAGTCCTCCCTCCGCAACCAGAAAAGTCCCGAAATCTTAAGATTTCGGGACTTTAATTCACTTTTTAAGGGAAGTCGAAAGGGATAAAATAAAGGCTTCTAACACAATTGAAAATTTTACAAAATTACTGCTTTACTACATGCCTTTATTTCCTATCGAAAAATAATAACTGTTAAAAAGAGACGGCGAATACTGGACGGAGGAGGAAAAGCGTCAGCTTCAGGATATGTTCGAAGCCGGATATGGCATCTCGACGATCTCCTACAATCTGCAACGCAGTGAAGTCGCAATTTACCAGCAGATCGAGAAACAGGACTTATATTGCGACAAGACGCGGCTGATTCAGGTGCTGCTGAATTTTCTGTCCAACGCCATCAAGTTCACCCCGGCAGGCGGAACGGTCTCCGTCCGGCTCAGACAGCTGCCGGGGACCCGGAAGGGCCGGGAGCAGTATGAGATCCGGGTCAAGGACAACGGCATCGGCATGAGCCCGGAGTTTGCGAAGAAGATCTTCGATCCCTTTGAGCGGGAGCGAAGCTCCACCGTGAGCCAGATCCAGGGTACCGGTCTGGGCATGGCCATCACCAAGAACATCGTGGATATGATGGGCGGCACCATCGAGATCCGGCCAGAGCCGGACGGAGACCGATGACAGCATCCTCTCCGGCGGCAGTCCGGATTTCCACGGCAAGCACATCCTGCTGGCGGAGGACAATGAGCTGAACCGGGAGATCGCCGTGGAGATCCTCAGCAAATACGGCTTCATCTTTGTATCACAAATTAGCCTTACTACGAATCCATAGTAAAGTGATAATAGTATGCAAAAGCGAAAATGCTCTTCATTGTTGTGGTTCTCCGTTCATAGAACCAGGTTGGCCTCAGTATAAGAGCCTCTATCCCGATTGCCAACCGCATAATTTTACATTTTCCAGTACGGGGCAAATTTTCGTTGAAAAGTACGCTCTTTCTTCAAAGGCATCCTGGTGAAATTCAGCACTTTTCACCAAGTTCCGCAGATTTTTTTCCGCCCCTTCGCCGCCGCAGAAATACGCGCTGCACGGTGCGGTAGGGCAAGGCTGCATACTTTCTCATTTCTTTTTTTACCGTGTCGTTTTCCCGAAGCTTTTGCTCTTGACATTCGTCAAATTATCCCGTATAATGCACCGAAAACAACACAAGGAGGAAATGAAAATGCGCTATCTTCTGAAGAATGCAAAGTTTTTCTCGCAGGGCGTGTTTCATTTGGC
>OGYZ01002561.1_pt1 | contig 12184 bp, 8 predicted proteins | sample 1576681 | NCBI WGS metagenome assembly OGYZ01 (sample SAMEA3541480, study PRJEB24748) | human gut metagenome | biome: human gut; feature: human-associated habitat; material: faeces | place: China | collected 2012 | reverse complement strand
TATCTGGAGTTTCACGGTTTCGGAAGTGACGGAAGATATATATCATCTGGGATTGCCGGCCTTCTTCAGTTTTTCGTCGATAGGACGGATGAACTTTTCGATATATTCGTCACGTGATTTTTTAGTGGCGTTCAGTTTTTCTTTTATTAAATAGTAGGCATCGTGTTCCAGGTATTTCAGCGACAAGTCTTCCAGTTCGCTTTTCAGGCGGTATAACCCTAATTTGTGAGCCAACGGAGCGTATAAGTAAGCAGCCTCTTCCGACACCTTGCGCCGGGCTTCCTCGTTTTCCGTGTCTTTGATTTTGCGCATGATGTTCACGCGGTTGGCTATCATAATGAGAACCACACGCATGTCTTCGGCAAAAGACAGCAATAAGCTTCTGAAGTTCTCGCTTTCTACGCTTGGATTCTTCTCATACAGTTCCAAAATGCGGTTCAGGCCCTTGATGATACCGGCCACATCCACTCCGAATTCTCTTTCCACATCTTCCGGCGTGCAGTAGCCGCAACGTACGCAAGTATGTACCATGATACCAAGAATGGCTCCGCGCGTCAGTCCGATTTCAGAGGCTACGATTAAGGCTGTTTCCATGTCATTGAGGATAGGGTTCATGCCGAACACGTTTCTTTGAATAAGGTTACGGCGTGCCGCCTCAAGCAAATAAGTTTTCAGCTTTTTGCAGTCGTCAGGATAAAGTATATTGCCGGAAAGTTTGAGAAGCTCCCTATATAGCTGTGCAAGTCGCACTTTTTCTTGTGCGGAGAAAAAAGCATTCTGTTCCATAATCCGCTATTTTTCTTCAAAGGTAGTACTTTTTTGCTGAAACGTTTACCCGTTTGCTTAAAAAAGCCTATATTTGAATGTTTTTTAGGGAAGGTTTAAAACGATTATATAATATGTTGACAGCAGAAGACAAGGTCTTATTGGCCGGAAAGGGGATTACGGAAGAGCAAATAGAGGCTCAGTTGCAGACTTTTAAGAAAGGATTTCCATTTTTGAAGTTGAAAGCGGCCGCTTCGTTGGCTCATGGTATTTTGGCTCCTTCGGCAGAAGAATGCAGGCATTATGAGGAAGTGTGGAAGGCTTATAAGGAAGAAGGAAAAGCGATAAGCAAGTTTGTTCCGGCTTCGGGGGCAGCCAGCCGTATGTTTAAGAGTATGTTTGAATTTCTGGATGCGGAATACGATGTGCCGACCACTGATTTCGAAAAAACTTTTTTTGCGGCGATTCGTGATTTTGCATTCTACGATGAATTGGATGCGGTTTGCATGAAAAATGAAGGTCGCGGGATTGACGGTTTGGTGGCATCCGGCCAATATAAAAAGGTTGTGGCGAACATGCTTCGTCCGGAAGGTTTGAATTACGGCCAGTTGCCTAAAGGATTGCTTACGTTTCACCGGTATGAGAACGGTTCGCGCACTCCGTTGGAGGAACATTTGGTAGAAGCGGCTTTGTATGCTGCCAGCAAAGGAAAGGCTGAAGTTCATTTTACGGTGAGTGCGGAGCACAAAGCTTTGTTCAAGGCATTGGTGGAAGAAAAGCTTCCGATGTATGAAAAAGCATACGGAGTGACGTTCCATGTCACATTTTCCGAACAGAAACCGGCCACAGATACTTTGGCGGCCACGATGGACAATGAACCGTTCCGTGTGGACGGTAAGCTTTTGTTCCGCCCCGGCGGGCACGGTGCGCTTATCGAAAATTTGAATGACTTGCAGGCCGATGTCGTTTTCGTGAAGAATATAGATAATGTGGTGCCGGATCGTTTGAAAGGGGATACGGTTACTTACAAGCAGGTGCTGGCCGGTATTCTGGTAGAGTTGCAACAGAAAGCCTTTGCTTATTTGCGTAAGTTGGACAGTGGGAACTATAGCCATGCGGATATAGAAGGAATCATCCGCTTCGTCCAACAGACGCTCTTCTGCCGTCGTGAGGATGTGAAAGAACTGGAAGATGCGGAACTCGTGATTTATTTGCGTAAAAAGTTGAACCGTCCGATGCGTGTCTGCGGCGTGGTGAAAAATGTGGGAGAGCCTGGCGGCGGTCCTTTCTTGGCTTACAACAGCGACGGGACGGTTTCGTTGCAAATTCTTGAAAGCAGTCAGATTGATACCCGGAATCCGGAATATGTGGCCATGTTCAAGAACGGGACGCATTTCAATCCCGTAGATTTGGTTTGTGCAGTGAAGGATTATAAAGGAAACAAGTTCAATCTGCCCGATTATGTGGACCGTAATACGGGATTCATTTCTTATAAAAGTAAAAACGGAAAAGAACTCAAGGCTTTGGAGTTGCCCGGCCTGTGGAATGGGGCTATGAGCGATTGGAATACGGTGTTTGTGGAAGTGCCCCTGAGTACGTTCAATCCGGTGAAAACGGTGAACGACCTTTTGCGTGAGCAACACCAGTAACAACGATAGGTTGTCGGTACATAATTAAGATATTCTTATGACGAAAAAGATTTTATTGTTAGGCTCCGGAGAATTAGGAAAAGAGTTTGTCATTGCGTGCCAACGCAAAGGGCAATATGTAATTGCTTGCGATTCGTATGCACATGCACCGGCTATGCAAGTAGCAGACGAGTGCGAGGTCTTCCACATGCTTGACGGGGATACGTTGATGGCCGTGGTGGAAAAGCATAAACCGGACATTATCGTCCCCGAAATAGAAGCCATCCGTACGGAGAAACTGTATGATTGCGAGAAGATGGGCATTCAGGTCGCACCGAGTGCCCGGGCTGTAAATTTCACCATGAACCGAAAAGAAATCCGAGAGTTGGCTCATACGGAACTTGGATTGAAAACGGCGGATTATCGTTATGCCAAAACTTTCGATGAGTTGAAGGCTGCGGCCGATGTGATAGGCTTCCCCTGCATTATCAAGCCTTTGATGAGTTCTTCCGGACACGGGCAGAGCAAGGTGGACAGTCCTGCGGATTTGGCACACGCCTGGGAGTATGCATGCGCGGGGGCACGTGGCGATGTGAAAGAAGTCATTGTAGAGCAGTTTATTCCTTTCGACAGTGAAATTACGCTGCTGACGGTGACCCAGCAGAACGGGCCTACTTTGTTCTGTCAGCCTATCGGTCACGTACAAAAAGGAGGAGATTACCGTGAAAGTTTCCAGCCGGCTGCTATTTCTCCCGAAATGCTGAAAGATGCGCAGGATATGGCAGAGAAAATCACGCGTGCCCTGACCGGTGCGGGGATTTGGGGAGTTGAATTCTTCCTGAGCCATAAAGACGGCGTGATATTCTCCGAGTTGAGTCCTCGTCCGCACGATACGGGAATGGTGACTTTGGCAGGCACACAAAATCTTTCGGAATTCGAATTGCACTGCCGTGCCGTTTTAGGTTTGCCGATACCGGAAATTACACAAGAACGAATGGGAGCCAGTGCGGTCATCCTGTCGGAAGTGGAAAGCCACGGAGCACCGAAGTATTCCGGCGAGGAGGAGGTCTGTGCGGCAACGAACACTTATCTGCGTATTTTCGGGAAGCCCGAAGCTCATATAGGGCGCCGTATGGGAGTGGTGGTTTGCTGGGACAAGTTGGATGCCGACCAGGAAGCATTAAGGAATAAATGCAAAGCCCTGGCAAGTAAAGTTAAAGTATATTAATACGTAAATAAGAAATCCGGATACGGAGTGTTTTTTTCAAGAAAAGATATACCTTTGTATCCGATTTGCGACAATAGCTCAGTTGGTAGAGCATTGGCTTCCCAAGCCGAGGGTCGCGGGTTCGAGTCCCGTTTGTCGCTCTCTTATCAGCTATCTTCCATGACCGTAATAATCGCCATTGTTTTGCTCTTGGGATATTGTGCTATTGCAACAGAGCATATCACCAATATCAATAAAGCCGCTGTGGCGATGTTTCTCGGAGTTATTGTTTGGACACTCTACATGGTGGCGGGAAAACAGTATGTAGAAATGATGTACGCGGAGGAATATGCTGATTTTTTAGGCGGAAATGCCTCTAACGTCACTTCTCTTAAGAATTTTATTGCCAATTATATTTTTATCGGTCACGTAGCGGATATTTGTCAGATCGTGCTTTACCTTTTGGCTACGATGTCTATTGTCGATTTGTTGAATACGAACGGTTGCTTTGATTTCATCAGCGAGTGGATTACGACCCGTAATAGTAAGCGTCTTCTGTGGATGGTGGCTTTCATAACCTATGTCTTGTCGGCCAATCTCGACAACCTGACCACGGCTTTGATGATGTTTGCCATCGTGCGTCAGTTGTTGCCGGGGAGTTGTTTCCGCATGTATTATGGGGCGGTCATTGTAATTGCGGCCAATGCCGGAGGTTGTCTTACGGTAATCGGCGATGTGTCTACTTTGATGCTGTGGGTCAAGGGAGCGGTCACACCGTCCAGTTTTTCGGGTGCCATGTTCTTGCCGTCCATTGTAGCCGTGGCTATTCCCACTTATTTGATTTCCCGCAAGTTGCCGGAACAGATGGATATTAATACGCCTCGTATCCGCTATCGCGGGGATGATACGACTTTGACGCGTTGGCAGCGTATTCTGATGCTGTTCGTGGGGATTGGAGGGCTGTGGTTTATTCCAACGTTTCACAATCTGACCAAGTTGCCTCCTTTTGTCGGAGCGTTGTGTGTATTGGCACTTTTCAGTGTCGTAAACGAGTTGTGCAATCGGCGGTTGATCAAATCCGACCAACCTTTTTTCCGCCCTACACCACGCTTCATGCAGGCAGAGAGTATCCAGACTATTTTATTTTTTATAGGCGTAAGCATGGCTATTTCCGCCATTCAAGAGACGGGGGCACTCTATACGGTTGCCGTATGGTGCGACCAATATATTCATAATATTTACGTATACAGTTTGATATTAGGAGGAATTTCCGCCTTTTTGGATAACGTGGCACTTGTGCTGACCAGCATATCCATGTATGATGTGGTAGGGATGGCGGAAAGCATTCCCGGTATGGATCCGGAATACCTTCGTTCATTCGCGCTGAATGGTCAGTATTGGCAATTAGTAGCTTATAGCGGAGGAATCGGCGGCTGTTTGCTTTCCATCGGTTCCACTGCCGGATATGCGTTGATGAAAAGTGAGAACGTTTCCATTTGGTGGTATTTCCGTCACATATCCGGCAAGGTTATGGTGGGGTGGCTTGCCGGCCTTGGAGTTTACTTTTTTATTGATTCGTTTATCAGATAAGAGATAGAACAAAATAATATGCAGATAAACAATACGTTATTTAAGAGGAAAATACTGTCTTTTACGTTGATACAAGTTGCCCTGTTGAGTTTTTTGCTGATTCTTTCCGTGGCGGTGCGTCTTGTGCTTTATCCTCTCAGCTATCTTGAATCCTTGCCTCTTTATTTTATTGTGGGATTCTTCTTTTTGTGGGAGATGCTGCAATTCTTTTTAGTTTCAAGGGAGGCTTTGGAAGATAGCCGGAACATATTGCGGTATTATCGCCATGGTATCCTGTGGCGTGTCGGCATATCGTTGCTTGCCGGAGGATGTATCAGTTTTTTCTTGTCTGCACAACCCTTGTTTACGGCTTTGCTTTTTTTGATGTTTCTGGTGGCTGAGTGTATTTTCGATATGATATTTTATCGTCGTTTTCTGAAAGAATAGAAAGAAAGGGCCGCCCGGATGATGGATAAGAAGCGTATCGCCCAGTTGTTGGAGGCTTTGGGGAAGGGACTTTTTGAGAAAGAACATGTGCTTTCCCTGTCCCTTTTGGCGGCAGTTGCCGGTGAGAGTATTTTCCTGCTCGGCCCTCCCGGAACGGCAAAGAGTATGATAGCCCGAAGACTGAAATCGGCTTTCCGGAACGGTCGTTCTTTTGAATATCTGATGTCCCGTTTCAGTACGCCGGATGAGATATTCGGACCGGTGTCTGTTTCTGCCATGAAGGACGAAGACCGTTATATGAGAATGACCGAAGGGTATTTGCCCACAGCCGATGTCGTTTTCTTGGATGAGATATGGAAAGCCGGACCCAGCATTCAGAATGCTTTGCTTACGGTGTTGAATGAAAAAGTATATCTGAACGGCAAAGAAGAAATGAGGCTTCCGCTGAAGTTGGTGGTCGCTGCCTCCAATGAACTTCCGGCCGAGGGGGAAAACCTGAGTGCGTTGTGGGATCGTTTCCTTGTCCGTTGTGTGGTGGGAGGCATTGCCGATAAAGAACTCTTTAATTTGATGATTTCTTCTACGGTTCAGTCCGAGGTGGAAGTGCCGGATGTCATACGCTTGTCTGCTGATGAGTTACGCGTGTGGGCCGAAGGGATAGATGCGGTGGAGATACCGGTCTTTGTATTTTCATTTGTTCATATATTCCGCAGGCTTCTGACGACTTACAATGTATCGGCAGAAGAAAAAGGAGAGTCCCTGTTTTATGTGTCCGACCGCCGTTGGAAGAAGATGGTACATCTGTGGCGGACTTCTGCCTTTTTGAACGGTTGTTCCGTCGTCCATTTGGCAGATTTGCTTCTGTTGCAGGTCTGTGTGTGGGATGCTCCGGCTCAGGAGATTGTTTTGGAGCGCCTCTTGACCGACGCTCTTGTGGCAGCCTGTGAAGAGCATGTCGGTGTTCCCCTGTTATCAGACCGTTTGGCTGCATTGAAAGAAGAGGGGATGGGTGTTTCGGAAACGCATGTGGCTTTTAAGGTGGTCAAGGCTTTTTTCTATCAGATACAATCCATGTATCCCGGACGTACAGTGCTGATTTATACGAATGAATACGAAGCGTTGAGTCCGGACCAGCCGATACCTTTTGTGTTGGTTACAGACCGTCGCAAAACCGGAGCACAAATACTGCGCAAGTATGAGAAAAGCCGCCATCCGGATGTTTTTCCAAAGGATCTGCTTCAAGTGGTTCGTACTATGACCGGTTTGCAGGTGAATGGACGGAAATATGAATTGCTTCGTGAGGCAGGGGAGGACGGTGAAAACGCAGTGCCCCAGACAGAAGTTTCTTCTCGGATGACTTTTTCATCAGCGATGGCCGAACGTATCGTGGCCGAATTGGGCGAGGTGTCAGCCCGTCTGGAACAATGGCAAAGGGAAGAAGCAGAATATGTACAGACACATTTGTTTTTACAAGACAGGCAAAGGGATATATTGAAAAACGCCTTACGCCGTGTACGTTCCGACATAACCTCTTTGGAAATCGAAAGTCAGGAATTGAGCCATGCAGCCGGCAGGAAATTATCATGAGGGATATGAGCGCGTGCGCCAATTGTCCGCTCTTTTTCTGAGGCGTTTGCATGAAATAGCCGGTGAGGTTTATGCAGAGGTCTTGTCATCCGGTGTCATCCGTCCCGAAGAGATGGAGGAAGAAATACAGCGTTATTTCGCCAAAAAGAAATCAGGTTTACAAGACGTATATTCCTATTATGGGGAACAGTGGGACTATTATTATCAGGTCGTTGCGGCTTCGGATGCCGACTTTTTGCCCATGTTGCAACAGGCTCGTTCCGCTTTTGTCCGTTTATATGTTCCGGTCGAATTGGATGCGCCTTATTATATGGAACAGTTGGTGCGTTATCCTCGTACGGATAGCCGCTGGCAGGCTCTCCGCCAACATTTCATAAAGAAGTGGAGGAATCTGTTGGAAGGGCGGGAACGTACGTATCAGAAGCGGCACATAGAACGGCTCTGTGAAGATTATTACCGTATGGTGTCGGCCAATGCCGGTATGTTGCAGAATGTGGGAGGAAAAGGTGAAGGCCCTTCCCCTCGATTAGCCTGGCTTCAGTTGACGCAGTCTCCGGAACTTCGCGTGAAGCTCAGACAGCTCTCGCAGGTAATCCGTAAAAGCCAATTAATTAAGGAACTGAATCACGTTTTAGGGCGTAAGAAAGCGGATGAGCAGCGTTTGTATCAAGCCATGAGCGGAAAGACACCGGTTACTTTGTTACGCTCTGCCACGCACTCCGACATTGTGGGCATTACGGAAGGGAACAATCTGAACGCCCTGCTGCCGATGGAATATTGTTTCTTGTCGGATGCCGCTTTGGAACCGATTTTCTACCGCCGTTATGTCGAAAAGAAACTGGCGGTCTTCGATGCCGTATCCCGGCAGATAGAATATGCCGAAGCTTCTTCGTACAGAGGACGCGACTTACAGAAACGGGCCAAACATGGCCCTTTTGTGGTTTGTGTGGATACGTCCGCTTCGATGGAAGGGGAACGTGAGTTATTGTCCAAGGCGGTAGTGTTGAGTTTAGCCTTGATAGCCGACAAATTGCGCCGCCCCTGTCGCGTGATACTCTTTTCCGACCAAATCGAAGTCATCGAGTTGAATAACCTCTATTCCGACTTGGCCTTATTGGAGACCTTTCTGTGCAACTCCTTTCATGGAGGATCCGATATGACTTGTGCGATGAAAGAATCCGTAGAAACTTTGATGCGTGAAGATTTTCGTTATGCCGATTTGCTTTGGCTTTCGGATTTTGAGATGGATCCGCTTCCTCCGATGTGGGTACAATATGTAGAGGAATTGAAGCAACGGGGCATGCGCCTCTATGCCGTGTCTTTCGGTCATCGGTCAGAGACGTCTTATCTCAGGTTGGCCGACCGTGTTTGGACTGCCGATTGACGAATGTCTTTTGAGCGTATTTCTAAAGGCACGAGATTCCCGTATTTGTGTGCGTTCCCCCGAATGGATATTTTTGAACGATTCTCGTGGCTTTTTGATTTTTCATAATGAAAGCGTTAGCTTGATTCTATGTAACAAATATAAAAGAAAATCATGCGGATTTTAGTCTTATTGAAACTGAAATCACATGCTTTTTGCTCCTAATGTCGTTTTCTAAATCTTCAGGTTTGATGCCGAAATAGAAGAAACCCGGTTCCGGGAATCAGAATTTGTTTAATTCTATGGCATCTATTTTGTTCACTCCGTTCGAGTTTATTTCAGTCTGGTCTGCTGTTCCGGATAGGATAAGTTTACCTACTCCGCTGTTGCGGGCTTTTAAAGAAGTACATTCCATGGTAATATGTATGGTCCCGACTCCGGAGTTCTGAATGTCAACCTTTTTACCTTTAAACTCCACGGTTTGCTTGCTTACGCCACTGCTTTTGCAAGATTAAAATAAAAATGCAACCATCCGAAAGATGATTGCATTTTCCTGTGATTCCGTTGGGACTCGAACCCAAGACCCACGCCTTAGAAGGGCGTTGCTCTAATCCAACTGAGCTACGGAACCGACCTTAAATCGGGTGCAAAGATAGAGGTTTATTTTCATTTCTGCAAGCCGGATGCGTGATTTTTTTAACTTTTCTACCGTCCGCAAAGTAGCTTATAGTCGCAGTAGGCACAAATTTTAGGTACGGAAGTCTGCCGGAAGGGAATTTCCGGATTGAACAATTCCTCCAACACACCTTGTAGCATCTTTTGGAAATCCTCTTTGAAGCGGCTGAAATCCGTCACCCGTTCGCGGTTGAACACGATGGTCGGATCATAATCTTCAGCATTGGATTTGTGTACGAAGAACAGGGCCGGGGATACGGGACGCTTTTGTTCGCCTGTCATGACCCAGGCATACAGGAATATCTGGAAGATGTATGAGGGACGGTGCTCGGCGGGCTGTACCAGTTGTTCCATCGAAACGGCTTTTTCCGGTGTGCCGCCCGTTTTGTAATCCACGATACGTAGGGTTTCCACTTCCTGTCCTGTGGTTTCGTCCGGCATCCTGACCGTGTCCATGCGGTCTATTTTTCCCCCGATGTCGATGGACAGAGGGTGGCCGTCCGATATGATGTCCACACTTCGGTGGTGTTCCTGTTCCATTTCCTCCAATACGAATTGTTCCATGCGGCTGTCGTGGGCGAGCAGTTGGCGCAGGTAACTGGCCATGACCTTGCGTGCTACGAGCAGTTGCCCGTTGTAGAACACCGTGTCTTCATGTCCTTCAAAGAAGTTTTTCAGGAACGAGGCTTCTATATAAGGAAGTAAAGTTGTTTCCCCACCCTCCAACAGTCGCTTGATATCCTGACGACGGATGACGGGGTTACGTTCGGTCAGTTTCCGGTAGACGAGTTCCGCCGCCTCATGGAAGATGGTGCCGAACAGTGCGTTGTCCAAACCGTTTTGCGGGTCTTTGGGTTGCCGTATGCGTGCCACCTGTTGGTAATAAAATTTGAGCGGACAGTCGATGTAAGCGTTGAGTGCCGAAGGGGAGAGGGGGCGCGAACCGGGTTGGCCGCTGCCATAGTTACGGCGCAGGATGTCCATGACTTCCGGTGTCTTGGCTGCTTCCATGCCGTTGTCGGCCGGTACGGCCTGGCCGGATTGCAGGATTTTCAGCTCTACGGGGAAATCCGTTTCGGCCAACAGTTGGCGCAGGAAGCGCGACATCTCGTTTTTGTTCAGTCCGTCGGTAGCGATGTTGTACATGAATGTGATACGTTCCGTACGCTGCACAAGACGGTAAAAATAGAACGCGTATACGGCTATTTTATGTTGTATGGTGGTCAGTCCGAACACTTCCCGCAGGTGGTAGGGGATGAACGAAGTGTCGTTCACGGCTTTGGGCAACATCCCTTCATTGACGGAGAGCATCAGGATATGCCTGAAATTCAGGTTACGCGTCTCCAATACGCCCATGACCTGCAAGCCTACAGCCGGTTCGCCGTGGAAGGGAATGGTGGTCGTGCCCAGCACGGTGCGCAGCAAGCGGCGCAGGGTGGAGGGCTGTACGTCGAGCGTACGGTCTTCCGTCAGGCGGATGAAGCGGCTAATGACCTGATGGGCACGATAAAGCGCTTCGTGGTACAACTGGCTGTACACGTCGTCTTTCCGGTCTTTTTGTTGTCCGAATGCTGCAGCCAAGCCTTCGAGCAAGGAGCGGATATAGACCAATAAGGCGTGGTTTTCCGCATGCGGACAGAAGATATCCTGTTCCTCCAACAAGGCGGCGTAGGGATGGCTGCGTATGATTTTTTCCTGTTCCGCCCGGAAACAGCGGCGGTCGCGGTCGTAACCATCGGTCTGCAAGGAAAGCAAAGCGTTGATGAAACTGTACACCGGCGTGTCGGTCATGGGGAATCCCATGGTGATGTTGGTGCGTTTCACGGGATGCGGCGATGTGGTATCGGGCAGCGAATGGAGCACCGGCTGGAGCAAGGATTCGTTACAAAGTACGATGGCCGTGTCCTGTTCCGGTTCCGTGAGGGCCGAGTCCAGCCATTGGGGAATATAGCGTGCCTGTGCATTCTCCGAAGTCGTGGCGATGAACTCGATGCGCGGCGGGTTCTTGAAGTTGTCGAAGCATGTTTCTTCCAAGGCGTTGGGGAACTCTTTCAGGTTCTGGCGGATGAAGGTCCCGGCCTCGAAACGGCTTTTCTCGCCGACGTACACCACGTCATAGTCCCAGTAAAAAAGGGCTTGTCCGCGTTCCTGCAAGTAACTGAACAGTCGTTTTTCCACATCGTTGAGCACGTTGAAGCCCACAAAGACATACGTCATGTCCGCAGGGATGCGGTCGGCGCGTTCGGCAAGATGCTCCGCCACGTCCTTGTACAACGCCCCTTCGTACAGCATTCCTTTTTCTTTCAGCCGTGCGTTGAACGTGGCATAGATGTCGTCCATCCGGTTCCATAGGGCGAGGAACTTCTCTTTCAGCCGGCTGTTGCCTTCGATGGAAAAGTCCTCGAAAAAATGTTTCAGGGCCTCTTCTTGGCGGGGTGTCAGGAAGTCGCTGTGGTCCAGTTCCTTGATGGATTGTATGTTGCTGAACAGTTTATGAGGGTCGGCCAGATGCTTGTCGATGTCGTCGAAGTCGGACAACATGATTTCGCCCCAACCGTAAAAGCGGTCGAGCGATTCCGGGTCGGGTACGAGCGCGGCATAGACACGGTGGAGCTCGCACACCGAGAGTATGTCGTCGCAACGGGTGAAGTCCGACAAAGAATCGAACAGTTCGCTGATGGTACGGTAACGTGGTGCCCATACCGGCCGTCCGGACACGGCAGCCAGTTGCTGGTTCATGAAAAGTCCGGCGCGTTTGTTGGGGAATACCACCGTAACGTCGCGCAGGTTGGTGCCGAAACGTTGTATGAGGTCTTGGGCGATAAGTCGGATGAATGTTTCCATAAAAACAGGCAGATTAGACTTGAACTTCTTCAAGCCGGTTGTTAAGAATGTACCACAGGTAACCTTTCACGCAGCGGTCCGGTTCCATCAGGCGGAGCT
>OGYZ01002555.1_pt1 | contig 12202 bp, 13 predicted proteins | sample 1576681 | NCBI WGS metagenome assembly OGYZ01 (sample SAMEA3541480, study PRJEB24748) | human gut metagenome | biome: human gut; feature: human-associated habitat; material: faeces | place: China | collected 2012 | reverse complement strand
TCCCATCAATTACGTTCTCACCATAAATAGCCATCAGGTCATTAATAGTAACCCCCGTAGTACCATTACGCTTCACATAAACGCCTTGATCATTAGACCGAAAAGCGGCCTTCCATCCCCCGCTTCCAGTAACGCTTTGGTCTCCACCTACCAATAGTGCAGACTGTGCTACTACCGAAGATTGAATCCCCACATTTCCATTGGAATGCACTTTCAACTGTGCAGACATATTGGTAAAAACGAAAACAACGCTTACCAATGCAATTAACTTTTTCATAAGCATTCTTTTTTAAGATTAATATTCGACATCAAATATAACAATATTAACATTAGAGTCCAAGTGAAATTTCATTTTTTTGCAAGACATGTTCAAAAAAGTACATTTTCTAAATAAAAAGCATTCAAAACCATCATAAAAACAAAATATTTCATATTTTTGCCCCAGACAAATAAGCCCTATGGGAAAAAAGACAGTATCAGTCGTAATGTGTACATACAATGGAGAAAAATACCTGCGCGAACAAATGGATTCCATCCTCGCGCAAACCTACCCTATCCATGAAATCATCGTTTGCGACGATTGTTCCACAGACGGTACAATGAACATTTTACAAGAATACGCTACAAAGTTTCCATTCATCAAAGTACACCGAAATACACGAAATAAAGGATGCAATCAAAACTTTCATGATATATTCTATCAAGTATCTAAAAAAGTAGACTATATAGCAATATCCGACCAAGATGATATTTGGTTCCCAGAGAAAATAGGAACGGAAGAAAATTGTCCAAGCATAAGCCACATTTCCCTATATCTCCTTATGTATATGGAACATATAACTTCTTCAAACTTAGAAACACGGAAAGTTTTAAATGTTTTTACAACAATATTTATGAAAAAACATCTCCAACACACCATCCCATCTTACACCAAATAACCAAACTATTCAATAGCCACAACCCTTTGGATCTTTTACGGCTTTGTTTCGTTTGTATGAAACATCGCAAACAAATATATCCCCATCCTCACAAGGGTAAAGGGTCTATTTTTGCGCTTCGTGGCTTTTTCTCTCCATTCATTTGTACTTATTATAATATACAATTCTACAATACGGAAACTGAGCACAACTCCCAGTTGAATAAAAAACAGAAATGAAACCTTAGGTTCGTTTCTTACAAAAACGTATATCATATAAAAAAGATACTCCAAAAACTTGGGAAGACAAAAAAGTTTCCATATTTTTGCAAAAGAATGAATCCTAATAACAAAAGGACAAAACATAAAATGGAACAAAGTATTATCCGTTTTTTCTAATAATTTCACAAATGGACAATATGCAAAAAATACCTGTGTTCTTTACTTTTGACGCTAATTACTTGTTAGCAGCAAAGGTTGCCATTCACTCCATGATGAAACATGCCTCACGGCAATATTGGTATGAATTATATGTATTCCATACAACTTTGTCCCCAAAAGCCCAGCAATCTTTACGGAACAGCCTAAAAGAATTTACACATACCGAATTACACTTCATCGATGTCACACAATACAATGAAAAAATCAAAAATTTCGGGACTAAAGCACATTACTCCAAAGAAATTTTCTATAAACTTATTGCAACAGACGTCCTTCCGCAATATGACAGGATTATATGTTCGGACGTAGACGTAGTTTTTACCGGTGATTTCTCTCCCGTATTTTTCATGTTCCCGAACGAAAAATTTTATTATGCCGGTGTCGGACCAGTGGAAAACAGTCGTATGCCTTACTACCGGAAAGACTTCAGTACGACGGAAATGGAAATACTTGAACATGAAATTGCTGCAGGATTCTTACTCATCAACCTTAAAGAATTGCGCAACGACCATAAGCAAGAAGAAATTATCAACTTTTATGTCAACAACTATCCACGACTACGTTTGCCGGAACAAGACTGCATTATTTTAACCTGTTGGCCCTACATCAAATATTTACCGATCGATTATAGCTTGCCTATCTCCTTCTATCGGTTAAACATGAACCAAAGAGATTTTTATCAAGGCAATACCGAATTTGCAGGAGACAAAGCCACTGCACTCGCCAAGTTTAATAAAGGATTGGCACATCCCGTACAAATTCATTATGCAGGTTTCGACAAACCGTGGAATTGTTTCCGGCTCACCCGACGGCAAGACTGGATAAAGGCTATGAAATCCACCCCGGGAGGAATGGTATTATACCTCAAATCGTTACCGCGGAATTTATTGATGCGAACTAAGCGATATAGCCTGAAACGATTCTTACGAAAAACTTATAAAAGAATAACCAACAGATGAATTTCGCCTCAAAAATACCTGTATTACGAAGTTTTGCCCGCGCCTATGCACTTACTAAATTCAAAAAAGAATGGCGCAAACGCAATAAGCAAAACCAAACCGTACCAATGAATACCTTTCCCATGGAATGTGTTGAAGTAGGCAACGGTACATACGGAGAGTTGCATATCTTGAGCTATTTTCCTCCAATAGAGAAATTGACAATAGGAAACTATGTATCATTAGCTTCAAACGTACATTTCATTTTAAGCGGTAACCATCAGACCGAAACGCTATTCACTTATCCCATACGCTCAACCCTTGAAGGCAAACACTGCCAGACAGACAGCCGTAGTAAAGGTCCTATCATAGTTGAGGATGAAGTTTGGATTGGCTACGGAGCAACAATACTATCCGGTGTTACGATTGGCAAAGGAAGTATCATAGCAGCCGGAGCCATTGTGACATCCGACATTCCTCCCTATGCAATTGCTGGAGGCAACCCAGCCCGAATCATCCGTTACCGAGTGCCCGAAGAAATAATTCCAATTATCAAGGATGTCTATTTAAATGATTTGCACCCAACGCAAATAACAACGCTTTTAGATGAGTTATATCGTCCGCTAAAGACCACAGAGGACGCATTACGTATCATAAAATTACTTCAACATGAAACCTAACAATAATCAAAAAGTAAGGGTTATCGCCTTTTATCTGCCGCAGTTCCATCCCACCCCGGAAAACGACAGATGGTGGGGCAAAGGATTCACGGAATGGACCAACGTGGGCAAAGCCAAACCTTTATTCAAAGGACATTACCAGCCACGTGTGCCGGCAGATTTAGGCTACTATGACCTTCGTTTGCCGGAAACACGTCAAGCCCAAGCCGATATGGCACGTGAATATGGCATAGAAGGTTTCTGTTACTGGCATTATTGGTTTGGAAATGGCAAGCAACTATTACAAAGACCATTCAATGAAGTGCTAAATAGCGGGAAACCGGATTTTCCCTTTTGTTTGGCATGGGCCAATCACAGTTGGGAGGACAAACAATTCAACAAAGATGGGGGACATAAAATGTTAATGGAACAACTCTATCCCGGGGATGAAGACTACATTGCACATTTCAATGCTGTGTTACCTGCTTTTCAAGACCCAAGATATATTCGCATACACGGAAATCCAATATTTGTAGTCTACTCTCCTAAAGAAATCCCCAATCCTCCCCACTTTATCGAACTGTGGCAAAAGCTTGCCTCCCAACACGGTTTCCGCATTCACTTTGTAGGACATACCTCTAAAATTGAAGATTTGGCTCTGTTTCGCCAATGGGGATTTGATGCTAACGTTTTAATAAGGCTATTTGATGTATTCAAAAAGGATTTTTCTTTGTGGGAGCGCATAAATGCCAAGTTCCAACGTATTGCATTAAAAAAAGGACGTCGTATTGAATATAGCCGTGCCTCTCAATACTTTCAAGGACCTGAGGAACAAGCTAACGACTGTTATCCTACTCTCATTCCTAATTGGGATCACTCTCCCCGATCGGGCCGCTCCGGACATATCCTCATCAACTCAACCCCTGAAAAATTTAAAAAACACATTATAAAATCATTCAACAACATATCACATAAAACAAGAGAAGATCGTATTGTATTCCTCAAATCCTGGAATGAATGGGCTGAAGGAAACTATATGGAACCTGATCTGAAATTCGGAAGAGGATATCTTGAAGCATTAAAAGACGCTATTCAAGATGTATTTTATCTATTGAAAGACAAATGAAAACGGTTTATCTACCATTTCTGTCACAACCTATAAAATTCATCCAAAGCCCCTATATCAATACTTATCGTTTCTATCGGAACAGATCAGGACTCCACCTGAAACCGTACGACACAGACACAATATCCACAGTTGACAGGCCCCAAAGACTCCCAAAAACACTACAACAACTACAGCAGAACGATTTTCCGTTTGGCTGTAAACGATTTCTCATTCTGCGGCAAACGAGAAAAAGAACAGAGGAAGGGCGGATAACACTTCCCTGCCCACCCTTCAAGAAGTTTTCTCGGAAAAGGGTTCGCATCCTTCATATTATTTGTATACCAATAAATTACGGTGAACTTTCTTCTATAACGTCCTTCACCAAAGCTTCACCTCTCCTTCACTCAAAGAGGTATTGTGCACAACCGAATAAACTATAAAACAAGCCATTAAGGTGAACCCTATTGTTTTTGTGCGAAAAAATGAGCTCAAACCATTTTGAAACGGTATATCCATCAACCGAACAACCATATTCACGTCATGAAAACGGAATGAGTTCATCCTATCACAACCCGGCAATCTCGTCCAAGGACAAGCCTGTGGCAAGGCTTATCGTCTCTACCGGAATCAACATCGCTTTCATCCTCCGAGCTACGTCCAACGTTCCTTCCACAAAACCTTCTGCACGACCTTTCTGTTCGGCGAAATCCAACGTGGCCAACTGGTCACGGTACACCTTGATGCTTTCGTCGTATTTCATACGCTCTTCTTTCGACAAAGACGCGATGTCCACTATCTGCTCCAACTTCTCGAACACAGACTTACGAGCCTTGAAAGGCAACCTCTGCAATGTCTCCATATTTTTCAATACATATATCCAACGTTCAAAGTCATTCTCACACTCCGATTCCTCCTTCTTAAAACAAGGCAACTGCAGGAACACGAAACGGAGCTTATCGGAAAACGGCACGTGCGTGTCACGATCCGACAGCACCACGTCCGTACGGAAATTGCCCTCGGAATCCTTCATCTCGAAATTCAGGAAAAAAATACCGTAAACGGCTTTCAAATTGAATTTCCAATTCGCACCGCGTTCGCCCTGCCGCGACATCGCACGGCACAAATAATAAATCGCACGCTCACGGATATAAGCCTGCTCGCAGTTCTGCATCTCAACGATGAACTCCTCGCCCGACTCCGTCGTGCAATAAATGTCGTAAATCGTACCACGGTCTCCTTGGAATTCCGGCAACAGCTCCTTGTCTAAGAAACTGATGTCCTTTATCTGCTTCTCGCCTTCCAACAGATTGTTCAGGAAGTCTATCAATAAGTCTTTATGACGGACTGACCGAAAATCCGCTTGAAGCCCACATCTGTGAAAGGATTGATGAACCTGCCCATAACACCATGTTTTAACTTTCACAAAGATAAAGAAATATCCTATCTTCCAAGCATAAAAACAGAAAACGAACACATAATTTTTGTTAAGCCTCCATTACCAACAAAAGACAAAGAATGTTAATGCCGACAAACTGAAGCTTGTCGCCACAAGAGATTTTATTTATTTTTGTAAACTCTTATAATCGTTGACTGCAAATACATTAGCAGCAGACAGTAATGCGAGGCACTTCTTTGTACAAAAAACAACGGTCTTGGCAGCAACGAATCTATTTGGAAACGGGAATCTGTATAATACAGTTTATGGCAAAGGCCATACGTAAAATCAAACGTACATTGAAAGGGGATTTCGGAACATGAAGATCTATTATTACCACACACGTCCCATAGAGGAAGCATTAAAGGAATGGGAGAAGCATTTGCACCCCGGACATATCCTGTATGGACTGACCCATTTCAACAAATATGGCATCACGCCGATACTCCATCCTTTCCGCCGTTTTTCATCCCGCCTCAAATTATCATTCTACAACTTCTTCGAAATTATACGTTGCAACGAGACATACGATTTGCTATATGGTACTTCTTTTTACGGTTTAGAGCTTATTATATTTTGCCGCGCTTTGGGATTATTCCGCAAACCTATCGCCATTTGGCATCACCAAGCCGTAGTCCGCAACCCCAACCCAATAAAGAACATTATTTCACGCTTCTACTACAAAGGTATTGACCAAATGTTCTTTTTCAGCCGAACTTTGATAAACGATTCCCTGCAATCGGGCAAGGTTACTGCCGACCGGTTGCACCTGATACATTGGGGAGCCGACATCGACTTCTATGACTACCTACGCCAACATCTTCCTGCCACAGGCAGTGGGAAACAGGAAAAGGCATTCATCACGACTGGCAAAGAACATCGTGACTTCGCCACATTGCTTAAGGCATTTGCCGAAACAGGGCTTCCCGTCGAAATCTTCACCACTCCGGATCCGGAATATCAAACCCTGCTGAAAGCATACAAGGCATATTCCAATATACAGGTACATTTCACGGTGGGTATTCTCCCCCACATGCTAGCCACGGAAGTTTGCCGTTCAAGATTCGTAGTAATTTGTTGCCAAGACTTTCCTTACACCGTCGGACTGACCACTCTGGTCGAGGCTTTTGCGTTAGGCCTCCCCGTAGTCTGCACCCGTAATCCCAAATTTGAAATGGACATAGAGAAAGAAGGCGTGGGAATCTACGTGGACTACAATGATGTGGAAGGATGGAAACAAGCCATTACATATTTATACACTCACCCCGAAGAAGCCCGACAGATGGGGCATAACGGCCGTAATCTGGCTGAACGGGAATTTAATTTAGAACATTATACTTACGAATTATCTGTGATATTAAAAAATATGGCAAAAACGTATGGTTAATGAATAACATTCACAATGTTTCCTGCCTCCCAAATTGCCATGGTAGGCAACAGCAAACGACAGTCCGCCACTTTACCACAAAAACGAAGGCTCACGATCGGTAAAAATCCGGCCTCCGCACGGCATGAAATCGAAAATAAAACCTTATCTTTGTTTTCAGACTAACACAGGAGGATTAAGTCATGGACACAGCACCGATATTATTATTCGTCTACAACCGCCCCGCACACACCCGGCAAGCCTTAGAGGCCTTGTCGCGCAACACGTTGGCCGCTGCCAGCGACGTGTTCGTCTACTCCGATGCCGCACGTTCGGAAGCCGACTGCGCAGCCGTGGAAGAAGTGAGGCACATCGTAAGGGAAGCCAAAGGTTTCCGGCAAGTACACGTCACGGAACGTGAACAGAATTGGGGACTGGCAAGGAACATCATAGACGGTGTCACCACAATGGTAAACCGGTACGGACGGGGCATCGTATTGGAAGACGACTTGGTCGTGGCTCCGCATTTCCTCCGGTTCATGAACGATGCACTGGATATTTACGCTGACGTCCCCCAAGTAGGACACATACAAGCCTGCGACTTTACCAATGACCCGAGTTTGCCTGACACGTTCCTTATCAAATGGACCGGAAGTTGGGGGTGGGCCACTTGGAAACGCGCCTGGCAGTTCTTTAATCCCGACGGGAAAGCCTTATTGGAAGAGCTCAAACGGAAGAAACTGACCTACACATTCGACTTTAACGGAAAATACGGATATACACGCATGCTCCGCCGACAAACCGAAGGAAAGAATAATTCTTGGGCCATCAGATGGAATGCCTCTCTTTTTCTCAATGACATCCTGTCGCTCAATGTGGGAAAATCACTTGTACAAAACATCGGGTTCGACGGTAGCGGAACGAATTGCGGTGGCGGGAACCTATACCGGTCAGGGCTTTATATGGAGCCATTACCGGTGGTAAGAATAGAACCGATAGAAGAATGCGCCGAGGCAAGGAAAGCCTACTCACGTTATTATGCCAAGACCAATTCATTCATGGCCAAAGCCATAAGACGAATAAAACGGACATTAAAGGGAGACTTCGGTGCATAAGTCCATGCCTCGAAAAGAATCATAAGATTTATATGACATATATCAGCCATAATCCCTAAATTTGCAGAAACGATTGAAAAACGTATGAGAGTCCTCATTATCAATACATCCGAAAACATAGGAGGGGCGGCCATCGCAGCCAACCGTCTCATGGAAGCCCTGAAAAACAACGGGGTCAAAGCCAAAATGCTGGTGCGCGACAAACGGACGGACCAAATCACGGTGGCCAGCCTGCCCCAGTCTCCCCTGCTGAAAGCCAAATTCGTATGGGAACGCGTCTGTATCTGGAAAGCCAACCGGTTCAAGAAGCACAACCTGTTTCAAGTGGACCTGGCCAACACCGGTACGGACATCACCCCATTACCGGAATTCAAAGAAGCCGATGTCATCCACCTGCATTGGGTAAACCAAGGCTTCCTTTCCCTGAAAGACATACGCCGCATCATAGACAGCGGCAAACCGATCGTGTGGACGATGCACGACCAATGGCCGTTTACCGGCATCTGCCACTACAGCGGAGAGTGCACGAAATACCAAACCGAGTGCCACCACTGCCCCCTGCTTCTGCACGGAGGCGGCACGCATGACCTGTCGGCCAAGGTGTTCCGGCGAAAACAGCAAATGTTGCGCGGAGCACATATCATTTTCGTGGCTTGCAGCCGATGGTTGGAAGGCCTGGCACGCCAAAGTGCGCTTCTGGTCGGGCAGGAGGTGACCTCTATCCCCAATACCATCAACGCTAACATTTTCCACCCGGCCGAACAGGTCAAGGTGCGCCTACAATGCAACCTGCCCATCGACAAGAAGCTGCTGCTGTTCGGTTCGCTAAAGGCCACCGACCCGCGCAAAGGCATAGATTATCTGATGGAAGCCTGCCGCATATTGAAAGAAAAGCATCCCGATTTGGCCACACGCATCGGTATCGTGGTAGTCGGCAACCGTGCCGACCAAATTCGTGCGCTTTTCCCATTCCCGGTCTATGCCATCGACTACGTAAGCGACGAAAAACAAATGGCACGCCTATATAATGCGGTGGACGCATACGTCACGCCTTCGTTGGAGGACAACCTGCCCAATACCATCGTGGAGGCCCTGTCCTGCGGGGTTCCTTGCGTAGGATTCAACGTCGGAGGCATACCGGAAATGATAGACCACCGTAAAAACGGTTACCTGGTTGAAGCACGGAACGCCGAAGACCTGGCCGAAGGCATACGTTTCATACTGGAAACCGCCTCGCGGGAGGAATTGTCCGCCCACGCCGTACACTCGGCCTTGGCGAACTACGGCGAGACCAACGTGGCCTCCAAATATATAGCCGTTTACAAACGTGCATCCGAGAAAAGATAAACCCAGCTCACACAAAAGACATGAACAAAGTTCCTTTCCCCACCGTTACCATTGCCACAGTCACCTACAATGCGGAAAAGACACTTCCATGCACCTTGGAAAGCGTGGCATCCCAGACTTTCCCCCATATCGAACATCTGATTATCGACGGATGTTCCAAAGACCAGACCATGGAATTGATTCATCGGTACGTGGATGCCAATACAGGCAAAACATGCCCGCATGACATCCGGGTCGTCCGCGAACCGGACAAAGGACTTTACGACGCGATGAACAAGGCTCTGGAACATGCCACCGGAGACTATATCGTCTTCCTGAATGCCGGCGACCGGTTGCACAGCCCTGACACCTTACAACAGGTTTTCGGCCATATAGACATGAACGCTTCTCTCCCCGCCATCCTCTACGGCGAAACGGATTGGGTGGACGGACAAGGACGCTTCATCCGCCACCGCCGTCTGCAAGCACCGAAACAACTGACCTGGAAAAAGTTCCGACACGGCATGTTGGTTTGCCACCAATCGTTTTATGTACGAACGGATTTGGCCCGGCAGGAACTTTACGACCTGAACTTTCGCTTTTCTGCCGACTACGACTGGTGCATACGTTTGTTGAAACGGGCGGAACGTCTCAAACAACCGATATATAACACAAGGCTTATCCTTACCGATTACCTGAGTGAAGGACTGACCACACAGCACCATCAGGAATCACTGCGGGAACGTTTCCGCATCATGGCCTCACACTTCGGTTGGACGACTACCCTCATCCAACACGGTTGGTTCGTTATCCGAGCCGCTCTGAAAAGATAAGGATAGATGCCAACCTTACATTTTATGACGTATTTGTAATAGTACGCCCCGGCTCTTGATTGTATTTTTGTGCATTCATTCATAAATTATTATCAACGCATGAAAAATACAATCGCATTTTCTTTATTGTGCTGCAACTTGGCTTTCATGCCGCTCACGGCACAGCAAATGACAGCGTTTGAGAAAGTAGGACAAGGGGAAGAATCCGTACAGGAGTTTTTCCCGGGGGAACACCGGGCACGCCCTGTCATGGGAGCTTACACGGACAGCGAACGCATGGGGCTGTTCTCGGGAGGACAGGATTTAGGCGGCTCCTCGGGATGGTACACAGACACACGTTGGGGCGACTTGGGAGACGGGACGTTTGCCAACCCTATACTGAACGGCGACTATTCAGACCCTGATGTCATCCGCGTGGGCCGCAAATACTACATGACATGTTCGGAGTTCCACTTCATGGGCATGAACATCCTGGAATCCGACGACATGGTGAACTGGAAAATCATAGGCCGTATCTTCGACCGGATGGATTTGGACGGCTATTCGGGCATGAACAAATACGGCAATGGAAGTTGGGCACCGGCCTTACGTTATCACGACGGCAAATTCTGGATGTACGTATGTACGCCGAACGAAGGGCTGTTCATGTCCACGGCCACCGACCCGGCAGGCCCGTGGAGTCCGCTCTACCAAGTAAAGAATGTATCGGGCTGGGAAGACCCGTGCCCATTATGGGACGAAGACGGGCAAGCCTACATCGGACGGAGCCAGTTGGGCGGAGGCCCCATCATCATCCATAAAATGAGCGCGGACGGCAAGACATTGCTCGACGATGGCCGGAAAGTGTACGAAGGCCCGACAGCCGAAGGTACGAAACTGTTCCTCAAAGACGGATATTACTATATCAGCATCCCGGAAGGCGGAGTGGGTACGGGATGGCAGACCGTGATGCGTTCCAAAAATATCTACGGTCCTTACGAACAGAAACGCGTACTGGAAATGGGCTCGACCAAAGTAAACGGCCCGCATCAAGGTGCCTTGGTCGACACGCCCGAGGGGGAATGGTGGTTCTACCACTTCCAGTCCACCGAACCGCAGGGACGCGTAGTACACCTCCAACCCGTCACTTGGAAAGACGGATTCCCTGAAATGGGTACGGACTACGACAAGAACGGCATCGGCGAGCCCATGAAAGTCTGCCGCAAGCCTTCCACCGGTGTGGAAACGAAAGCCTATGCTCCGCAAGCCAGCGACGACTTCGAAGCTAAGGAGTTGGGATTGCAATGGCAATTCAACCATAACCCGCACGATGAATACTGGTCGCTGACGGAAAAACCGGGCTGGCTGGCCATCAAATCGCAAAAGGCAGAGAAGCTGCGCACGGCCTTCAACCAGTTTACGCAAAAGACCATGGGATACAAAGGCGTGGTCACCGTAAAAATAGACTTCGCGCAACTGACACCCGGCGGACGGGCCGGTATAGAATGTATCGGCAACAAATTCGTGGGCGGCGGTATCATCATGGAAGACAAGGACGGAACGGCTACTCCCCGGCTTTACATGGAAACGGACGGGACTGCCAAAACCACCTCTTTCAATATATCCTCGGTCATGAACAAGGGCATCTATATCCGTCTGGAAATCGACGCAGTGAACAACAAACATAAATTCTATTACAGCGTGAACAACGAAACATTCATTGAGTTCGGCGACACGTTCGAATCCGGTTCAGGCGACTGGAAAGGCAGTCGTATCGGCCTGTACAGCTACAATACGCAGGAAACCTCCGGCACGGCTTATTTCGATGAGTTTACTTATTTGTTCGACGGCCCCGGCGGGCTTACGTCCACCCAGACAAAATAAAAAGACATGAAAAAGCAATGGTTTATCGGAATGATGGCATGGGTAATGGGATTACCCGCCATAGCCCACGTATGGGATGAACTGGCCATTCTGGCACGTCCCAACAACGAAGGCACATTCACGTTGGAAAAATATAGTTTCCTGCAACCCACGACTTACACGTGGCTTTTTATGACATTTCGAGTTCATAGCGTTTCATAAA
>OGYZ01002549.1_pt1 | contig 12223 bp, 11 predicted proteins | sample 1576681 | NCBI WGS metagenome assembly OGYZ01 (sample SAMEA3541480, study PRJEB24748) | human gut metagenome | biome: human gut; feature: human-associated habitat; material: faeces | place: China | collected 2012 | reverse complement strand
ACGTGGCCCCCATCTTCGAGGTGGCGGACTACGGCATCTGCGGCGATCTTTTCAAGGTCGTGCCCATGATGATCGAGGAAATGAAGGCCCTCAAGGCGTAAATTCTGTCATCATTCTTCCCCTCCCCACATGGGAATGCCCGGAGGAGCTGCTCCTCCGGGCGTTCTCATGAACCGTGCAGCAAGGAAAGGAGGCGTCCGCCATGAGCAGCGCCGTCCACATCGACTGGCAGCCCATCAAGGCCAAACGCGCCAGTGAGGACATATATGCCCAGCTCCGTGATCTCATCACCTCCGGCGTGCTGAAGCCCGGCGACCGGCTGACCTCCGAGCGGGCCATGATGGAGCAGCTCCAGCGCTCCCGTCCCACCATCCGTGAGGCGCTGCGTATGCTGGAGCAGGGGGGCTACGTGGCCTCCACCCACGGCGCCAGCGGCGCGGTGGTACAGGAGCTGACCATCGGCGGCGTGGAAGAGCCGCTGGCCGCCATGCTCCAGGTCAACCAAATATCGCTGGAGGAGCTGGGCGAGTACCGGGAGTTCAATGACGCTGCCATTGCCGGCTGGGCTGCCCTGCGCCGCTCAGAGGACGATCTGGCCGCCCTGCGGGACTGTCTCATCCGGGCGGAGGAAGCGCTGGCGGACCACCGCCGCTTCGTGGAGCTGGACGTGGGCTTCCACAGTCTGCTGGCCCGCGCCACCGGCAACCGGGTGGCCATGATCGTCACCGAGGTGCTGGGCAATGTGGAAAAGCGCACCCTGCTGGACAAGATGTCCACCCAAAGCGACGGCGAGCGGCTGGCGCTGGAGCGCCGCATTCTGAACCGCCACTCCGAGATACTGGAAACCATCCGTCAGCAGGACGCGGACGCCGCCCGGCAGGCTATGCGGGAGCACACCCGTGCCGCCGGCCAGGATCTGAAGGTGTAAAGAGGTATATAAAAAGAGACGGCCCAGCCGTCTCTTTTTATATTATCCTCTGCCTAAGCGTCCCACGCCACGGCTCACTAAAAACACCGCCAGGTTCACCAGCACCACCGTGGCGCCCACCGGCGTGCCCCACAGGTACGACCCGGTCAGCCCCACGCAGAAGCACACCACACTCAGCCCCGCGGCGCAGATGACCACGCCCCGGAAGCTCCGCAGCAGCGTCATGGCCGTCAGCGCCGGGAAGATGACCAGACTGGAGATCAGCATCGCGCCCATCATCCGCATGCCCAGCACGATGGTCAGGGCCGTCAGCACCGACAGGATGGTGTTGTACAGCCCCACCTTCACCCCGGTGGCCCGGGCGAAGCTCTCGTCGAAGGTGATGGCGAACAGCCGATGGTAAAACAGCACATACAGCACCAGTACCGCCGCGCACAGCCCCACGCTCAGCGCCACATCCGCCCGGTCCATGGCCAGGATGGAGCCGAACATAAAGCTGTCCACATCCGTGGTCATGCCGGTGGTCAGACTGGTGACCACCACGCCCACGGCCAGCGCCGACGCGCTGACCACCGCGATGGCCGCGTCCGCACCCATGCGGCTCCGCTCCGTCATCCGCAGCAGCCCCAGTGCCGCCAGCACCACCACCGGGATAGACACCGGCAGCGGCGCCCAGCCGCAGGCCAGTGCGATGCTCAATGCGCCGAAGGACACATGGCTCAGCCCGTCGCCGATCATGGAGTAGCGCTTCAGTACCAGCGGTACGCCCAGCAGCGCCGCGCACAGCGCCACCAGGATACCCACCACAAAAGCCCGCAGGATGAACGGGTACGTGAACATTTCCAGCAGTAAGCTCATGCCTCGTCACCTCCGAACCGTTTGCCCCAGGGGGACGTTAGATAGTCCGCCGCCGTGCCGAAGAAGTACGTTCCATGGCCGGCGTGCAGAATATGGTCGGCGTAGCGCAGGGCACTGCGTATATCGTGTGTCACCGCCACGATGGCGATGCCCTCCTGCTTGTTCAGGTATTCCAGCGTGCGGTACAGCTCCTGGGCCGCCGCCGGGTCCAGTCCCGTCACCGGCTCGTCCAGGATCAGCAGCTCACCGGCGGCGCACAGGGCACGCGCCAGCAGCACCCGCTGCTGCTGCCCGCCGGACAGCTCCCGGTAGCACCGGTCCTTCAGCTCCAGCACGCCCAGCTTCCCCATGTGCATCAGCGCGGTGGACTTCTCCTTCGGCGTGTAGAAAAACCGCATTCCCTTCCCGCTGAGAAAGCCGCTGCGTACCACCTCCGTCACCGTGGCGGGAAAGTCCTTCTGCGCCTTTGTCTGCTGGGGCAGATAGCCGATGGCGCCGGAGCGCAGGGAGGGCGAACGTACGATCTCGCCCGCCATGGGGTGCAGCAGCCCCAGCAGACTTTTCACCAGCGTGGATTTGCCGCTGCCGTTCTCGCCCACGATGCACACATAGTCGCCGCTGCGTACCTGAAAGCTCAGGTGCTCCCACACCGGCTTGCCCTCATAGCCCAGCGCTGCATCCCGGCAGTCCAACAGTATGCGCTTCTCCTGTTCCATCAGGACAGTCCCTCCTTCAGTGCCGCCGCGTTGGCGGTCATCAGACTGATATAGGTGGCTCCGCCGTCGAATTCCGCCCGGCTCACCGTCTGGCAGGAGTGGAATGTCCGCACCTGTGCCCCGGTGGTCTCGGCGATGGCCTGCGCCACCTTCCGGCTGCTCAGCTCGATGGTGTATACCACCGGTATCTCCTGCTCCTCCACCACGTCGATCAGATATTTCAGCGTGGCGAGGGACGGCTCCGTGTCTCCCGCACAGCCGTGGAACGCCGCCCGGTAATCCAGATCATATTCCCTGCAGAAATACAGCAGCGGGAACCGATCGCCGAACACCAGCAGCCGCCGTGCCGCATGGTCCGTGATGTCCCGGAATGTCTCGTCCAGCGCCTGCAATTCGTCCAGATAGTCCGCCAGCCGCGCCTGATAGCCCGCTGCGTTGTCCGGATCGGCCTCACACAGCGTATCGCAGATGGCCCGGCACAGGGCCATGGCGTTCACCGGCGATGTCCAGATGTGCTCGTCGTACTCTATTTCCTCTTCGTGGCCGTCGTGCAGATGCCCGTCATGCGCCTCATGGTCATCGTGCTCGCCATGTTCGTCATGTGCGTGGTCATGGCCGCCCTGCATCCCCTCGGCGTACTCCTCCCGGTATGTCTCCACGCAGTCCATCATAGCCAGCCGGTAGGGGATAGCCTCGCCTGCCGCGTCCAGAATGTCCTCCACCCACAGCTCGCTTTCCCCGCCGTTGTAGATGAACACCTCCGCCTCGCTGACGGCGATCACGTCCAGCGGCGTGGGCTCAAAGCTGTGTGTCTCCCGCCCGGCGGGCACCAGCAGCTGTACGTCCACCGCGTCCCCGCCGATCTGCCGCACAAAGTCATAGTAGGGGAACAGCGTGCACACCACGTTCAGTTTCCCGCTTTGCGGACGGTCCTGCCGCCCGCAGCCCGCCAGCGTCAGCGCCAATACCGCCGCCAGCACCAGCGCCCGGAACCGTCTCATCATCCCCCACCTCCCTGCAAAGAATCGAAAACAGTATACCACACTTCTCCCCGAAAGAAAACCCCCGCGCCCCTGCCGTTCTTCTCGTCGCCGCGTTAAATTTTTACCAATCAAGTTTCTCGAAAAGAAAACAACCTCCGGCCGGTTGCAAAAATCCCGGAACCCCGCCAAAAACTGAATGGTTCGATGTAAAAAAAGAAGCAAAAACCATATAAAATATGTGGAAAAATCCGTTCATAGAATGTTAAAAATGTACAATATGGCGCTCAATTTTTATAAAAACTGCTAATTGCGGGCGGAAAGAGTTTCCTGTATACTTTTTTCAGGTAGCCTTAAAGGGATTTTATCCCGTGAGGAAATACCTGCGGGGCATGGCGGTGCCCCGTGCCGTTTCCTGTCAATAGACGGGCACGGTAAAATTTACCAACTCCTGCGTCGATGTAGGAGCAAAAATCTGTTAAGGAGAGAAAACAATGGAAGAAAGAAAAGGCTTTGGAACCAATTTCGGGTTCCTGATGGCCGCGGTCGGCTCTGCAGTCGGCCTGGGCAACATCTGGGGCTTCCCCAATAAGATGGGCGCCTCCGGCGGCTTCACGTTCCTCATCATCTATCTGATCCTGGCGGTCCTGTGCGGCTTCATCGTCATGGTGGGCGAGCTGGCCATCGGCCGCAAGACCGGTCACGGCGCCGTGGGCGCGTACAAGGCCCTGTCCAAGAAGTTCAAGTGGATGGGCTGGCTGGGCATCCTGTCCGCCTTCTTCATCCTGTTCTTCTACTGCGCACTGGGCGGCTACTGCATCAAGTACACCGTTCTGAACATCGGCGATCTGTTCGGTGCCGGCTTCGGCTCCAATGGCCTGTCCGGCGGCGAAATTTTCGGCAACTTCCTGGGCAGTCCCGTTGAGGGTGTTATCTACGGCCTTATTTTCGTGGCGCTGACCATGCTCATCGTTATGGGCGGCGTCGGCGGCGGCATCGAGAAGGTCTGCTCTGTGGGTATGCCCGCCCTGTTCGTGGCGCTGCTGATCTGCATCATCCGCGCCTGCACTCTGGAGGGTACCGACGTGGCCGTGCAGATCCTGCAGGCGGACGGTTCTCTCGTGGAGGGCGTTGTTAACGGCAGTGCTCTGGACGGTCTGAAGTACATGTTCTCCCCCGGCTGGGCGGCCAATGTCGGCTATTATGTGCCCGCCAAGGCGGTTGTTGATGGCGCGGAGGTTTCCTCCATCATGGTCAATGGCGTGGCACAGGCCATCGTCTCCTACCAGTCCGGCGCTCCCAGCATCTTTAACGTTGTTTCCACCGCTGGCGGCCAGATGTTCTTCTCCCTGTCTCTGGGCATGGGCGCCATGATCACCTACGGCTCCTACCTGCAGAAGAAGGAGAACCTGCAGAAGAACGCCCTGCTGATCATCATCATGGATACCATGGTGGCCCTGATGGCCGGTCTGTGCGTCATGCCCGCCCGCTTCGCGCTGGATCCCGCCGGCAACATCGGCGGCCCCAAGCTGCTGTTTATCACCATGCAGAACGTGTTCCACTCCATGGGCACACTGGGCCCCATCTTCGGCATCCTGTTCTATCTGCTGGTGGTGTTCGCCGCCATCTCCTCCTCCATCTCCCTGCTGGAGGTCATCGTGGCCCACTTCGTGGATAAGGCCCGTATCGAGGGCAAGGGCGACAAGCGCAAGAAGTACACCCTGATCGCCGCGGCTCTGGTGGGCCTGGGCTGCATCCTGGTCTGCGCCGACTGCCTGGGTTCCAGCGGTATCGCACCGGCCAATATACTGAATATAGCGGAACCCAAGAACTGGGCGGCTGACTGGCTGGACTTCTGGGATGCACTGTCCGAGGGCGTTATGATGCCCCTGGGCGCCCTGCTGATGTGCCTGATGATCGGCTGGGAGGTCGGCCCCGAGTTCGTCAAGGAAGAGGCGGAGCAGTCCGGTCATGCCATGGGTAGCTACGGCTTCTTCAAGGTCTGCGTCAAGTTCATCACCCCGCTGTGCATGGTCCTCATCCTGTACGGCCAGATCAAGGATTTCTTCTTCTAAGTAAATGCAGAACGCCGGAGCATTGCTCCGGCGTTCTTTCTGCCGCAAAAGGCCGGGTGCTTTCAGCTCCCGGCCTTTTGTTTACTTAAGCGTAATGCTGTTTTGCAGCACGGCGACGCTGTACAGCAGCAGTACGTCCGCCCCCTCCGGGAATTCCGCCACCCGCGAGAGCGCGTCCGTGGCAATGTACCGGATGTCCACCGCGTATACGGTGCGGTAGCCGCCCGCCAGCAGGGGGATCAGGCTGCTGCCGAAGGAGTCACGCACCACCACCAGCGTCCGGTCGTTGTCTGCCGCCGGGTTTTCGATCCGCAGCAGCGCCTTCGGCCCGCCCAGAAACAGGTCGTAGGGAGCCTTCTCCGCCGCCGTCAGATCATACACGCCGCCGTTGCTGTCCGTCTCATAGTCGTACACCGTGCAGCCCTCCAGCAGGGGAGAGGTGATATAGGACAGGACGTCCGCCGTCAGCGGCTCCGCCGTCTTGCCCCAGTAGCTGCCGTGAAATTCGCCCGCCAGCGCGCACAGCGTCTCCTCTGTCGTGTCCGGCACAGGCGCACCCATGGCCTCCGATATGGTCTGCGCCACGGCGGAAAGACGCTCCTGCCGCCAGTGGGGATCGGTACGGTAATAGTCCTCCAGCGCCAGCAGCCCGGAAATATCGATCGTCTGCACCGGCAGCCGCTGCGCCAGATAGTCCGCCGTCTCCTGGGCCCCGGCGGGCGTGTAGCCCTCCGGCGTCTCCATAAAAGCGGCCTTATCTGGGATCACGCTCATATATACGTGTTCCGACCCGGGGAAATATGCCTCCAACAGGTGAGAAAACCGTTTTACGGCGAAGTCCAGTGATTTCTCGCTCCACGGTGCGTCGGTGGCGGCGGCATAGCCACGGTACACATATACCTCCGGCAGCGTATCCTCCTGCGCCCGCCGGGTGGGAATGGCGGCAGCAGCTATGACCATAGCCGCTGCCGCCAGCAGAAATACGCCTCGCTCTATCCAGCGCTTCACAGGATGGCCTCGTCGTAGACGGGCTGCACGCCGAAGATGCCGTTCAGGTGGGACATAAAGGTGTTCACAAGATCCTCGGCACCGAACACGGACACCACATACTCGCCCACCACGGCCACGGCAACCTTATCGGGGAAGCCGCACATCCACTGCCGCTGCTGGATGTTGTCCCGCAGGGCGGTGGCCAGCGCATCGGCATCATCGGTGCAGTGGTACGCCGCGGCGGTAAAGGTGTTCTGGTTCATCATATGGACCAGCGACGCGGCCTGATCCACCTTGGCCGTCTCCGGCAGGCCGAGGGCACTGTCCACAGCGGCACGGTCGGTCAGGTCATAGACGCCGGGGGCGTCCTCCTTGCTGTTCGCCTCGGAGTAGTCGCCGCCGCTGGCGGGGAACTTCTCGTCCTCGGTGTAGGTGCTCCACACCTTTTCCAGCAGGTCAAGAGCGCTGGCAGGCGCGGCGGGCTGGTCGCCCTTGCTGTCGTTCTTCGTGCCGCAGGCGGCGAGACTCAGGGTCAGCACGGCGGCGAGCACAAGGGAAATGATTTTTTTCATCGTGTAGTTTCCTCCTGAAATAGGTTTCTGTCCATTGAGACGGAGCGCGGTGCGATTTGGTTCCATGAAAATTCTGCCGCTTTTACAGCCAGCTCTGGTCAAAGCCGTAGGGCAGCAGCTCCTTCAGCGCGAAGCGCTTGCTCTCGCCCTTTCCGTTCAGGCAGATCACCGTCAGGTCGGGTGCGAACTCCATCATCACCTGCCGGCAGGTGCCGCAGGGCACACAGTGATCCTTGCTGCGGCCGGCGATCACGATGGTGTCGAAGTCCCTGTGTCCCTCGCTGACTGCCTTGACCATGGCCGTCCGTTCGGCGCATATCGTGGCGCCGTAGGCGGCGTTCTCCACGTTGCAGCCGGTAAACACCGTCCCGTCCTTACACAGCAGCGCCGCGCCCACCGGGAAGTGGGAATAGGGCACATAGGAACGCTCCAGCATGGCCACCGCCATATCACAAAGCTGCTTTTCCGTCATGGTGCATCCTCCTTATGGTTTCCGTTTTTTGGTAGTCCTATACGTCAGCTCAACTCCGCTTTACCGGTATAGAGCTGATAATACTTGCCCTGCTGCGCCAGCAGCTCCTGATGGTCGCCGCGTTCGATGATGCGCCCGTGCTCCAGCACCAGAATAGCTTGGCTGTTCCGCACGGTGGACAGCCGGTGTGCGATAACGAACACCGTCCGGCCCTCCATCAGCGAGTCCATGCCCTGTTCGATCAGGTTTTCCGTCCGTGTGTCGATGGAGCTGGTGGCCTCGTCCAGGATCAGTACCGGCGGGTCGGACACCGCCGCCCGGGCAATGGCCAGCAGCTGCCGCTCGCCCTGGCTCAGGCTGCCGCCGTCCCCGGTGATCACCGTGTCGTACCCCTGGGGCAGGTGGCGGATAAAGCTGTCGGCGTTGGCCAGCTTCGCCGCGGCCCGTACCTCCTCGTCCGTGGCGTCCAGCCGCCCGTAGCGGATGTTGTCCGCAATGGTGCCGGTGAACAGATGGGTGTCCTGCAATACCATGCCCAGCGAACGGCGCAGGGAGTCCTTCTGGATGTCCCTCACGTCGATGCCGTCGTAGGTGATGGTGCCCTCCTGTACGTCGTAAAACCGGTTGATGAGGTTGGTGATGGTGGTTTTGCCCGCGCCGGTGGAGCCCACAAAGGCGATCTTCTGCCCCGGCTTGGCGAACAGCGACACGTCATTCAGCACCGTTTTCTCCCCGTCATAGGAGAAGGTCACGTGGTCGAAGCGCACGTCACCCTTCAGCTCCACCAGTGTGCCGTCGGGCTTTTTCCACGCCCAGCAGCCGGTGCGGCGGTCTGTCTCGGTCAGCGTATCGCCGTGCTTTTCCACCCGGACGATGACGGTCTCTCCCTCGTTCGTCTCCGGCTCGGCCTCCATCACGGCGAAGATGCGCTCCGCGCCGGCCACCGCCGCCAGCAGCACGTTCGCCTGCTGGCTGATCTGCGAGATGGGCTGGCTCACCTGCTTCACATACAGCAGATACGCGCCCAGGGAGCCCACGTCGAACATTCCGCCGATGGCCAGCAGCCCGCCCACGCAGCAGGTGACGGCGTAGTCGATGCGTGACAGGTTGGCCATGGCCGGCATCATGGCGCCGGAGTAGGTCTGGGCCGCCGTGGCGGCGTCCCGATAGCTGTCGTTCAGCCCGGAGAACTGCGCGATGGCCTTGCTCTCGTGGTTGAACACCTTGATGACCTTCTGGCCCTCCACCATCTCCTCGATATAGCCGTTCATGGCGCCCAGCGCCTGCTGCTGTGCCTGAAAGCTCACGCGGCTTCTGCCGCCAACGCCCTTGACCACCAGCAGCATCAGCACCAGAAAGGCAAAGGTGATCAGCGTCAGCACCCAGTTCATATACAGCATCATAACAACAATGCCGATAAACGTCAAGGCGCAGGACACCACACTGGCGAAGCTGGAGTTGATCATCTCCGACACGGTGTCCATGTCGTTGGTAAAGCGGCTCATCAGGTCGCCGGACTGGTGGGTGTCGAAGTACCGCAGGGGCAGGTCCTGCAATTTGTCGAACAGATCCTGCCGCATCTGGGCCACCGTCCGCTGGGAGATATGCACCATGATGCGGGCGTAGGCATAGGAGCACAGGCCCGACAGCAGGAACAGTCCCAGCAGCAGCGCCAGCATTTTCAGCAGGCCGGTGAAATCACCGGGCAGGATATAGTCGTTGATAATAGGTTTGAGCAGATAGCTGCTCATCACCGAGCCCACGGAGCTGACCACCAGGCAGATGAACACCACCGCCAGCGCGCCCTTATAGCGCCCGATATAGCGCAGCAGCTTGCTCACCGTGCCTCTGAAGTCCTTGGGCCGCTGGAAGCCGTGCCCCTGGGGCCCGTGGCCGCGCGGTCCGCCGCGTTTTTGTTCAGCCATCGATGCTCACCCCTTCCTGCTGGGAGCGATAGACCTCCCGATAAATGTCGCTCTGCGCCATCAGCGCCTCATGGGTGCCTATGGCGGAGATATGCCCATCGTCCATCACCAGTATCAGGTCGGCGTCCATGACAGACGTGACCCGCTGGGCGATGATGAGCTTGGTGCAGCCGGGCAGCGCCGTTTTCAGCGCGCCTCGGATCTTCGCGTCCGTGGCGGTGTCCACCGCGCTGGTGGAGTCGTCCAGGATCAGTATCTTCGGCTTCCGCAGCACCGCCCGGGCGATGCACAGCCGCTGCTTCTGCCCGCCGGAGACGTTGGTGCCGCCCTGTTCAATATAGGTGTCGTATCCGTCCGGCATTTTCTCAATAAACTCGTCGGCGCAGGCCAGACGGCAGGCGTCCTCGATCTCCTGATCGCTGGCGTTCTCGTCGCCCCAGCGCAGGTTCTCCCGGATGGTGCCGGAGAACAGCGTGTTCTTCTGCAATACCATGGCGCAGCCATCCCGCAGCGCCTCCATGGTGTAGTTCTTCACATTGTGGCCGCCCACATACACCGCGCCGCCGTTCACGTCGTACAGCCGTGGGATCATGCTCACCAGCGTGGTCTTGGCGCTGCCGGTGCCGCCTAAAATGCCCACCGTGGCCCCGCTGGGTACGGTAAAGCTCACGTCCTCCAGATTCCAGGCCTCCGCCGTGTCGTGGTACTTGAAATACACATGGTCGAAGCGGATGGAGCCGTCCTCCACCTTCAGCGCCGGGTCGGCCTGCTCGTCGGTGATGTGGGGCTTCTCCTCCAGCACCTCGGCGATGCGCTTGCCGCAGGCGATGGCCCGGGTCAGCATCATCAGTACCACGGATACCATCATCAGTGACATCAGTATCTCACTCACATAGGTAAAGAACGCGATCAGATCGCCGGAGAGCAGCGTGCCCTCCCACACGTAGTGGCCGCCGATCCACATGACCGCCGTGATGGTGCCGCCCATGAGGATCATCATCACCGGCATGAACAGCACCACAAAGCCGAAGGCGCGCTCGGCCATGCTTCGCAGCTTCTCACTGCGCTGGGTGAACTTCTCCTTTTCCTGCGCCTCACGCACAAAGGATTTCACCACGCGTATGGCGTTCAGGTCCTCCTGCACCACCAGGTTCAGCTGGTCCGTGGCCCCCTGCAAAGAGGTGAAGAACGGCCCCACACGCTTGATGACGATAACCACCGCGATGATCAGCAGGGGAATGACCACCAGGAACACCTGGCTCAGCCGCTGGCTGATGATCAGGGCCATTACCAGCGCCGTCACCAGCATGGTGGGGGCGCGGACCAGCATACGCATTCCCATGAATGTGGTCATCTGCACCGAGGCCACGTCGTTGGTCAGCCGCGTCACCAGACTGGCGGTGGAGAAGCGCTCGATGTTGGCAAAGGAGAAGCGCTGTACCTGCTCGTACTCCGCCTTCCGCAGCGCCGCGCCGAAGCCCATGGACGCCTTGGCGGCCAAAGCCGCCGCGCCCACGCCGCAGCCCAGCGCCAGCAGCGCCATAATGACCATTTTCAGCCCCGCCATCAGGATATAGCCTCTGTCTCCGTTGGCGATGCCGATATCCACGATGTCGCTCATCACCTGGGGCAGCGTCAGCTCCAGCACCGCCTCTCCGGCGGAGCAGGCGATGGCGAACAGCATCAGCAGGCGGTAGCCCTTGGTATAGGGCGCCAATTTTTTTATCATGCTTCCTCCTCCTCGTCGGTCAGGTTCCGTCCCGCCCGCAGCAGAAATGCGGTGAACTGCGCCTTTTCCTCCTGCGTGAAGCCGCGCTCCAGCCGTTCGTTCACATGGTGCAGCACGGTCTGGAAATCGTCATGGAACCGCTGGCCCTCCTCTGTCAGTGCCAGAATGCGGCACCGTCCGTCCGTGGCGCTGACGGTGCGGTATACCAGCCCCTTCTCCTCCAGCCGGTCCACGATGCCGTTCACCGTGCTGGGCTTGATCATCAGATGGCGCTCCAGTGTTTTCTGGTTCACGCTGCCCTCCGCGTCGTGCAGGAACATCAGCGTCCGGCACTGCATGGGCGATACGTCGTAGCGCTTCAGCATCCGCCCCATCAGCTTATGCACCTGGTGATCGCAGTAGCCGAACAGCGCGCCGAAGTGCGCCGGGTGCTCGTCAAAGCAGAATTTCATGGCGGTCCTCCTTCTTTGCTTTTAAATTTTTAGCATACAAACTATTAGTGTGCTAAATGGTAGCACCAATATTTTTTGTTGTCAATAGGGAAGAGGGGCGGCTCTGTAAACGATCTGTGAACGGCGCCCCTACTTTGTGAATGGTTTGTTAATTCTTTGCCAAACCTGTTGACTACCCGTCCGGGTGCGTGTATGATATGCTCATCCGAAAGGATACCCACCCATTGTATTTCTCTCTCTCCTTTTACCGAAAAAAAGGCGGCGCTTCAGCGCCGCCTTTTTTCGCCTCTGGCGTTTGCGGCGCAGCTGAACTGCGTCTGCGCTGTACCGACTGCCCTTCGGTCTCTCTTATATCCAATGTAAGCGCTATGAGGGTGTAATGAAAGCAAAAGCGAAACAGGCGGCAAAAAACAGTTGCCATCGCGGAAGAATTGTAGTAGAATGTATCTCACGAACTTGTCCTCCGCCGTGAGCTGCGGGGCCGGTCTCGCGCAATGGATACCCACGAATCATGTCAGGCGGGGAA
>OGYZ01002538.1_pt1 | contig 12296 bp, 7 predicted proteins | sample 1576681 | NCBI WGS metagenome assembly OGYZ01 (sample SAMEA3541480, study PRJEB24748) | human gut metagenome | biome: human gut; feature: human-associated habitat; material: faeces | place: China | collected 2012 | reverse complement strand
TGGGAGTAAGTGGAGGAGTAGCTTACGGAGCTTTGGGGGCTACCCATCATAGCTTGCATGATATTGCCGTGTTACGTACTTTCCCCGGTATGAATATTGTGTTGCCTTGTGATGCCCGACAGACAAAAAAACTGGTTGAGTTTTTGATTGACTATCCTGAACCGGTTTATGTTCGTGTAGGACGTGCAGCAGTTCCTGATGTCTATGAGAACGATGATTTTGATTTTGCCATAGGTAAGGCAAATAGGTTATTGGACGGGACCGACTTGACAATCATTGGAACCGGTGAAACCGTATACCATGCACATCAAGCGGCTTTGGAGTTGCGTAAATATGGTATTTCAGTCCGGGTACTGGATATGTCCTTTATTAAACCTTGTGATGAGGAGGCTGTTTTGAAAGCTGCTTCTGAAACCGGTCGTATTATCACGGTTGAGGAGCATAGTCAGTATGGAGGCCTCGGAGCAATGGTGACTGAAATCATTTCCGAAAATCCCGTACCCGTGAAAATTTTGGGGATTCCTGACGAGAATGTGGTGCATGGGAGTTCTTCCGAAATTTTTGCCCATTATGGGTTGGATGCACCTGGTATCGTGAAAACTGCCCTTGACTTCCTTAAGTAAGAAATAATCAGCCTTTAATAATACCTAAAATGAAAAACTTGATAATTGCAATAGACCAAAGCACCTCGGCCACCAAGGCTATGCTGTTCAATGAGAGGTGTGAAATGCTGAAGCGTGTCAATGTCACTCACGAACAATATTATCCCCGAACTGGATGGGTGGAACATGATGTTGAAGAAATTTATCGGAATGTGCTGAAAAGCATTGCTGAGTTGATTGAAGAGGAAACGGCAGACAATATGTATTCGTTGGCTATCACTAATCAACGCGAGACAGTGGTTGTATGGAATAAACATACGGGTAAACCGCTATACAATGCTGTGGTATGGCAATGTATGCGTGGTGCTGATATCTGTAATGACTTGAAAAATAGAGGATACAGTGAGTTTGTACAAGCAAGAAGTGGCTTGTTGTTAGACCCCTATTTCTCGGCTAGTGGTGTGAAGTGGATACTTGACAATGTGGAGGGAGCCCGTCAGGCTGCTGATAATGGAGACTTATTGATGGGAACCATTGACACGTGGCTGATTTGGAAGTTAACCGATGGTAAACGCCATGTGACAGATTATACGAATGCTTCCAGGACCCTTTTATTGAATATTCATACAATGCAATGGGATAATGACTTGTTGGAATTGTTCACTATACCCAAAATCATGATGCCGGAATTGTTGCCTTGTGATGCTGTTTTTGGAAAAACTACGGTAGGTGGGCTGTTCAAGAGCCCTATTGCCATTGCCGGTGTATTGGGCGATTCGCATGGGGCACTGACTGGGCAGATGTGTTTTGAAGAGGGATTAGGTAAGGTCACTTATGGTACCGGTTCATCAGTAATGGTGAATATTGGCGAAAAGGTTGCTACAGCTCCTCGGGGATTGGTCACTTCCATAGGTTTTGCCGCACTTGGAAAAGTGTTCTATGCTTTTGAGGGGAATATTCATTGTACTGGCGGTACTATCAAGTGGTTGGAACAGAGATTGCAGATGATCGGTTCGCCCGATGAAGCAGAAGAACTGGCTGTTACTGTGGAAGACAATGGAGGGGTGTATGTTGTACCGGCTTTTGCCGGACTGGGTGCTCCTTGGTGGCAAGGGGATATAAAGGCGGCCATTTTAGGGATGACTTTAGGTACCGGGAAGCCACATGTTCTTAGGGCGGCGCTTGAATCCATAGCTTATCAAGTTAATGATTTAGTCAAAGCGATGACCACTCAGGCAGGTATAAAACTGAAAGAAATCAGGGTTGACGGAGGACCTACAAAAAATAAATTTTTAATGCAGTTCCAGGCTGACTGTTTACGTGTACCGATCAATTGTTCGGATGTTGAGGAGGCCTCGGCTTTGGGAGCTGTTGTGATGAATGGAATGGCCCGCAAGATATGGACGAGCTTTGAACAAGTGGCCGTATTACGCCGGAGCCGCTACCGAATAGAACCGCAGGGCAACTTACCACTGATGGAGAAATGGTGTGAAGGCTGGCTGAAAGCAGTAAATCAATTAATCGGATAAATATTTTCTAAGTATAATTTTAACACCAACTATTTACGATGAAAAACAAGGAAAGAATGTGCTTCGGTATAATTATCGGCACTCGTGCTTATTTTAATTCTGAATTGGCCAAAGATGTTCGCAAACAGCTGTTGAGAACACTTGCAGACGAAGGCTATGACTATGTAATTTTACCTGAAGATGCTACTCCTACTGGCAGTAGCAGTATTGAAACCCGTGAAGACGGATTGAAATGTGCCGAACTGTTCCGTCAAAATCGTGACCGTATTGACGGCATTATAGTATCTCTACCCAACTTTGGCTTTGAGATTGGAATAATCAATGCTATCAGTGTGGCTGATTTGAATGTTCCCATTTTGGTACAAGCCTGTGACGACGAGAATGACAAGGTGGACTTGGACAGCCGCCGTGATGCTTTCTGTGGTAAAATTTCTGTTTGCAATAATTTGTATCAATATGGTATTCCTTTTACAGATACCACGCTGCATACCTATTCTATATACTCTGAACTATTGGCTAAGGATATTAATAAGTTCGCCGGTATCTGTCGTGTGGTCAATGGTTTGCGCCATGCACGTGTCGGTGCTATCGGTGCCCGTCCAGCCGGTTTTCAGACGGTACGTGCCAGTGAAAAACTGTTGCAGAAGAGTGGTATTACAGTCGTTCCTGTCGATCTTTCTGAAATACTCGGTGCTGCCCGTAAGATTGAGGATACAGATGTGGAACTGCTGAAGAAACTTGAAGAGATTAAGTGTTATGCAGTAGTTCCTAAAGAATACAGTGACAAGCTGGTGCTTCAGGCAAAGTTTGGCGTGGCTGTGGAACGGTGGATTGAAGCCAATCAGATTGATGCTGTGGCTGTTCAGTGTTGGGACTCTTTGGAACAGAACTATGGTTGTGCAGCTTGTGTGACAATGAGTATGCTGGGTGAAAAACTACTACCTGCCGCTTGTGAGGTTGATATTGCCGGTGCTGTATCCATGTATGCTTTGACATTGGCAGCGCAAGGTCAATCGGCATTACTTGACTGGAACAATAATTTTGCGGAAGACCGGAATAAATGTGTGTGTACTCATTGCGGTAATTTCCCGAAATCGTTTGTCAGAAATGACTTAAAGCTTGGTACACTTGGCGTTCTGGGACGTACGCTAGGTAAGGTCAATACATTCGGTGCTGTATATGGCAAAGTGACTAAAGGTGATTTCACATTCTTCCGTATTTCCACTGATGATACTAAAGGCGTTATCAAGGCTTATTTGGGTACTGGTGAAATCACGGATGATCCGTATGGAATGGATGGATGTATAGCTGTTACCAAAGTGGATAACTTACAGATTTTGATGAAACATATTTGCAAGAATGGTTTTGAACATCATGTGGCTATGGTTCGTAATGATGTAAAGGATATTCTGAATGAGGCCATCGAGGGTTATTTGGGGTGGAATCTGTATGTGCATGAATAAATAGGTAAACACACGGTAAACAACAGAAAATAAATTATGATACTTGTTGACAACTATATTGGGGCCATTCTGTGTTGTGTCTATTGTTGCCTCTGTTGGGGCTCTTGGGCGAATACGCAGAAGATGGTGACATCGAAAAGCTGGAGTTTTGAGCTTTTCTACTGGGATTTGACTTTCGGTTTATTTTTCACAGCTCTGTTAGGTGCCCTGACATTGGGTAGCTTGGGAAGTGAAGGTCGTACTTTCTTTGAGGATTTGGCAGTAATGGACTGGAATAGTATGAAGTATGCGCTCCTGGGCGGTATTGTATGGAATTTCGGTAATATCTTTCTGACAGCAGCCATTGCTGTAGCTGGGATGTCGGTAGGTTTTCCCATTGGTGGGGGCTTAGCTTGGATAGGCGGTATAATTTTTAATTATCTACTGATATCTTTAGCTGGCGAAGTATACCCTGGAAACCAGACATTGCTTTGGATAGGAGTAGCTGTTATTGTGATAGCCATCTGCATTTGTGGCAAGGCTTATGGAAAGATGTCGGCAAGTCAGGCGTCTACTCCTAAAAAAGGTATCTTATTGGCTATTGTAGCGGGGTTGGCCATTATGTTCTTCTATGGCTTGGTTGTAAAATCACTAAATCCTCAGTATGTAACGGGTGGTACGGGAACACTGACTCCCTATACCGGTGTATTTTGTTTTGCTGCCGGTGTCCTTATCACGACTCCTGTCTTTAATACGTTTGCTATGAGTCATCCGGCTCAGGGAAACAAGGTGACAATGAAGGATTATCTGAAAGGTGACACCCGTACACATCTGATTGGTATGTTGGGAGGTTTTATTTGGATGAGTGGTATGGTAGTCAGCTTTATGGGAGCTGGTTCTGCCAATCCGGCTATAGCCTATGCATTGAGCAATGCCGCACCGGTGGTAGCCATGATTTGGGGATTCTTTGTATGGAAGGAGTTCAAAGGCGCTCCAAAGGGGACTGTACCTATGATTGCAACCATGTTTGTGCTCTTTGTTGTGGGGCTGGTACTGATTACGCTTTCAAACTGATATTTTAATTCATTGTTAACCCAAAATAATATTAAATGAAAACGATTGTAACACAAATTAGACAGAAAAGGTTAATGGCCTTAGTGCTGTTCCTTTTGGTAGGTATGACATCTGTTTTTGCACAGAAACAAGTAAATGTATCTGGCAGAATTACTGATGAGCTTAATGAACCGATGATTGGTGTAAGTGTATTGGAAAAAGGAACGACAAATGGTGTTATAACTGATTTGGATGGCAATTATACCTTATCAGCGAGCGAGGGTTCCACTATTGTCTTTTCGTATATCGGGTATGTGACCCAGGAAAAGAAAGCCGTTGCAGGTACTATGAATATTATACTGAAGGAAGATAGCAAGACTTTGGATGAAGTGGTTGTTGTAGGATATGGTGTACAGAAGAAAAGTTCCGTAACAGGGGCGATTTCTTCCGTAAAAGCAGAAGATTTTGAAAATCGTACCATAACCAATGCTGAGCAGGCCCTGCAGGGTAAAACAGCCGGTGTGCAAATTATTTCTGCATCTGCGGCTCCTGGTTCGAATCCCGCCATTCGTATCCGTGGATATAGCAGTAATGCCAGCTCAGATCCTTTGTATGTAGTCGATGGTCTGCGTACGAAAGACATCAGCAACCTCGATCCGAACGATATTGAGAGTATGGAAGTATTGAAGGATGCTGCCTCTGCTGCTATCTATGGCGCCCAGGCCGGTAACGGTGTTGTCTTGATTACCACCCGGAAGGCAAAAAAGGGAGTCCGCCGTATTTCTTATGATTTCCAGTTGTCCTCCCAGTCTTTGGGTCGTACTCCTGATATTCTGAATGCTCAGGAATATGTCAATTATATGACTGAAGGTAATCTTATTCCCAGAGAAACAATAGATAGGTATTGGGATGGAAAGACAAATACCGATTGGATAGAAGAGACATTTGAATCATCCATGATGCAGCGTCACAATGTCAATTTCCAAGGTGCCAATGATAATGGCTCATTATTCGCCTCACTCTCTTATTTAAGTAATAATGGTCCCATTGTTGGCAATAAGGATGTTTTTGACCGCATTACCGGCACTGTCAATGCAGATTATAAAATAAAGGATTGGTTGAAGTTCACGACAAACAATTCATTTTCCCGTTATCATGTACAGTCTGTAAGCGAAGGTTCGGCAACCGGTTCTCTGATGCTGTCTGCCATTCAGCTTGACCCTCTGACGCCGGTCACCTATGCACCGGACAAACTGCCCGACACTATGATTAACTATATGAATCAGGGACATACTCTGCTTCAGAATGCCAATGGTGATTATTATTCCATTTCCCCTTATGGCGACTCCAATAATATCAATCCGTATATCATGCGTGACCGTGGCACAACGAAAAGGGATGGTTTTGTATTCAGCGGTTCCACTTATCTGGATTTTACTCCGATCAAAGAGTTGGTCATCACTTCACGTTTGGGATACCGTTATACTTACAGCAATTCCTACGGCTATGTTATGCCTAACATTACTTGCTCTGACCTTTATCAGGACTATGTATCGGTAAGTGCGACAAGCTCCAACACCACGTACTGGCAATGGGAAAACTTTGCCAACTATACCAAGACATTTGCAGATAAGCACAATGTAAACGTGATGCTTGGTATGTCCTATTCTTCCAATACTTCCTTTGGAGTGACGGGAGGAATCAATGGTAGCCGTTCCGGCGACAAGGTTGATTTGGGTATTACCAAGTTGGATCCCAATTATGCCTATTTTGCTTTTCGGACCGGTACTGCCACTCGTACGGTAAGTGGTGGAGAGAAGCGGAGGTATGCCAATCTTTCTTACTTTGGCCGGGCATCTTATGACTATGCAGGCAAGTATTTTGCCCAATTCACCCTTCGTGCGGATGCAGCCGACTTGTCTATCCTTCCTTTGCAGAAACGTTGGGGCTATTTCCCGGCTGTGTCTGTCGGCTGGGTACTTTCCAACGAGAAATTTATGGAAAACCTCAAGTCAATCTCTCATTTGAAGTTGCGTGCAAGCTGGGGACAGAATGGTAGTATCGCCGGTTTGGCAGACTATATGTATGATGCTACGATTTTGTCTGGAATCAATTATCCGATGTCAGGTGATGTGTCTTATGAAACAGGTTCGTTGCCATCTGCAACCGGTAACTATGATTTGAAGTGGGAAACTTCCGAACAGATAGACTTGGGTATTGACCTCCGGATGCTGAATGACCGTTTGAGCTTCGGATTTGACTATTATGAGAAGAAAACCAAAGACTTGATTGTAACCGGTATTACTCCTTCTTTGATTGTGGGTAACACTACTTCACCTATGAATGCGGGAAATGTCAAGAACAGCGGATTTGAGTTTGAACTCTCATGGCGTGATCATATCAAAGATTTCAGTTATAGTGTAAAAGCTAACATCGCTACTTTGAAGAATAAAGTAACTTATCTTCATGAAACATTGGAGCGTATTGCCAGTACAACAAGTGCAGGTATCGGCACTATGAATTATTTTGAAGAAGGACATCCCATTTGGTACATGCGCGGTTATGAGTGCACGGGTATTGATCCGCAAACGGGTGACCCAATATTCAAAGACAAGAATGATGATGACATTATTGGAGATGCCGACCAGACAGAAATCGGTTCTGCCATTCCCGACTTTACTTATGGTATTACTTTGACAGCTGCCTGGAAAGGCCTTGACCTGACAATCTTTGGTTCCGGTTCTCATGGCAATGATGTGTTTGCCGGCTATAACCGTACTTCCCGTATGAAAGCGAATACCTTGAAGGAATTCTATGACGGACGGTGGATTGCTGTGGGAGACAATGCAAAATATGCCCGTTCCAATCCCAGCAATTATGATAAGTATTTAAAGAGCTCCAAATTTGTATTCGACGGCTCATATTTTAAAATCAAGCAGATACAGTTGGGCTATAACCTGCCTAAGAATTTGTTGAAGCAGGTGGGTTTGAGTAACCTTCGTTTGTATTGTTCTTTAGACGACTTCTTCACATTTACCAAATATCCCGGATTTGATCCTGAATTTACGAGTACAGGCAATGCGATGGGTTTGGATATGGGCTCTTATCCGTCCAGCAAGAAAGTCGTGCTCGGTCTTAACGTAGTATTTTAATCTTTAATTCAATACGAAATATGAAAGCAAAATATATTTTATCAAGTCTGTTACTTGCCGGCTGCACTTTCTTTTCCTCTTGTGAGGACAATCTGGATATTTCGCAGCATGGGGTAAGCACTTTCGAAAATTTCTATAAAACGGATGCCGATGCGGAAGAAGCCATTATAGCCTGCTATAGCAATTGGAAGGACACCTATGCGCCTGCGTTCTGGCTGAAGAATCTTCTTTCTGACGATTGCTATTCGGCAGGGGAAAGCTGGACGGCTGCCAGTGCGCAGTTGCTGTCGACCTATACGTTCGACTCTGATTTTTCCCATATTAAAACGTTGTATACGAATCTTTATAAAGTGATTTATGCCGCCAACATTGTTTTGCAGTATGTAGGCGATGATTCTGAGGTTAAGCTTCGTGCACGTGCAGAGGCAAAGGTTTTCCGTGCGATGTCCTACATCGAATTGATCAGTCTTTGGGGAACTCCGCCGTTGGTGGACCATCCGTTGAAAGCAAACGAATATTCCCAGGCAAATGGTAATACAGAGGCGCTTTGGGCATTGGTGAACCAAGATTTGACCGAAGCTGTCAACAGTGGCAATTTGGAGGAAAAGACAAGCTTGGACAACTTTACCTATCGTATCACCAAACAATTTGCACAAGCCTTGTTGGGCAAGGCATACGTATTCCAGAAGAATTATGGTGCTGCTGTTACAGTTTTGGATGAGGTAATCAATAGCGGGAAGTACGACCTTTACAGTGATTATGAGAATATCCAGACTACCAAAGGCGAGGCGAATTGTGAAAGTCTGTTTGAAAGTAATTATGTTTACGACGCCAACAATGTTACCGGCATTATGAGTAACATGATTTGGGTATATGTGCATTGGCGTGGAGACATGCTTGCATTCAATGAGCCTACTCAAATCTATTCTCATGGAGGCTGGGGATTTTTTAATCCGACGAAGGAAAGCTACGATGCGTTTGTCGAAATGGGAGATACTTATCGGTTGAATGCCTCTATCAAGACATACCGGCAAATGGAGGATATGGGTATCTCATTGAGCAATGCCATAGCTTATATGCCGGACAATGCCGGTTACTTCAGCTGGAAATACCGTGTTTATGAAGCAGATGTCATTAACTATTGGTGGTTGCGTTGTCCTAACAATACCCGTGCCATGCGTTATGCCGAGGTTCTGCTGCTTGCTGCTGAAGCGAGTCTTCAGTCCGGAAATGCAAGTAAGGCTGCCGGATATGTGAATAAAGTGCGTGACCGTGCCCAGTTGCCTGCATTGGGCAGCGTCTCTATGGATGATATCAAGAAAGAGAAGCGTCTGGAGCTTTGGATGGAAGGCTGCCGTTACCAGGATTTGATTCGGTGGGGTGATGCTGCTACGGTACTTGCCAAGAGAGGGCAGGAAAGACCGGCTCTTTACAAAGACGGCCGTGTAAGCTGGGATGAGCAGAAAAATGCTTCTGCCGGCTTCAAGAGTGGTAAGCATGAACTGCTTCCGTTCCCTGCCACTGAAATGAATGTCAATAAGAATATGACCCAGAACCCGGGTTGGTAATTAATCAATAAAACTTAGTTTATGAATAAATTAAAATGCTTATTCCTATCAGGCCTTATGGCTGTGATGCCGGTTTGCATGAGCGGACAGCAGACGCCCGGTGAAAAATCGTCAAAACCGCGTGTCATCATTACTTGTGACCCGGAACTTGATGACCTGAACTCTTTGATACGTTTCCTGCTTTTCAGTACGGATTTCCGTGTGGAAGGCTTGATTTATGCCAGCAGCCAGTTCCATTGGAAAGGTGACGGGCACGGCACGAAGTGGTATGTGCCTGGACGTGAATATTCCCGTAATGGCATAGACTACGGACCTATGGAAAGCTGGCGTTGGGATCCGGATGAACGTTTCATTGACGATGCCGTGGAAGCTTACGAGAAAGTATATCCCAATCTGAAAGTGCACGACTCGTCTTATCCGACTCCCGAATACCTGAAGTCTAAAGTGCGTATCGGTAATATCGAGTTCGACGGTGATATTTCCAAGGACACTCCGGGGTCGGAGCTGATTAAAGCTGTATTGCTCGATGATTGTACGGATCCGGTATTCATCAATGCTTGGGGAGGTGGCAGCACCATCGCCCGTGCCTTGAAGTCCATTCAGGATATTTATGAGCATACCGATGCCTGGAAAGGCATCCGTGAGAAGATAATAGGAAAAGTGGTCCTTTCCCTTTCGGGTGATCAGGATGATACGTATGCACGGTATATCCGACCTTTCTGGCCGGAACTCAGACAAATGGAGATGGGGGGCATGACAGTCGGCCTGGCTTATAATGCACAGTTAAGAGCCTCCAAGGAAAATCAGATTTTCTACTCTCCGGAATGGATGCAGGAGAACATCCGCAGTAAAGGTCCTTTCGGCGAGATGTATCGGGTCTGGGGAGACGGTAAGCAGATGGTGAAAGGTGATAAGTTCGATTTCTTCGGTTTGTCGGGTTATACGATTGATGAATTGAAAAAGCAAGGCTATGTGGTTTGGACCGGAATCCAGCCGAAAGGGTCCTATCTGGCTGAAGGCGACACTTACTGTTTCCTGAATTTGATAGGTAACGGCCTGCGTGGTCACGAAGACCCCACTTATGGGGGATGGTGCGGTGGAAGAACCGTCCTTCCCGATTCGGTGAAGAATCTTCCGCGCATGGAACAGATAAAGTATAGAGCCGAGCACTATCCTTTGCCCGACTTCACAGCTCCGGTAATGAATGGATTGGCTGCCCGCTTTAAATGGTCGGTCACTCCAAACTATGCCGACGCAAATCATGAGCCGGTGATAAAAGGGGCGCTTGCCATGAGTGCCAAGCCGGGTGAGAAGCTGAAACTTAAATACACTGTAACCGATCCGGATAAGGATGCCCTTACCATTAAATGGTGGCAGTATGTGTCAGCCGGTACATATCGGGGCAAAGTAGCGGTAGATGACCCTGCTTCTGCAAATACAACTTTTACTGTTCCGGCTGATGCCAACCCCGGTGATACCATCCACTTGATTTTGGAAGCTACGGATAACGGTACGCCACAGATGAACCGCTATCATCGTCTGATTATTACAGTGGCAGAATGAACTTGAATCAATGAACTTTAATTTGAAGAACTGAAATGAAAAAGATTATATTGGCCGCATTTATGGCAGCCTGTGGACTGCAAATGTCTGCCCAGCAGAATTTGTTTGTAGCGCAAGACCTCGAGTCTGCAATTGTGAACAAAGATAACACAGTGACTTTTAACTTTAAGGCTCCTGATGCCCAAAAGGTGCAGATTGCCGGTGACTTTGCCGAAAAGGCGGAGGGACAACACATTGGAGGTATGGTGGGAGCAGGTTTGATAGACATGACAAAGAATTCAGAAGGAATTTGGACCTATACTACCAAGCCGTTGGATTCAGAACTTTATAGCTATGAATTCATGGTAGATGGTGTGCCGACTATAGACCCTAACAATGTTTATGTCTATCGTGACTTTGCTACCACAAGCAATGTGTTTATTGTAGGGAATGGTAAGGCAGATTTATATAAGGTAAATAAAGTTCCTCATGGAACATTGGCCCATCGTTGGTATCACTCTGATGGTATGAAAATGGATCGCCGTATCAATATCTACACGCCGGCAGGTTATGAACAATCCGGTGATAGGAAGTATCCGGTACTCTATTTATTGCATGGTATGGGAGGGGATGAAGATGAGTGGACAACTTTTGGACGTGCTGCACAGATTCTCGATAATTTGATTGCACAAGGCAAGGCTGAACCGATGATTGTCGTGATGCCCAATGGGCATGCTGCCATGGAGGCTGCACCTGGTGAGAGTAGTCTGGGATACTATAAACCTTACCATATGAAGAATGGAACCATGGACGGTGCTTTTGAAGCCTATTTCCCTGAGATTATCACGTTTGTAGAAAGTAATTATCGTGTACAAGCGGACAAAGCTCATCGTGCTATTGCGGGGCTTTCAATGGGTGGTTTTCATTCTGCCAATATTTCTTTGAACTATCCTGATATGTTCGACTATGTAGGTTTATTCTCTGCGGCCCTTAATGTCCAGAGTGCAGGTCAGAAAAATAGTCCGGTTTATCAGGATATGGATAAAAAGTTAGCTGTTCAGTTTGATAAGGCTCCCAAACTTTACTGGTTGGGTATCGGTAAAGACGATTTTCTTTATAGAAACAATGCAGCTTATCGCGCTGATTTGGATAAAAAAGGATATAAATATGAGTTTATGGAAACTCCTGGTGGACATGTATGGACCTGCTGGCGTATTTATCTCTCTGTATTTGCTCCCAAGTTGTTTAAATAAATCTGACTAGGCTATGAAAAAACAACTGTTTTATTTGCTGTTGGCTGCAGGCGTGTTGAGCGCTTGTGGCCCTGCGGCTCCTCAATTGGGTAAAGATTCTGTTGAGGATGTTATTGGTGCCATGACTTTGGAAGAAAAGGCACATTTGGTTATCG
>OGYZ01002531.1_pt1 | contig 12319 bp, 10 predicted proteins | sample 1576681 | NCBI WGS metagenome assembly OGYZ01 (sample SAMEA3541480, study PRJEB24748) | human gut metagenome | biome: human gut; feature: human-associated habitat; material: faeces | place: China | collected 2012 | reverse complement strand
AAAGGGCATAGTCGGCGCGAATACAGAGATTACCGTAGGAATCGCCCTGTTCTGGATAGGCAGCGCAGCCCAGGGAGGCATAAAATTTCACTTCCCTCTTCCCGGCCATGAAGGTATGGGGAGTCTGGGTAAAATCATCCATGGCTCTGGTAATGGAGCTGAAGTCCTCGTAGGGGCGGAAAAGAATGAATTCATCGCCGCCATTTCGGGTGATGATGGATTCTTCGCCGAAGGTTTCCCTCATATCCCGGACCAGCGTTTTCAGGGCTTCGTCGCCTACGCTGTGTCCGTACACATCGTTCACCAGCTTGAAGTTATCGATATCCAGAGCCAGCACCATCGCTTTCTGGCCGGCATGGGCCTTCATATAGTCCGCCACCGCCTCGTCGCCGCCTTTGCGATTAAACACGCCGGTCAAAGGATCCCTGCCGCCACTCCGCTTCAGGTCACCATTGGCCTTTTTCAGCGCCCCATTTTTCCTGAGAAGGAAGGCAATGAGGGTGGTCAGGGAAAAGCCTGATATGGTGGCGAAGAAGAGAAGCAGCCAGTTAATGCTGCCTCCCTGGGGCCGCAGCACAATGGACCACAGATCTCCGGCAATGATTCTTTCCGCATGGGGATTCCCCTGTTCCGTCATGCCCCGCTCCTTCACCAGATGCGGAGTATCTTCCCAGCCATAGCGGTGATAGAGGCTGAAGTCCAGCTTCTGGGCGCCCAGATTGGAAATATTGGCAGTGCTCATGACCCGGCGCTGCTCTACGGCCAGTATAATATAGCCCCAGAAGGATTCGTTGCCATTCTCGTCATGACGGTACACAGGGCGCAGAAAGGCCATCATTTTATAGGGAAGTCCCAGGTCCAGAGAGTCCACCAGCACCAGCCGGTATTCCGTGCGCGCCGTGTCCGCAGCCTTCTTCAGCGGGCCTTCCAGGAAGCGGGGAAAATCCACTTTTCTCGTATCTTCCGCTGTAAACACCACCGGTTCTCCCTTTTCCGGCAGAATCTGGATGCTCCGGATCATGGGATTCATGGCCATCACCATGGCCGGTTCCTGGGGATGGGCCATGTAGTCTGCCGGATTGGCCTCCAGCTTGGAAGCCATAATCTTGGTTACCACATCCCACCATTTCACCATGCCGTCTATGCCCTCCAGTCGATGGATGGCATAGGGCGTATAGACTTCCCCTTCATTCTGCCGGTGACTGGTATAGAGGAAGCCGTCCAGACAGAGGGTCAGCAAAAGGCCGGCTATCATAACGGGTAAGCTCAGTGATTTCACAATCCACCTGATTCTACACATCATCATACCGGCCTTTCATTAAAAACCAGGATACCTTCCTATTACGGTTCCATTATACACTTTTAAAAAAAGGGAAACAAGCCGCATAAACTGCGAAAAAATACCGGACTCAGGTCCGGCATTTTCTCAGTCAGGGTTTTAAAATAAAAGGAAAATCATTTACCAGCGTTCTTCAGGGCAATTCTCCAATCTCTGCCCTGCTGGTGCACATCATTCACATCGGCTTTCTGCACAGCATCCTTATTGGATTCCACATCTGCCTTCTGCTGGGCCGAGAGGTGGATGTCCTGGTTCTGATCAGGCTGGCCTTTCTTTTCAGCGTTATAAAGGGCAATGCGCCAGTCTCTTCCCGGATCTCCGGCGGCAGTGCCGTCAGCGGCCTGTACGCCCATGGAAATGCAGGACAATGCAATTCCTGCAGCTGCGAGAGCCATGGTTATTTTTTTCATTTCTATCTACTCCTTTCCTGCAGCCAATCAATTGGCTGTTTACGATATTATATTACTTGAGATAATTATTGCAAATAGGATAATAATCTTTTCTGCATACACGTCTGCCCCGGTCAGGATGGCATCCTTTAGAACATAAAAAAAGACTGTGAGGAAAGGATCTTCTTTCTTCACAGTTCTCTGATTTTCTGGAGCGGATGAAGGGAGTCGAACCCTCCTGTCCAGCTTGGGAAGCTGGCGTTCTACCGATGAACTACACCCGCATGATGGAAATATTTTATGCGTATGCATAGATAATACCATACTTTCCTCGAATTTTCTAGTTTTTCTGATAACTTCCTTTACAGAGAATATTTCTCATAATTTGTCATCATTTCGCATCATTTTTTTGAAAATAAGGTGTGATAAGGTGTGAAAACGTTTTCACACCTTACTTTTTTAGAAAACCAACACCTTATTTTGAAAACAACGATAAACGCTGGCTTTTCAGGGCATATAGGGCTGCGGATGAATTTTAAATGATTGAATTTCTTTCATAGCATCATTAAATTGAGCCTCTAATAGGGCTAATACTTTTTCATATTTTTCCTTCTCTTGTGCTTCTTGTACTGCTTTTTCATTTGTTAGCTTTTCAAACCATGCCTTATCAATCTGTATTCCTATTATACCCGTAGGTTGTTCTTTAGGTTTAAAATTATTTGTTTTAGCTTGAGTATATTGGCTTGTTGATTTTCTACAAAGAAAAATTTCCTTGTATTTTACAAGTTCTTGATTTTGCATGACATTTAAATGAATTAATAATTCTTTAGAAAATCTTGTCCAGGTTAGTTTTTGAAAATCTATTTTTTTGATGTTTTTCCACTCTTTATAAGCCGCCAGTAAATCACTACTTGTAACTGTAGGTAAGTCTTGTAGTTTTGCTTTAATTTCTGGTGTTACTTTTACCGGATTTCCCGATTTATTTTTATCAAATTTAATAGATTGAGCTACTTTAATTATTCCTGCTGAATCTAGATCTCCTGTAAAATCCTTAATACAGTCTGCATAAAATTCACTAATATACTCACTTTCTGTTTTTCCTTCTTGATAGCGAAAAGATGTAGATTGCTCTACCATTTCGAAGGCATCAACTCCAAGGCACAGTTTGTTCATCATATAGACCATACTCATCATTGCTAACTTTCCTGCCACTATAGGAGTGATTGCACCCTTCTGTATAAAGTCTTCCAATGGTGCTAAGTCCCAATCTATATCAATATAATTGATGTCAGTTTTCTTAGCATCTGATAATTTAAATGCCATATCTGATTTTCCTTTAGTTATGAATATGGTTTGGGCATTACATGTATAATTTAAACCATTTGGAATAGAATAATGAAGTTGTTGGGTTTCTTCTTTTCCGTCCTTTTTTATTTTTTCGTTTACGATTTTGTCATATGCACCTTCATAAGTTACCTTGTTTCCAGGAAAAAGCTCTTTGTAGAAATCTAAGTTACGTATTGTTTTGTTAGCGTCAGGTTCTGTTATTACATAAACTTGGATGCCATTAAGTTGATTGAAGATATGATTACTAATAATATTATTGGGGTTTTGTGTAAATATATCATAATCATTTACTAGCAAATACCTATTATAGCCACGTAGATTCATCAGAAAAGTAAATAATTGGGGCCTATCTATTATTTCTAATAAATGATTAAAAATATTAGATAAGCATGTTGCTATAAGGTTTGGCTTATGATATTGAATAATAGTTAAATGACTTTCTTTGGGGCGTAGCTGGCGTACAAATAGATCTCCCAACATAACCTTCCCAATTAGCCACAGAAATTTTTTCAAATGCTCTACTTTCTGACCAGATAGTATATCAGTCAAGTGTTTAACATTATTTTTGTCTATGTCATTTAGAAATGCTAGATTATTTATTGTGGTACCTGTTATGTCATCGTTGATATAACCAGGCATGGCCAAACGTAATCCACCAATCAAAAATCCATTTGAAGCGAATTTTGCTAAGTTACTTAATAAACCAACTTGAAAGAAATTTAAGATGGGCTGCCAAATATTACTCAATTTTGGCGCAGATTTGAGAACCCAATCTATGCCTAGTTTATTTTGGTATTTTTTATATAAATATAATGCTGCTAACTGTCTGAATATATATCCAGTTATGCAGGAAAAACTCTGTTGATTTCTTCCGTTGGGAGCTTTCAACATATTTTCAATATGATAGCAATAAATTGCCATAAATTGTGTATAGGAAGGGAATGCATTACATTCTGCTGGGGATTTGTCTATCGTTTTGTTCCCAGTATACCCAGTATACCAGTTCGTATATTCTTTTGCGGCATCTTGTAGTGTTATCAAGAATCCATTGACCCACCGACCCATTACTAAAACGGTTCTGCTTTTTGATCCATATGGCGTTTCTAGTACTATTGTCTGATAGCCAAAATATTCCATGATTCTGGTAGCTATATCAGGTAAGTCGATTAAATCTGTGGGCTTAAGGCTGCCTATAAAAGGATTTGCTTCTTTTTCTTTTATGTAGTTAAGCAACTCCTCTCGTTTACAATCACTTCGTTTATTGCGGCTAGCTTTAGGTTCACTGGTTTTGTATTTCCTTATAATTTCTTCTATCGAGTCAAAATGTGAGTCATCCATTTCAAACGTATTCTTCTTTTCTTCCATATCAGCATCCTCCTTTTTTCATATAAATGATTTGTTACACCATGCGCAATATACTCACAGTGCTTCACAAAGCACTGTGAGCTTTTTCACATTCAAAAATTTAGCCACTAAAATTCTTCGATATTATCGATGTTTACTGCTCACATTTTTCAGTCACAATTTTTTCACAAGAAGAACCTACAACAAAAGTCACTAAATGGCATATAAAATTTCTGTTATTCGCCTCGTTCATTTCTTAGTCAAATTATACGCTTTTCAACATTTCATGACCACCTACTTTCTATTATGTACGTGGCCCATTCATGTTTTACGGTTTCACTCCAAGCCATTTCAATCACGCCTATCCCAGCTATGTGCTTTATATCATCTATATCGTTTTATATGACCTATATTCCTTACATATGACTTATACCAATGGATAATCGACTCCAAACTGCTTTCCAAATTTTCTCTAGAGGCTCCGCCAAATCAAATTTAAAAATGTAACGAACCATTCCATAACCATGAAAAAGAAAATGAAATGAATAGCATGCAAGTGCAATGATTAATAATGATTTCTGCAACATGAAGATAATGAGCATTGTGGAAATCATGAAAATGTTTTTCTGTGAATGAGAAAAAACAAAGTTTATTAGAGCACTCCGTATAGAAAGAATCCTTGCCTTGAGGGCAGGATTCTTTAGCAAGTTAGCAATTCGCCATACATGACATTTCCTTTCCATGGTTTATATATCTTACGGTTAGCCTTTTAAGGAGGACAAAATCATGAAAGAAAAACAGGATGCAGAAAAAGAAGTCATCCCGGTAACAAAAAAGGATGGTACAGCAGTAAATGGCAAGCGGAATCAAAAGATGAGCTTTCGTACAACCCCAGCAGTAAAGAACACTCTTATTCATAATGCTAAGAAACGAAATATGAGCCAGAGCGGGTATATAGAATATTGTGTTCTCAATGATGATTTGTCTGGAGCAGAATATGATCCAGCAGCTATTGTCAAAATGGCGATTAAGGTGCAGGAGCAGGAAATTGAGGATCGAGAGGCAATGAAGCAGTTGTTTTCTGAAACGAAAAAGGCAATTTCCGTATTGCCTGGATCTGATTCATACCAGAAAGAAATTCTAACGACTTCTATGGGGGCTTTGTTTTCTGCCTATGCATGTCGTAGTGATATTCGTAATCAAGAGCTATACCAGCTGATTTCAGAAATTCCTACTAGCATGGGCAAGGAAAGATCGAGATTAGAAGATGCATTTTTGATGAAAAAGGATGGTGAAAGCAAATGACTACGCTCTCTTACAAAGTTCGGAAAGGAAATACACTTGACGTATTACCAGAACTCTATGCCTACATCACTAGAAATGAAGTGACCGAACCTCAATACCTATGTGGATTTAAGGTGCATCCACGAGAATTTACAAACATGGTGGAACAGTTAGCGTCTCAAACGGGACAGTGTCATGGGAAAGTCGTCTTTCACATCATTCTTGCTTTTGATCCCATCAAAGATGCGGATAAAACATTGGAGCAAGTCTATACCGTGGGAAGAACGGTTTGTCGTGAATTGGCACAATTCTGTGAATGGCGCTTTATAGGGGTGATGGATTTACACTTAGATACGACACCAGCGCACATTCACTATCTGTTTTCCAATATAGACTGTGAGACAGGTAGACGCTTCTCACCAGATAAGAAGGATTTAGCTTATATCAAAAGAGATGTAAATGATGTCCTTATAGAAAATGGGTTTTCGCCGATTAAATTATTTGAACCACATCATCGAGAAAGATGGGACTGATATCTAATAGGTTTTAACTTATATATTATAGTGATGATGGAATCTGAATGTATGTATCTTAAGAAGGAGGAAGTACAAATATGAATCCGATTTTCTTATCTGCTAGAGAATTAAGTCAAAAATATTTCCGTGGAATGATTTCTTACCAAGCGGTTTTGAAATTGACACGAGAAGGACTTTTGCCTGCTATTCGTCAGGGGAAAAGTTATGTCTATGAAAAAGAAGCGGTTGATCAATGGGTGAGTAAAAACTTTTCTACACCGGCATGGGCAAAGATGAAAAGTGTATAAACCTAAAATTGCATAATTGTAGTTGGTATGGCAGGAGTTATCCTTTCTTTGGATAGCTCCTGCTTTTTAGTATTTAAGGAGAAGTCACATGAGCATTATTGATAGAGGTCCAGATAAGCATGGCCGTCAGCGTTTTGAAGTTCGAGTATCTTGTGGATATAAGAATGGTAAGCAGGTTCGAGTGGTAAAAACCTTTTTCTGTAAGACAAAGAAGGCCGCACAGAAGAAAATGGAACAGTATCTGATTCAGAATAATTTATCTACAGAAGAGTTCAAATCTACTTATCAGACTACCTTTGCTGATTTTCTGGCGATTTGGAAAAAGCGGCATGCATCCAAGCTGGCAGTTTCAACACAAATCAAAAACCAGAGCCTTTTGGACAATCACATTCTGGATTACTTCAGTGGTAAGGTGCTGACGAAAATAACAGACAACGATATTCGGAATTTTATCGATGATATGAGAAACCTGAAAGCCATTAAAGGTGGGAAACAGACTGACAAACCTATCTCATCTACCATGGTCTACAACTATTTCAAATTATTACGCAGTATTTTTCAGAAAGCCGTAAATTGGCGGTATTTGTCTGAAAACCCCTGTGAGCTGCTAGATCCGGAAGAACGCCCACGTCCTAAATATCATCCGGCACCAATTTGGCAAGAGGCTGACCTCAAGCGGTTTATCCAATTTCTTGAGAACCTTCCGGATTCAAGAGACACGGTACAGAAGAAAACGATTTTTTACCTTTTCTTGATTACAGGCATTCGTCGAGGAGAACTTTCTGCATTGACCTACGACTGTATCAATGAAGCAGAGCAATCGATCCTTATCAACAAAGCAATCAAGTACTATGATGGAGAATCCATTACGATTTCCGATCCGAAAACAGAAGGATCTATCCGAAAGGTATTTATCGATGATTACACCATGTCACTTTTGAAAAAACATGCTGCCTATCAGAAGCAATTTCTAGAAGAAGCAGGACTGAAAAACCCAAAGAATTTCGTTTTCATTACCCAGCGTCGTAATGGAGATGTCATTCCTATTACCCCAAGCTACTTCTACATGTGGCTCAGAAAAGTGGCGAAATTGCTTGCGCTGCCACTGATTGATGTGCATTCTCTTAGACATATGGCAGCCTCTTACGCCTTAGCCAATGGCGCACCACTGACTTCTGTATCCAGTCAGCTTGGTCATACTAGCATCCGAACCACAGAGCGATATCTACACGAGCTGGATGCTAGACGTAAAGATTCTGCTAGGATTCTTTCTCAAGAGATTACAGCTTTGCGAGAAGGCACATAAAAGAAAAGCCCCTGGGAGATCCCAATCCCAGGGGCACTTTTTTATTTTTTATTAATGATACTACATAGTAGTAAATGATAGGAGAAAAGGTAAGATGATTCTTATTACTATTTCTTGCTTTTTCCTATTGTATAAACCATGGAGGTAAAAAATTATGTTAGACGAAATCAAAATACCATATATTAATCTGAATTATTTCCCTGTTGGCAGCTATTCCGTAACTACTCTGCTTCCTGCAGAATATACTTTTTCCATCTCCTGTGCCTGTGATCCACAAGAGGCTATCATGCTGGCAAGAGATAATATCTATTGCAATAATTATGAAAATCCAACGCTCTATAATACCTTGCTTGTGGTAAAAAATGAATGTACAAGGCAGTGGGCCTTCTTTATTGCACCCATTTCCAAATATCAAATTGAAGAAAAACGAATCATGAACACATGGAATCATTCAAAAGAGAAAGCAGGGCAAGAATTAGGAATCAGTAATTATTATCATTTGTATGATTCCAATTATGGACAGTTACCTACCTTATATCCATATCCGATTGATCTTGATACAACACCGTTACCTTCTTTTCAAGTGGAACTATTGCTTCCACAAAAATATCAATATAGACCAATCAAAGCAAAAAGTCCTGAGGAAGCGATTGCTTTTGCTCGATACATTTCTTATGGTCAGAGAATAAGAGATGGCCGTATCAATTATGCAAGTTTACATCCTGCTCCGTATGTAGTGACTGATTTACGAACTCATCGACAGACAGGATTGATTGCAGATAGTAGCACAAAAGCTTTTTCAGAAGAGCAAATCAATAAAGCTCTATTTAATTATAAAAAATAAGTACACAACACAATCAAAGAAAGTCAGATGAAAATTTCATCTGAGTTCCTTTGATTGTGTTGAATAATATATCATATCGAAAATCATAAAGTAACAGAAGTTACTAACTTTTGAAAAAAGCAATAATGACAGCTAAAATATTTATAATGCTTTCAGTGATAAGCGATAATGGATGAACAAAGATAAATTCATGTCGTATGCTGAGGAATGCCCAAATTGTTCGTAAAATATGGCTATTTTCGTCTTGGTATACTGTTGCAGCAAATACTATCATACATACCCAAAATGATATAGCAAGCAAACAAGCTAACCAAGTGTCTTTTTTTCCAAAATCATCAGTGTCGTCAAGTCCATTTACTAAAATACCAAAGCCAAAAACTGCCTCAATTCCACAAATCCAATATTCCGAATCATTGGGCGCATCAAACCACCAAAAAAGGATCGTATGAATTACAAGTATTGTGAAAAAATATTGAATTGTAAGTATGAAGTTTTTAGTAAAATGGGAAGTTGCATCTATGGAAGTACTAGAAGCAGAGTTTTCATAATTTGCTGTATTGGATAAAGTTTTCTTAACTTCACTTGTTACTTGCGGGGAAGGAGTGTCTTGTACACCTGGTACTTGTCCTTTTGATTGCTCCCATTCTATTTTAGCCCCGCAATGAGGGCATACTACATCTAACATTGAAATCTCTTTTTTACATTTCGGACAATAGCGTTCCATATTTTAACGCCTCATTTCTTTTGTTTAAGTTCTGAAATAACAAATGAAACTGTAAATATGTTAATCAAGCCGCCAAGTGACAAATCAATGCTATAACAGCCAATACAGCAATTATGATTATTATCCATTTAACAGATAGCAAAATCAGTCCGATAATTGATGCTATAACAAACCAAATAATTGCAAAAGCACACATTAGCTAATCCTTTCTTAAACACATTTGTTAAAGGAAATCTATTATTTTAATATCCCTTGCTGCTTGGCATCGTTTAACAATGGAATAGCGTCAGATAAAAATATATGTGCTAGAGTAACATTTTTAGGCTCATATAAATAAGTCTCGTAGCGGTATATATTTTGACCGGTTCCAGTGAACAATCCATCATCTACTGGTTGATTGTTTTCATAATTCCATACAATATAGAAAGGGATATGATGTGTATTACCTTCCCCAAAACCAGCTTTTTCATCTTGATCATGTGTAGCATTGGGGATAGCTAGTCTAACAATAATAGGGCCACGCGCCTTGTTACTTACCTGGTTAGCAAAGTCCTGGATACAATTGATATTATCAACTATTGCATATTGATTATTCTTTATGTCAAAAATCATGGCTTTTCGGTCTACAATTGCCATGAATCCCTTGTCATTGCTTTCATAAGTTGAAGCTGTAACATTACCAGTTACTCCCATAGAAGAAATCACATCATAGGCTTTATCTAATTTTGCTTGTCTTTTATTCTTAGGATTAGATACAGAAGATGGAGTTTTTTCACTTTCCATATGTTGTGCACTTTGAGCCACTTGTGATGCAGAGCTGGTAGCTTTAGGATTTTCTTGTGGAGGATCATCACGAAATGTATTATACAACCCACCAACAATTGCCAGTATTAAAAATACTTTAAGCCATTTTTTGTTGCTCTTTTTAGGCGCGGAGATGCCCCCTGACTCATTATTATCGGCGCTTTTTAAAGGGGATCCTTGTGGGGAAACAGAGTATTCTTGATCACTTGTTTGAGGATTTATTGCAGTGCTGGCCTCTGTAATCTTTTCTGGTTGGGTTATGGGTTGAGCCTGGTCAACCATGGGACTTTTCCATTCCAATCTTACACCACAATGAGGGCAAATTAAGTCTATTGGTGAAACTTCTGATTTACATTTGGGACAATATCGTTTCATATTTTAACTCCTATCCTTTCTTATTCTTACTATGATTTATAAAGTCGACATCCAATCTTTAGCGATACGTTTGGTATCATTATCTCCTAGATCTAATGCCATATTGAACCATGCTTTAGCATTTGGAATAGAAACCTGTACACCAAGACCTTTAGCACACATAATTCCGATATAAAGGGCCGCTTTTCCACCGCGGATTCCACCTTGAGCGTAATCTTTCTGTAAAAGAAGGAGTGCATCTGCATATTTCCCCGATGCAAAAGCTTCTTCACCTAACAGCGAATCATTATGCTCCATACTGTGCTCGGAGCTGTTTTCTTTCAGGGAAACTTTCCAATCATTAGCAATACGTTTAGTATCTGCATTGCCCCATTCAATGGCTGTATCAAATAGCACTTCAGCTCGAGAAGCATCGATTGAAACGCCGAGACCTTTTGCATACATAATGCCTAGATAGAGAGCGGCTTTCCCCCCACGGATTCCTTTTTGATCATATTCCTTCTGTAAGAGAGGTAACGCTTCTGTATATTTCTCTGCTTTAAACGACTCTTCGCCTTGGATTGATTTATTTTGTAGTTGCTGTTTCTTTAGCACTTTAGATGGTGGTAATTGTTTTGCCAGTGTTTCTTGCTTATGAAGCGACAAATTTTTTAAACAAGACTCCGCCTCTTTATTGTCAATTTTATGAGCAAGATTATCAATGGCTTCATATATGTCAATATTAGATTGAGCAACATAATACAAAAATTTAATCAAATCAGGAATATTTTCATCAACAAAATAACATTCAGCTTTATTTTTTCCACGTACATTAGTTAAATGAAACACAATTTTATTCCGGTTTTGTTTCTCAATTTTTTCGATTTCATGTGTAGAAAAATCAAAATTTTCCAAGAGTGTATCAGTATATTCACCTCTATCGTGCCATACACGGTATTGAATAGTATCTTCATCTAGCCGAAAATCATATAACCTATCGTACTCTATTATATTTTTCTGTCTGGTTATTAATTTGTAATTGGAAACAAGATACGGATTTTTTTCACCAATCCAGAATGGTACATGATTCATATAACAATATTCATGCATGCTACTATCTGCAACACAATGCACAATAATATTTGGTGAGCCATTAAAAAGCTGAGTTCCTAATTTGCACTTTTTATTTAAACATTCTAGGTCTCTGAGTGATGGGCAATTGGAAAAGGCTTCATTTTCAATGCTATTAATACTCTGTGGCAGAGAAATTTTTCTCAACTGTTCATATCCTTTGAAGGTCTTTTGTGCTATTTGAGTATATGTATCTGGGATTCTAAACGAATAAAATTCTAAATTTAGTTTTTCTGCCGTTAATTGAATTATATTTGCATTAAGTATACCTTTCTCTCGATCTAATTCGGCTTGTTGTTCTTTAGCCTTTAGTTCATCAGCATATTCTCCTGCAAAAAGAATTTTTATATTTTTACTAATTCTGATTTTCTGATCTTCAAAAATGAGTAAACGTGGATTATTTTTATAGTTTGGTTTTTTATCAGTGTATACTGTTATTTCACAATCTTGAGGATTATTTGCTACCGTGAAGCAATCTATATCTTTCCAAGTTGTATTTAAGGTGAATTTGCCATTGATGAAATAAAGTGTAAGTTTTGTATTTAATGGTTGATAAAGTGTTTCTATGCAGGCTAAATCATCTTGTGAAAAAATAACCATAGCGTTAATTTCATCTAAATCTAAAGTGGA
>OGYZ01002523.1_pt1 | contig 12360 bp, 15 predicted proteins | sample 1576681 | NCBI WGS metagenome assembly OGYZ01 (sample SAMEA3541480, study PRJEB24748) | human gut metagenome | biome: human gut; feature: human-associated habitat; material: faeces | place: China | collected 2012 | reverse complement strand
ACACCGTCAGAAAGGATCGCGAACATGGGATACAGAAGCGAAGTGAAGATAGCCACGACCCGCGAGGGCTACGACCAGATGTGCGAGCGCGTGGACGCACTCAGCGAAGGCTCGGGGACATCTCCCCTTATGGGTTCTTGTCGCAAGCCGGATTTCTTCGAAGAGAGCGATGGGTGCGTGGTCTTCGGCTGGGACTACATCAAGTGGTACGAGGGCCTTCTCGTAGACGTGGACAATGTCGCAGACGCGCTCAACGTGATCGACGAGTGCGGGCTTCCCTACGAGTTCTGCCGCATCGGCGAGAGCTGGGACGATATCGAGTTCCGGGCGTCTTGCAACAACGAAGAGCTCGCGGTGCACGTCGAGCCGTCGGTCGCCATCGAGATCGTGTGACCGCATCGCTGGCGAGCGCGCATGATCCGATCGTGATTCTCACAATGCCCTCCTGCGCGCCTCGCCCTTTCCTGCCTTATCACACGCACGCTCGCACGGAACCGCTCAGGGCTTTGGCAAGGGCCGCGATACTTTTCCCATTTCTTTTCATGGAAGAGGCGTTCTCCCAGTCCATCTGAAAACAAATGCGAAAACTAGCGCGGCAGGGATCGACCTTCGATGCGCCGCTTTGCTTTCCCCCTTGCAAAGCACGCGAACCCGTGCGCCCTCCCGTGTCACAAGGCAAGGCAAAGGGCCGAGCCTAAGGCAACCAGGAGGTCATCATGAAAGAATTCATCGAGAAGTCGAACCAGGCAGCGGCAGCGTATCTTAACCGCCGCGGTTACGAGATCGTCGAGCAGCCCTGGGAGGACGACATCGACTCGCCCGTGAGCATCGTGGCGCAAGACGAAGACTCCCTCGTTTTCGTATCCGTCGCAGCCCGCAGGAACTCCGATTCATTCCCGCAGGAGCACGTGAACGAGGAGGAGCTCGAAGGGTTCGCCATCAGCTGGCTAAAGGACAACCATGACCACGCCGCCTGCGCCATCCGCTTCGACCACATCGGCCTGCTCCTCATAAGCCCGGACAGGGCGCTCATCAAGCACCACATCAACGTGATGCCCTGCAGCGATATCCCGGAGGAGGAATAGCCGACCTCCTTTCCTCCTCTTGAGGAGTCCCGCATGCGCCGCCGGGCCGATGGGCTCGGCGGCCTTCGGGGAACAATCCGCCAAGCATCAGAAAGGATCACCACCATGGGACTCGATATGTATCTGACTAAGCGCAGCGCCGCCCGAGACGAGCAAGACGAAATGGTCGCCTACTGGCGCAAGGCCAACCACATCCACGGCTGGTTCGAGCGCAACGTTGCCTACGGCGAGCTTGAGAACTGCGAGCTCTACCCCGTGAGCTTCAAGCAGCTGATGTCGCTCGGGATCACGTGCCAGCTAGTGAAGGCGAACCCTGAGTGCGCACCGGTGCTGCTGCCGCGCCAGGAGGGCTTCTTCTTCGGGGGCAGCGAATACGATGACGACTACTTCATGGATGTTGATGACACCCTCGAAATCATCCGCAAAGTCTGCGATGCGCTCCAGGACGGCGACGAACTCTTCTACCACGCCTGGTGGTAGGGCTCATCCTCCTAGCTGATTTCTGAAGTCAAATGATCCAGGAGTGGTTGATCATTCTGACCAATCACTCCTGACCTTCTTTTCAAGACAGAAATGACACACTCAGAACGCTAGATTGGCGTGTTGCCAATTTGATAGAGCCAAAAGATCAATATGCCCACCCATATGAGCAGCAAAACCACTGCTGCGCCACAGAGGAACGGACGGGAGGCTTTCCGGCTGATGCCATGGACGAGCCCATAATCGAAAAGCTTGTCGATGAAGACGTAAGAAACCGCCAACAGAGAATTACAGACCGCCATGATGAAAGAGACGAGTAGCATGTCCCATGGTGAGCCGAAACGGTCAACTTGACCCTGCGCATTCCAGTGCATCGGGATTTGGGCGTCTTGGGGTAATTGCATGATGGCTACTATGCTGCTCAAGATGGGCAGAGCGATCATCGCTATCCAAAAAACGACTATGGGCAAGTGCTTCCGATCCAACGAGAGGGAGCCTTTCCGCTAAGTTGGCTAATGTGTTGAGGGGTCGGCCAAAACGGAATAAGGCACTCCACCCATAGGAGTAGTGTAAACCATCAAATAGCTCAGGAGCTTATCCCAACCCCAAACGAATTCGCCTCACCAAACGAATAACACGTTGACGAAGAAATAGAGGATGAGTAGAAGCACGATTCCTACAGCAATACCCACGATTATGATCCACCACTTCACACATTTCTTTGCAAACCCGACATCGTTGTAGATGGAGTTCAGCTGTTCCGCGCTAAGGTTCTTGTCTCGAACGTCTTGCACGTCAAGATCATGCACGAGTTCGTCCAGTGTCAGACCATAGTAGTCGCTCAAGAGCACCAGCCGCTGGAAGTCAGGGTACGACTGTCCGGACTCCCATTTAGATACCGTCTGGCGAGACACACCTATCTCGTGCCCTAGCTCCTCTTGGGAAAGGTGTTTGGATTTCCTTAGTTCTATTAGCTTCTCGTTGAAATTCATGCCTAATCACTCCTTTATTCATTCTAAGGCTTCAACGACGAGTCGAATGTATCGAGGATGTCGGTTGGCGCTCAACCAACAAAGGTTGGAAATGTGTCAACCAGCTTTGTCATTTGGAAAAGAGATAACGCTACAGCAAAATCCCTTGAATGCTTCAAATGTAAAACAGTACAATTCTGTACTGTTTTGGTGTACAATAGGAATGTAATACAAACAAGGCGCATCTCATTCCACCACCAGGAGATGCGGCGAAGACGCAAGAAACGAGGCGATTCCATGCTCGCACATGAATCCCAACGCCCTTCCTCCAGCACGGCGGCTAAGCGCCCCGAATGCAATTCCCAGGATAAATACCCAACTTGGATGTCATAGGCGCTTAGACGCCGAATCCAGCAAGTATCGCATGGCGTATTACATCTTCGATTCCTTGCGCCATGCAACTTGTTCCCGGGATGCGTTCGAGCAGTCATGTCGCCGAGCAATTTGCGGGCTCGGCTCCGGCTAATCCCGGGGAGCGCAGCTTGGCGACATCCGGCTCAGAGCCGAATGGGCACAAGCTGGCGGGGGATCCCCCGCGCCCCTAGAGACATGCAAACACGTCAGGAGGAAACGATGAGCAAAACCAACAAAGTCCGAACCCTGAGCTTTCGCCTTGCAGAAGATGATTACCGGAAGCTGATGGAGCGCTGCCGCAAGGCCGAGCTCTCCAAATCAATGTACCTTCGCTATCTCATCCGCATTCCGATCATTTGCGATGAGACAACTGAGGAATCCACGTCATGCATCGTTTTGGACAAGAGGTCGATTCGTGACATCTCACGGGAGCTCACTCGCTGGGGCTACCACTACAACCAGGCAGTGCACGCGATGAATTCCATCAACTACTACATCTCCCACGGTAAGAGCGACTCTCGGCTCCTGGACGAGAAGACGGAGTGCATCGAAGTCGAGCTCGCCACCGTAAACCGCAATGCGGAGCGCATCGTCTACGAGATCGCGAAGCTCCAGGACAAGATGATCGTCGAGGCGCAGTGATGCCGATCCTGAAGGCCATAGCGGGGCACGGGGGAACGGCTGGCATACGCCGATACCTTGAGAAGGGGAACCGGGCGCTCGCGCGGGACGTGATGAATCTCCCCATGGAGGAGTGGGTCGGCGAGTCGCACAGCGAGCATTCGATCATCGGGGAATGGGACGCCGAGATGGACAGGACGCGCGAAGCCTACGGGACGAACGCCCCATGGCGCGGCCTGGATGCCAGGACGTTCGAGCATTTCGTAATCTCGCCCGACCCCGAAGACGGCATCGACTTGGATGCGCTGCGCCGACTATCCCGCGCTTGGGTGGATAGGCACTTCAAGGACTTCGAGGTGGCCATCGTCTACCACGATGACAACGAGAGAGGAATCCCGCACGCGCACGTTGTCGTCAACAACGCGAATCTCAAGACCGGATACCGCTGCCACATAAGCAAGCCGGAAGCGCTCAACCAAGAGCTCCAGGACATGGCGCGGGAGATGGGCTTGTCTGGCCTTTCCAACGTCATGCCAAAACGGGGCAGCAAGAAGCAGGAGTCAGAGCCGAGAAGTCGCCAGGCGGTCTACTTCGGACGCGCAGAAAGGGAGATCATGCGCTCAGGCGGCTACTCATGGGTTGGAGACATCAGGGCGCGAGTCGCCCTTGCGAAGAACACCTGCAGAACCGAGGGCGAGTTCAGGACTGCCCTCGCTAAGCTCGGCATTTCGGTAGAAGACAACTCCGAGAAGGCACGCCGCGACGATTGGATATTCGCGTTGGCCGACGATCCGACCAAGCGCGTGTCGGGAGAGCGCCTCGGCTTTACCTACGGGAAGCAGATGCTGCTCAACCGCTTCGAGCGCCAAGGGGCATACATCCCCGAAGCTCGCACCGCCTCACAGATCCGCCAGAGAGCTGCAAGCGCTGTAGCGCTGAACGACCTCGCCGACCTCTCAAGGCTCTCCGCCGTGCTTGAAACGTGCGCGAAGTTCAACGTGAGGAATCTGGACGATTTCGATCGAAGGCTCTCGACCCTGCAGCGTCGAGGAAACGAGGACAGCGAAGGCTACAGGAGGCTGATCGAGGCGCGGTCGTACGCAACGGAGAAAGGCCTTATGCAGCGCGATGGCGACACACCTGCCGCGGCAACGAGGATGCGCGGGAACCAGGGGTTCGGTCAGCGAGTCCGCGAACAGGAAGCCGAGCGCGCAAGAGCAAGGGAAAGGGGTGGCAGATGATAGTGAGGATAACCTACGACGACCAGCGGCTCGACGTGTTCGACACGTCCACGTTCACGGCAGCGCTTCCTCTCGGCAAGGCCAACATGCTCACGAACTTCGAGGTCCGTTTCGACACCATGGGAGAGGGAGGTCTTTGGCTTGCCGCCCACAGCTACCAGGCATGCGGCGAACATGAGGACGAAGATGGCGATATTCCCGTCGCGAGGCGCACGAAGGGCTGGCGCTTCCTCCTTTCCTCGGCCGAGGAGCTGGAGCATGTTGAGCTCGTGGTGGTCGATGGCGAGGCGATCATCAAGCGGGTTCTCGGCCACCTGATAGATCTCCAAAGTTTTGACGAGGCAGCTTACGAATGCACGGGGACGTCACCTGCCGGGCTGCATGCTCGGATAGCAGAGCTCTATGAATACATGCAGGCCATAAGCGGAAAAGAATCGCCGGACATTCCGGGTGTGGATAGGGAGACGGTCGCCGCGTGCGTAAGCGCGCATGCGAAAGCGCAGGCCGAAAGCGACAAAGAGAGCGAGCAGGATTGGGGAGATATCAATGAAGTTGGTTGGTAGCTTCGTGCGTTGGCTTATCAAAGCCGTATTCCGCTTCATGTAGGAAGGTGAGAGAGATGAAGATCAGCGAAAAGACCGGAGGCAAAAAGGGAAAGCTCGCGATAACCTGCGCCGTAATCGGGTTGGCTCTTATTCTGGGCGCCGCACTCGTGTCCTGCTCAGGCATCGCTAGCGTTGGAGAAATAGGCGCAGACCAGGCAGTCGCTGACGCGGCTGGTGGCGTGGTCGAGGATGTTGACTTGCCAGAAGCCGAAACAGAACCTATTGGCCAAGAGGCGCATGACGACACAGGGACGGAAAGAGCCGAGAGCAAACCCAGCGACGAAGCAACAGGCCATGATGAAGAAGCATCTTCCCAGGGCTCTGCCGAGGATCCACAACGCCAAGGATCTACAGTCCGATCAAAAGGCAACTCCACAGCTCCGCCCCAAAACACCTCACAGAAGACATGGGTGGAGGAAACGGAACGCGTCTGGGTCGTCGACAGAGAGGCTTGGACTGAGAGCGTTCCCACCTACGGCACGATAGAGATCTCCGTCTGTAACATCTGCGGAACCGACATCACCGGCAACACCTCCGCCCATGCGAAAGAGCACATGAAGGCCGGTGAAGGATCCGGTCATCATAGTGAAACCCGTCAGAAAATCATCGTCTACAACACTGTGAATCATAAAGAAGAAGGGCATTGGGACACCAAGGTTGTGGGCGGTCATTGGGAATAACCTTGCGCTTATAGATGTCGTAGGTTGGTACGGTAGCTGCGCAGGCGATACTCGCCAATGTCGTTGATTATTGATTCGAGGGCAGCAAGGAGCTGTCCGCGTTGCTCGGGCAGCCTGCCCTGCAACATCACGGGATTCGATGCACCGAGCATGGCGAATTCCACGGGAATTTCCAGCCCTTCGACAAGAGCTTTGATCTCCTGATATTTCTCGATTTCCGTTTCTTCCTCCCAGTTGCCATCCAGAATCTCCTGGTAAAGCTCGGAGTTCTTGTAGATGGTGAGCATGTTCGCGCCGATGAGGGAGGGGCGCGTTTGATTGCAGGCTGCTGTCGTGAGCCGAGCACCTTCGATGCCGCGTCCTTTCCCTGAGATTCCCGCAAGGTAGAAGAACGCATAGGCGATGTCCGCCGCATCCAGGCGCGCACACTGCGCAACGATGTCTTGCGCTGCGTAACCTTTGTTCATGAAGGCAAGGGCGGCATCATCTCCCGTCTCTATCCCGATGGTGAGTCCGGTGTATCCCGCTTCGCGAAGCGCCGCAAGCTCATCGTCCGTTTTCGAGGCGACATCTGTCACGCGTGCGAAGCATCCGATGGTCTTGCACGATGGGAAGTATTCGCGAATGAGGTCGGATATCTCTATCAGGCGCTTTGCTTTCAGAGCAAACGGGTTTGCGCCCGCCAAGAAGACGCGACAGTGTTTGGGCGCTGGCAGGCCGAAAAGGCGCGTCTCGATCTTCGATAGTGGATCGTGGAACCACGCCTGTGCCTCAAGGAGGTCGGATTCCATTGTGGGAAGCTCCGATACCTTGAATTTGAAGGGAAGCTCGTCGTAGAGCGTGCAGAACTTGCAGGCGCGGTGCGTGCAGCCCGCAGTTGCTTCCAAGATGAGCGAATCGGCCTCATAGGGTGGTCTCCAGATAGTTCCCGTGTAGTGCATGATGTGCTCCTTGCTTCGGATTTCCATATGACGATTGGGCTTTCCGTATTCATCATGCAAATGAAGCTTTAGAATTGGAAGTACTGATATTTTTTGCAGTACATAGGAGTTAGGTCTATGGCAAGAAGACAAGGCGAAGAGATAGAGCGCTGCAAGTCGGTTTCCACGCTTCAACGCATGATCGGCGGAAAGTGGAAGATCGAGATTCTCTTCTATGTGGCGCTCAAAGGCGTGAGGCATTTCGGGCAATTGCGACGCTGCATCGGCAACATCTCTGAGTCCACGCTCTCCAAGCAGCTGAAAGAACTGGTGGAAGATGGCTTCCTTGAGCGTATCGACTACGGCGAGGTACCGCCGCGCGTGGAATACAGGCTGACTTCCCAGGGCGAAAGCTTCATTCCCATCCTGCTTGCCATGAAGCAATGGGGAGAAGAAGAGTTGGGACTCTAAGATGGCGGCTGAACCAAGAGAATTCGACGAGCTCGAAAACGTCGATATCGCGCATACGCGGGAAGAATTTCGTTGCTGGCTCGAAAACAATCATGGCAGCGAGCGCGAATGCTGGCTCAAGCTGAAGCGCGGCAGACCCATAAAGGACGTCTTCGCCTATTTAGATGCAGTGGAGGAGGCGCTCTGCTTCGGATGGATAGACGGACATCTGAAATCCTTCGAAGGTTGCGGCGCGCTTCAGCGCTTTACGCCACGCTCGCGAGGAAGCTCGTGGTCGGAGCTCAACAAGGAGCGGGTACGGCGGCTTGAGCGATTAGGAAGGATGACAGATGCTGGGCGCGACTGTCTTCCCGCGATGGGTCCGCGCAGCTTCCGCATCCACGAGGACATAGAAAGAGAACTCAAGAAAGCTCGCTTATGGACCCGCTTCAAGAGCTTTCCGCCACTCTATCAGCGCGTTCGAGCCGACAATATCCAACAAGTGCGTTCGCAGCCTGATGAATATCGAAAGCGGCTCAATCGCCTCATCGAAGCAACGCGCCAAGGGAAGCTTTACGGAGAATGGGACGATTTCAGGCGTTTGAGCATGCAATAGGAAGGATGATCCATGACCATCGAAAAAGCCAAAGAGCACCTGCGCAAATATGCGTGAGCAAAAAAGGGGCGTTCAAGAGGCAATGAGCATTTTGGAACGCCCCTTTTGCTCACTCAATATACAGCTTTACGAATGAGCCATTGCCTATCTTGCCAAGCGCATCCAGTCTTTCTGGCTCGACGACGAACAGCATCGTCTTAATGAGGAAGGCATGGGTCACGACCAATATGTTCGAATCACTCCCATGTAACTTAGCAGCGTCTTGCAAGAACTCCATTGCCCTATTGGCTATTGATTGAAACGGTTCGGCAGTGCGGGTTTCGTCATGTGCCCTTAATACCTCAGCGATCTCCGGCAGTCTTCGGTTCATGTCGTCCAGCGAGTTCGGAGGTCCGCTCCATTCCGAAACCCGTCTTGCGAATACGTCGTTGGATTCGGCCTCCATCGAGCCTAAGCACCATTCCCTCAGGCGGGCGTCCTCGACTATGGGGCAGAATCCCTGGCCTGCAGCTTCAAGGCAAATCCGTGCCGTCTGAACCGCCCGTATGGTGTCGCTTGCATAAGCGGCATCCAGCTGTACGGCGGAAAGCGAGCCGCCTAATGCTGATGCAACATCTTCGCCTTCTGCGGTTAATGAAGAGTCGCACCAACCCTGCGCCCTTCCAAGTGCGTTCAGTAGCGTCTGTCCATGTCGCGCAACATAGAATGTGGCCATGGTCACCTTCCTATTCGATGAATGCATTATATGTGCGGCATCAGAGCATCTAATGCCGCATCAAAAGCTCTCCGACGGGTATTCTCTCTGCCGCGTGTCGGTCGGGAGATTTTGCGGGCCCGTCACTGTACCCGATTGCAAGCACGTTTATCGGCTCAAGGGTTTCGGGAAGGCCGAACTCGTGGGCGACGACTTCGGGGTCGAACCAGCATATCCACACGCTCCCAAGCCCGAGGCTTGTTGCCTCCATCATCATGTGGTCGGTGGCGATTGACGCATCGATGTCAACAGTGCTCTTGCCGTCAGCTGGGCGCTTCCAGGCTTTCGCGTGATCCGCGCACACGATGATGGCGAGAGGCGCGCTGTAGACATTTGCCGCACGGCTGAGCTTTTCCATCCCGGCCTTATCGTCGACAACGACAAGGCGCGTTGGCTGTAGGTTGGCAGCCGATGGGGACACCCGCGCTGCCTCCAAAATACGAGCGACCTTCTCCTTTTCTACGGGTGTTTCCCTATACGTCCGTACCGAATACCGCCTCTTTGCTAGATCTAGGAAATCCATGGAAAGCTCCTTTCTTCGACAGGTTTCTGCATTCAAGAATAGCTTCCGATTTCACATTGGGAAGAATGCACGATTCGGGTATATACTTCCCAAATGGATAGTAAGGAGGATGTATGGGCGTTCATGCGAAGCGGGAGTTCAACTGTCCGGTGGATGCAACCATCTCGCTCATCGGTGGGAAGTACAAGGCAGTGATACTTTGGCACCTCAAGGGGAATACTCTTAGGTACAGCGAGCTGCATCGGCGCATCCCGAAAGCGACCGACAAGATGCTGGCCCAGCAGCTTCGCGAGCTTGAGCGAGACGGCCTCATAAAGCGCGTGGTCTACCCCGTTGTGCCACCGAAGACCGAATACTCTCTCACGCCTGAAGGCGAGACGCTCTATCCAGTGCTCGACGCCATGTGCGATTGGGGCACGAAGCACATGGATCAATGAGTCAAGAGCGGCGTCCCCTTGACTCATTGATGTCTGTTCAATGAAATGTTTTCCGATTCGGGCAGTTTGGCGCTTCGATTGAATTAACCAACACGGCGGAAATGCCTACATCGAGGGACGCTTTTCGGCGTACGAAACACCGCTTCTCTTCTTGCATCTTAATTATACCGTGATTTATTCCCAAAAAAACAGGCTGCATTTTTCGAGATTGCTTGTATATCCTCGACGATGGTCTTTTATTCGCCGATGGGTTTTTCTTTCGTTTAAACGAAATGCTTTTGGACCAAGAGCGCATACGAGACCGATCTGCCGTTCGTGCGAGAGGAGAGAAATGGTGCGTTCAAGCGATCCCGTATTCGATTCCGAACAGAAGCACTTGAGGGAGGTGCATTCCAATCTCTCGAAGGCCAATGAGGCGATCACGCGTAGGATCGAAAAGATCGAATCCGATGCGAGGGCAGATAGGTCTTCCATGACGGAAGACATCAGGCCAGATTTCACCGACGCATCGGCCACCATTGAGACGCTTGCCGCATACGAGGCCGCTAACTCCATAATCAAGCAACATGAAAACGAACGGCGGATAAACATCGAAAAAGTCAAAGCCATTTCCCTTCTGCTGAAAAGGCCATACTTCGCGAAGCTGATCTTGCGGTTTCCCAACCGAAGCAAGCCTCGGGAGATATATCTTGGAGCCGTCGGCTTCTCGGACAAGGAGAAAGGGCAGCTGGTCTACGACTGGAGATCTCCCGTTGCCGAGGTGTATTACAACCAGTCGCAGGGAAGGGTTTCCTATGAGGCCAACGGGAAGACGATTGAGGCGGATCTTGACCTTCGGCGGCAATTCAAGATAGACGGCAGCGAGCTCATCGCGTACTTCGACACAGACATCGCCTTGCAGGATGACCTACTCATTGAGTCGTTGTCACGGGCCCGCTCTTCGCGCATGGAAGAAATCACGGCGACGATCCAGAAGGAGCAGAACGCAATCGTGCGCGCTCCTGACGCGCCTGCGATCCTGGTGTCGGGCGTTGCCGGCAGCGGAAAGACCTCGGTTATGCTTCAACGCTTGGCGTACCTGTTCTTTCAGAACCGCGGCAGCCTGAAACCGGAAAACGTGGTGCTTATAACTCCGAACGTCATGTTTCAGGAATACATCGAGAACGTGCTCCCGGAGCTTGGCGAGAAGAACCCGCGCATGCATACGTGGAATAGCTTGAAGGAAGAGATATCGGGGCTTTCGGCAGTCGAAGACGCATCGCTTATGCCTGACGAGATGCTTGATCTTGTCAGGAGCGAGTTGGGAAAGGAGGAACCGGCCGAGACGTGCCTGGAAGCCGAGAACATAAGGTACGTGCTCATAGACGAGGTTCAAGATTACACCCTTGAACAGCTTAACGTCATCGCCTCGTACTATTGTCGCGCTCGCTTTCTGCTCTTAGGGGATCCGAATCAGGCTCTCATCGAAGGATTGGCTTCCTTCGATGAGATACGGGAACTGTTCGCAAAGCACAAGGGGTCAGTCAGCGAGGCGCATCTCGCTATAAGCTATCGGTCAACAGCGGAGATTACGCGACTGTTCGCATCATTTGCCGGATTCGATGAATATCTTCGCATCGAATCGATCCAAAGAAATGGCTCTGAGCCACGAATCTTGGAATGCAAGGATAACGACTCCTACAGAGAAGCACTCGCATCTGAGATCGAGAGAATCGTTGCGGGTGAATACGCCACAGAGTCAGCGGCTATCATCACGCTTCAAACAGAAGAATTGGAGCGCGTCCAGTTGAAAATTGCTGAGTATCGCGAATACGCGAGCGTGAAGCCTTTGGATGATATCAGGGTACTGACGCTTGAAGAGGCCAAAGGGCTCGAATTCGACCATGTGATTTTAGTCGACGTCTCGAAGACGGCGCTTAGCGAAACAGATTTGTGGAGAAGACGGCTTTACACCGCAATATCACGTGCAACCAAATCATTTGTAGCGCTGAGTCGAGGTCCTATGTCGCCACTTCTTGCACAGCAGCAATGCGCTCCCTGCTCATTCGAGAGTTAGGTTGCAAAGCTTTTTTGTTCGACTTTATATTCAGTAGGGCTGTTTGCGCGCTCTATCGCATTGTCATGAAATCATCTTGAACGTTGACGTGCGCTCCGATGACATCTCGACTCAGTTGATTCTAATATAAGCGGGGATGAAGCGTGACCTTGACATCGAGCTGTCACGCATCGCTCAGCGACATTCCATGAACGCGTCGGAAGGAGTAAAAGGGACGTTCCAAAACGCTCATTATCATGATGCTTAACTCTTAATCCAATGAGTTCTGTTCCTGCCGATGAGTATTTTGGAACGTCCCTTATACTCCGACTTCGCAGGCCACTACGCCAGGGCGAACCGCGTCTTCAAATGTCTCCACTCCATCCCAGTCGCAGAAGATCTGGGTGGAAGAAACAGAGCGCGTCTGGGTAGTCGACAAGGAAGCCTGGACCGAGAGCATTCCCATCTATAGCGCGGTGGAAGTCTCCATCTGCAACATCTGCGGAACCGACATCACTGGCAACACCT
>OGYZ01002516.1_pt1 | contig 12386 bp, 8 predicted proteins | sample 1576681 | NCBI WGS metagenome assembly OGYZ01 (sample SAMEA3541480, study PRJEB24748) | human gut metagenome | biome: human gut; feature: human-associated habitat; material: faeces | place: China | collected 2012 | reverse complement strand
ATTGCTGAAAATAACTATCTGCTTGTCGCAGATATTGACATTGAACGGATTCAGGCAGACCGCCTGAAAGGAAAGACCTATCAGGACTGTGCCGGCACCTATGGCAGCGCGGTTTTGATGCGTCAGATCCTGATTCCGGTATCCGAAGCTTTTGAAAGCGACGGAAGTCTTCGCAGCGTCAACCCACACCCATTTACACCGGGCGATACAAAGAGACGTCAGAAGCGTTGTATGGATATCTTCCATATGCAGATCGGCGGACTTGCCAAGCGGCTTTCCATCTGTGGCGGAAAGATGGTGATCGGTGTGTCCGGTGGTATGGATTCCACCTTGTCACTGCTTGTGGCTGCACAGACCTTGAAGAAGATGGGGCTGCCTGCTACGAATCTGACCGGAATCACGATGCCAGCCTTCGGCACGACGAACCGCACATACCAAAATTCCCTAACCCTGATGCAGACACTCGGCATCACCGTGAAGGAAATCCCAATCAAGGATGCATGTATAACACATTATGCGGACATCGGACATGATATGGAGATCAAAGACATTACTTATGAGAATGTGCAGGCACGCGAGCGGACACAGGTGCTGATGGACTATGCGAATAAAATCGGTGCCATCGTCGTCGGAACCGGAGATCTGTCAGAGCTTGCCCTTGGCTGGTGTACCTATAACGCCGATCAGATGAGCATGTACGGCGTCAATGCCAGCATCCCGAAGACACTTGTCAAATGGATGATTGCCAGCGTGATCGAATGTAATATCTTTCCAGAGAGTACCGAAGTCCTGAAAGATATCATCGATACCCCAATCAGTCCGGAGCTTCTTCCACCGGATGAACACGGCAACATCGTGCAAAAGACCGAAGATTCGGTCGGTCCTTACGAGCTGCACGACTTCTTCCTGTATTATGTCATGCGTTTTGGATACAGCCCGGAGAAGATCTTCTATCTGACTAAGCGTGCATTTGCAGGAACCTATGATGCTGCAACCATCTTAAAATGGATGAAAATGTTCTATCGCCGTTTCTTCGCCCAGCAGTTCAAGCGGAGCTGTATGCCGGATGGCGTGAAGGTCGGTAGTGTATGCTTATCCCCACGTGGCGACTGGCGTATGCCAAGCGACGCATCCGTGCAGATCTGGATGCGGCAGTTGGAGGAAATTATAGATTAAGAATTTATTTTCAAATTATATGCAACCTTTTGTGTGGTTGTGAAGTGTTATATATAGTAAAGGATCGGGAGGAATTGTAATATGGATTTGGAGACAATAGCACTTATTGCCATGGGAGGATGCTTATTTGTCTGGCTTGTTGTGAATTTCATCATCACACTTCATAATGTCCGCAAAGCAAAAGCTGCGGGACTTACCGTGCAGGTACAATGTGAAAAATGCGGAACGATATATGAAGTAACCGGAAAAGAGGCAACACGCCCGGCTATGGTGAAATATAAGAAGAGCAGTCGTACCCATATATCAAACGGTGCTTTTGTAAATACGCAAAATTACAGCCATTATGCAAAGAAATTTCATTGTCCTTGCTGTGATAAGAAGACTTACGGCAAGGTACTTGATATTCAGGAACTGCAATATGAGGGACAGGGTAGTACAATAAAAGAACTCGGAAAAGGCTTTTTGCGTATGGTCATTGGCTGCACGATTATCCTGATTCTTGCACAAATCCCATTCCAGATCGGGAAGAAACAGCGGGAACGTGAAGTGCAGCAGATGAAGGAGGAGCAATATGAAGATCTTAAGAACAAAGCAAACAATCGAAAATAAAAATGTCCGGCATTTAAAATTTGTACAATATATTCTGACTTTGTGTTTCCTGCTTTTTATAGTTGTGGGCATAACCGGCTGCACAAAAGAGTATACCGCGGACGATATCAAATCATATGCCAAAGAAACGTTATCCATAAGAAGAGTTACTGTGGGTATAATCCCCCATGAATATAAAGATGAGGATGGATACACGGATATTTTATGGACTGTGAAAGATAAGAAAAACAACATTACATTTCATGTATTGGATAACACCTTCTATGGTGTGGAAAGCGTAACCAATATGCTGTTGGATGATTACGATGACTGCGTATTTGCCGCGTATGCAGATAAGCTTCCGACTGATATATTATCCTATGAAATCACAGAAAATGACCAAACGCATCTGACAAATGTCGAAATCGTTGCTGATTATACAAACGAGACAGAACTTAACGCATGCCTTTGCGCTTTGCAGGATGTATATACATTCTATGAAGAAAAAGGGTTTGATGATCTAGTTATTGGATATACATTACATTATCAACCACCAGAAAACAACATGGATGCGGAACCGGATACCGAAGGAAAAGAATACACCGGTATTCTTTCCGATATTCCAACTTTATCTGAATTCAAATAATATAACTAATGAATACAAAAACGCGCAGTACAAACTGCGCGTTTTTTACAATAAGTCTGTTCAACTACCTGCCTAGATAAAAGTCGAACATTTATTCGAAAAAAGTATTGACAAAAGAACAGATGTTCTGTATAATTCAATCATCGAACAGATGTTCATCAGATGAAACAGCAACAGGGAGGAAACAGATATGAAACATAAATTAATTTTTGGACTTAGTCTTGTACTTATCATTTGTATAATATTTGGTGTCAACAACAAAAAGCAGAACCCGGAAGCAGCAACATCCAATCAGAAATATTATGCCTGCATCACGATTGATGAAGACGAAACACTCTGGACAATTGCAGAAGAGCATTATTCCGAAGAATATAACAGTTATCAGGAATACATCGATGAAGTCAAGTTTATTAACAACCTGACCGATGATACGATTTATCGTGGAGCCAAGCTGGTAATTCCTTACTACGCAGCCCCATTATAAATAAATTCCATACCATACCTTATTTGAAGCCGGAACGTAAAATCTTCCGGCTTTTTTCAACAAATTTCCTGCCATATCGGTTGAAAGTTAAACCGATTTCTTATATAATAATTTAATTGTGGGATTGGAATACATACACCCACAAATTATATAAGAAAGAGGAAATACAAATGAACAGCGTGTCAATTCCAACTATGGAGCCGGATAGACAATACTATTTCATGAACCAGTGCAAAACACTTGTACTTGAGAAAAAGGCAGCATTGAATCGACCACTTACCTACAACATCCAGACCTTTGGATGTCAGATGAATTCCCACGACTCAGAGAAGCTCAAAGGCATCATGGATGAGATCGGATATGAAGAAGTGGACGACGAGGCAGCTGACTTTGTAATCTTTAATACATGTACGATTCGCGAGAATGCGAATCAGAAATTATACGGACATCTCGGCCACGTCAAGACATTAAAGAACAAAAACAAAGACATGATCGTGTGTCTGTGTGGCTGCATGATGCAGGAGCCACATGTCATTGAGACATTGAAACAGAAGTATAAATTCGTAAATATTATCTTCGGCACACATAACATCTACAAATTAGCAGAGCTTATTTACAGCTATTTAGAGACAGGCAAGCAGACAATCGAAGTCTTAGATGAGACAAAACAGACCGTCGAACAGCTTCCTAGAAAGCGGAAATATACATTTAAGTCCGGCGTCAATATCATGTACGGATGCAACAATTTCTGTACGTACTGTATCGTGCCATATGTACGCGGACGTGAACAGAGCCGCAAGAAAGAAGAGATTCTGGCAGAAGTAGAAGCACTTGCCAAGCAGGGAATTTCCGAAGTTATGCTGCTTGGTCAGAATGTAAATTCCTATGGCAATATCTATGAATACAAGAACGGAAAGATTGTTGAAGTGGACGAGAAAGATCGTGTAACATTTCCACAGCTGCTTACGGAAGTGTGCAAAATTGACGGCATCGAGCGTGTACGCTTCATGACCAGTCATCCGAAAGATCTGTCAGATGAGCTGATTGAGGTAATGGCAGAAGAGCCGAAGATCTGCAAGCATCTGCATCTGCCTGTACAATCAGGTTCCACTAACATATTAACACGCATGAACCGTCGCTATACGAAGGAACAGTACCTTGCGTTAGTTGACCGGATTCGTGCCAAGATGCCGAACATCTCCCTGACAACCGATATCATCGTCGGATTTCCGGGTGAGACAGAAGAAGATTTCGAGGATACACTGGATATTATCCGTAAAGTAAAATATGATCAGGCGTTTACATTTATCTACTCCAAGCGCACCGGAACACCGGCTGCAACAATGGATAATCAGGTGCCGGAAGATGTCATCAAGGAACGTTTTAACCGTCTTCTGACATTAGTCAACGAGATTTCGAATGCACAGATCAAGCGGTTTGCTGATCAGGTAAAGCCTGTGCTTGTGGAGGAAGTAAATCATCACGATGCATCACTTGTAACCGGACGAACCGAAGAGAATGTAACGGTACATTTTCCGGGAACTGCCGATATGATCGGAACGACTGTCGATGTAAAGCTGACAGACTGTAAGGGATTTTACTTCATGGGTGAAAGGATTGGGTGATTGGCGTGGCAAAGCTATCTCCTATGATGGAGCAATATGTTGCAACTAAAGAAAAATATAAAGACTGTATTTTATTTTACCGTCTCGGTGATTTCTATGAGATGTTCTTTGATGATGCAATCTTAGCATCCAAGGAACTTGAAATTACACTAACCGGAAAAGACTGCGGTATGGAAGAGCGGGCACCAATGTGTGGGATTCCATTTCATGCAGCAGATACTTATATCAATCAGCTTGTAAAAAAAGGCTACAAGGTAGCAATCGGCGAGCAGGTCGAAGATCCCAAGCTTGCCAAAGGACTTGTAAAGCGTGAGGTCATACGGATTGTAACACCGGGTACCAATTTGTCTTCCGAAAGTCTGGAAGAGTCCAAGAACAATTACCTGATGTGTATTTCCTATGTTGGGAAAAACTATGGTATCTCCGTTACGGATCTGTCAACTGGTGTATTTAAGACCTGCCAGATACAACAGGCAGAAAAGGTCGTTGATGAGATCAATAAATTCCAGCCATCCGAGGTATTATATCAGGCTGGCGTAGAACAGGTAGAAGAGATTCACGCCGTATGTGAGCGGTTGCAGGTATCTCATACCGAAGCACCGGACTATTATTTTAACTTAGAAACAGACGAAGAAACATTAAAGCGTCAGTTTCACATCAACAGTATCGAGGGACTCGGGTTAAAGGACAGCCCGGCTTGTGTTGCTTCCTGTGGTGCATTGATGCAGTATCTGCATGAAACACAGATGAGTTCCCTGTCACATATCAACCATATCGAGACGTATTCTGTGGATTCCTTTATGATTTTGGATTCCGCAACCAGACGGAATCTGGAACTTACTGAAACCTTGCGGGATAAGCAGAAGCGTGGTTCTCTGCTTTGGGTACTCGATAAGACAAAAACTGCAATGGGTGCTAGAAAACTGCGTGAATTTGTCGAGCAGCCACTCTTATATAAGGATGCGATTGAAAAACGTCTGGATGCAATCGAAGCGATCAACAAAGAGCTGATCGTTCGGGAAGAACTGCGCGAATATTTGAATACGATTTACGATCTGGAGCGTCTGCTGACACGAATCGCACTGAAGACTGCCAATCCAAGGGATTTACTCGCTTTCAAGACATCCATTCAATATCTGCCGGATATTTATAATCTGCTCCGTGAGCTTCCTTGTGAACGTATCAATGAAATTTACGAGGATTACGATAGTCTGGAAGATCTGTATGATCTGCTCGAACAGGCAATCGTGGAAGAACCTCCGGTTTCTATCAAGGAAGGTGGTATCTTCAAACAGGGATACCGCGACGAGATTGACGAGCTTCGTCTGGCAAAAACCGAATGTAAGACATGGCTGGCGGATCTGGAGTCAAAAGAACGGGAAAAAACAGGAATTAAAGGTCTGAAAATCAAATATAACAAGGTCTTTGACTATTATTTTGAGGTGACAAATTCATTCAAATCCTTAGTTCCAGATTATTTCATCCGCAAACAGACGCTGGTAAACGCCGAACGTTTTACGACAGATGAATTAAATACACTTTCTGGCAAGATTCTTGGCGCAGAGGATAAGCTATATGCGCTCGAATACGACTGCTATGTGGAATTAAGAGAAAAACTTGCCGCAGCCCTTGTCCGTGTACAAAAGATGGCTGGATACATTGCAGAATTAGACGCCCTTTGTTCCCTTGCGTATGTCGCTGACAAGAACAATTATGTCCGTCCATCCTTAAATACCGATGGCGTGATTGATATCAAAGGCGGCAGGCATCCGGTTGTTGAGAAAATGCTTGCAAACGACAGCTTCGTGGAAAATGATACTTACCTGAATAATGCCGAAAGCCGTATCTCGATCATTACCGGACCTAATATGGCAGGTAAATCCACCTATATGCGTCAGACTGCATTGATTACTCTACTGGCTCAGATTGGTTCCTTTGTTCCTGCAGAGTCGGCAAATATTGGACTCTGTGACCGGATATTTACCCGTGTCGGTGCATCGGACGACCTCGCAAGCGGACAATCAACATTTATGATCGAAATGAATGAAGTTGCAAATATCCTGCGCAACGCAACGAAAGACAGCCTTCTTATCTTAGATGAGATCGGGCGTGGTACATCCACTTTCGATGGTCTTTCGATTGCATGGGCAGTTGTTGAATACATTGCCGATCCAAACATATTAGGTGCAAAGACATTGTTTGCAACGCATTATCATGAGCTGACGGAATTAGAAGGAAAGCTTTCCTCCGTCAATAATTTCTGTATTGCTGTACAGGAAGAGGGCGACGACATTGTCTTCCTCCGCAAGATTATCAAGGGTGGTGCAGACCGGAGTTATGGTATACAGGTAGCCAGACTTGCCGGTGTGCCAGAACCAGTTTTGAAACGGGCACGCGAAATCTGCAATGAGCTGATTGACTCCGATATCACAACGAAGGTAAAAGATATCGACATCAAGCCGGCACTTTCTGAGCAACCAAAGAAAAAAGAGACAAGATCTTCGGACTATGAACAGCTTTCTCTGTTTTCTTCCCCTGTGGAGATGACGATTGCCAACGAGTTAAAAACGATGGATCTGAATAATATGACACCAATCAAGGCAATGTTATACTTGCAGGAATTACAGGAACGTCTGAAACAGCAGTAACCGATGCCATTGTTTATGAACAACTATGAGGGTACATAACATATGATTAGAGTATTAGATAAAGCGACCATCGATAAAATTGCAGCCGGCGAAGTCATTGAACGTCCATCCTCTGTCGTAAAGGAGCTTTTGGAAAATGCCATTGATGCTGGCTCCACCGCAGTGACCGTCGAGATTAAGGACGGCGGAACTTCCTTTATCCGCGTGACCGATAACGGTTGCGGCATTCCAAAGGAAGAAGTGCGCATGGCATATATGCGTCATGCAACAAGTAAGATTGAACATGTGGAAGACTTAAATTCCATCCTGTCGCTTGGTTTCCGTGGTGAGGCACTTTCTACGATTGCAGCCGTCTCACAGACGGAAATGATCACAAAAACCGCGACCGACCTGACTGGAATCAAATATGTCATCCACGGTGGAAAGGAAATCGAATACAAAGATGTCGGTGTGCCAAACGGCACCACGATTGTTGTTCGGAATTTGTTTTTCAATACACCGGCACGTAAGAAGTTTTTGAAGTCTGCCATGACAGAAGGTTCCTATATTTTTGACCTTTTGACGCGAATTGCACTGTCACATCCGGAAATATCCTTTAAACTGATTGCAAACGGACAGACGCGTATTGATACTTCCGGAAACGGAAAGTTAAAGGATACGATCTATCAGTTATATGGCAGAGACATCACTGCCAATCTGATTCCAATTGATTACACTGACGGTGATATTCATCTGTCTGGATTTATCGGCAAACCTTTTATCGCAAGAGGAAACCGTGGACTTGAAAATTATTTTATCAATCACCGGTACATTAAAAGCAACGTCGTAAACCGCGCGATTGAAGAAGGCTACCGTACCTTTGTGATGCAGCACAAATTCCCATTTACCGTACTGTATCTGGATCTGCCACAGGAAAAATGCGATGTCAATGTCCATCCGACCAAGATGGAATTCAAATATGATAACGAGAAGAAGCTGTTTGAGGTCTGTTGTACAGCCGTAAAGCTGGCTCTGACCCACAAGGAGATCATACCGAAAGAGGGAGAAAAACCAATTGCCTCCCCTGTGATTTCCCACCCGGAGCAAAAACCCGCAGAGCCTTTTGAGGTGAGACGGGCACAGTCACAGACGATTCCACAGAAAAACGTCCGTGCCGGAAGCTACAGTCCGACCTACAAGATTCTGGAATCTCTTCGGAAATCAGAAGAGCAGGAAGCTTCCAAGAATGGGACACCGCTTCCGAACATCGCTGATATGGTTGCCGACGATGGCGTTGTATATGCACCATCTGCACAAGCACCGCAGCCGAACAAATCAACCACTTCAGCTCAGCCAATACAGCAGCAGAGCGGTTCAACAACTGCTCAGGCAGTACGGCAGGGCAATTACGCAGCAACCGCGTTTCAGACTGTGCAACAGAATAGTACAACGTCTCAGCCAGACAATTCTGAGCCAACACAGGTCCAGCCAGCGGAACCATCCAACAAGCCGGATCTGTCTAAAATGGACAAAAATTCAGCAGCCTACAAATACACGGTTGGCAAGCAGGAAACGCTCTTTGACGATGATTTTCTGACGGAAAAAGCGCGGCTTTCGCACCGTGTGATCGGTCAAGTATTTGAGACATACTGGCTGATTGAATACAATGACAATCTTTATATCATGGATCAGCATGCCGCACATGAGAAGGTAAAATACGAAGAACTGATGGAAAACCTCAAGAATAAACAGGTGTTTTCCCAGCAGCTCTTACCGCCTATGGTAATTACCGTTACCTATGCAGAGCGGCAGGCAATCTTAGATAACTTTGATTTGTTTATGAAAATTGGCTATGATATCGAGGAATTTGGCGGCAATGAATTCAAGATCAACGCAATTCCATCCAACCTTTTTGGTCTGCATGGACGGGATATGTTCTTAGAGTTTGTCGGCTCCTTGATTCAGAATTCCGGTTACATGTCGAATGATATTTTTGTCAAGAAATTATCTACTATGGCATGTAAAGCGGCAGTAAAGGGAAATATGAAGTTATCCTTTCAGGAAATTGATGCCTTGGTTGACAAGCTGCTCAGTCTGGAAAACCCATATACGTGTCCACACGGCAGACCAACCATCATCTCTATGAGTAAGACCGAACTGGAAAAGAAATTCCACCGTATCGTTTCATAATCCTTGCGGACGAACACACAAAATGAAACAATACCTACATCAATTATGACAAATACAGAAAAAAAGAATAATTTAATTATACTGACCGGTCCAACCGCAGTCGGAAAGACAGCGCTTTCCTTAAAGCTTGCAAACGATGTAGGCGGAGAGATCGTATCCGCCGATTCCATTCAGGTGTACAAACATTTTGATATCGGTTCAGCGAAGATCCTGCCAGAAGAAATGCAGGGCATCACGCATCATCTGATTGATATCTTAGAACCAAAGGACAGTTTTAATGTTATGGAATTCAAGAAATATGCAGAAGAAGCGATGGCTGGTATCTATGAGCGCGGACATATCCCGATCATCACTGGAGGAACGGGATTTTATATTCAAGCTCTTTTATATGATATTTCCTTTGATGAAGAAACCGAGGATGGCTACCGAAAAGAATTAGAAACCCTTGGAGACGAAAAGGGAAACGATTGTCTGCACACGATGCTTGCTGAATGTGATCCGGAATCCGCCGCAGCAATCCATGCCAATAACCGGCAACGTGTGATCCGGGCATTGGAATATTTCCATCAGACTGGAAAGAAATTTTCGACACACAATGAGACCGAGCGTGAGAAGACGTCTCCATATAACTTTGCATATTTTGTGCTGACAAGAAACCGTGCAGCCTTGTATGAGACAATCGAGCAGCGCATTGACGAAATGCTTGCCTCCGGGCTTGTGGAAGAAGTTCGTTCTTTAGTCGACACCTACCATTTGACCACAGAGGATACAAGCATGCAGGGGATTGGATATAAAGAAATCCTTGGATACCTGAACGGCGAATACGATCTGCCAGAAGCCATCCGGATATTAAAACGCGACACCAGACACTTTGCAAAGCGTCAGCTTACCTGGTTTCGGCGGGAACGGGACGTAATCTGGCTCGACAAGGATATCTTAAACACAGACCAGAAGCTGGAAGATGCAATCATGACGCATCTTGCAGAGAAAAATATACGATAATTTTACAATGATCAATTACAGGAGAATATTATGAGTGCAACCGATGAAATTAAAAACTATTATTTAAGTCTTGGCATCAAAGAATCGGTCTACGATTTCTGCGAAGCAACCGAACAGGCATTGCTTCCAAGATTTCAGGAGATCGACCGCATTGCAGAACAAAACCAGATTAAGGTAATCTCTGCTATGCAGAAAGCTGGATTTTCAGAGTCCCATTTGAATGGTACGACCGGATACGGCTACAACGACCGCGGAAGAGAAGCAGTCGAAGAGATTTACGCCCATGTATTTCACACCGAGGACGCATTGGTACGTCAGCAGATTACCTGTGGTACCCATGCACTATCCATTGCCCTGTCCGCGAATTTGCGTCCGGACGATGAAATCTTGTCCCCAGTCGGAAAAGTGTATGATACTTTAGAGGGAGTTATCGGCATCAGGGAGTCCAAGGGATCTCTTGCCGAATTCGGCATTACATTCCGCAAAGTTGATTTATTGCCAGATGGCAGTTTTGACTATGATAACATTAAGAAAAACATCAACGAGAAGACAAAGCTGATCGAGATCCAGCGTTCCAAGGGATACGATGTACGTCCAACCCTTTCAGTCGAACAGATTGGTGAACTGATTGCATTTGTGAAATCCATCAAGCCAGACGTGATCTGTATGGTTGATAACTGCTACGGCGAATTCGTTGAGACAATTGAGCCATCCGACGTCGGTGCAGATATGGTGGTTGGTTCCCTGATCAAAAATCCGGGTGGCGGACTTGCTCCAATCGGCGGATATATCTGCGGTAAGAAAGAATATATTGAAAACTGCGCGTACCGTCTTACAACACCAGGACTTGGAAAGGAAGTCGGTGCATCTTTGAACGCAACCCGTCCAATCGCACAGGGACTGTTTTTAGCACCAACTGTAACTGCAGCTGCATTAAAAGGCGCCATCTTTGCCGCCAATGTCTATGAACGCCTGCATTTTAAATCTGTTCCGAATGCCACAGAACCTCGTTATGATATCATTCAGGCAGTAGAATTTGGAAAACCGGAATATATCCAGGCATTCTGTGAAGGAATTCAGGCGGCTGCACCGGTTGACAGCTTTGTAACTCCAATCCCATGGGATATGCCAGGTTACGACAGTCAGGTCATTATGGCTGCCGGTGCATTTGTATCCGGTGCATCCATTGAACTTTCTGCCGATGCTCCAATGAAAGAGCCATATGCCGTATATTTTCAGGGTGGACTGACCTATCCCCATGCAAAGTTTGGTATCATGATGTCCCTTGAAAAAATGGTAGAAAAAGGACTTGTAGTATGTTAGACTAGGCGATGATAAGCCTCGCACCCGGAGAGGTGGAAGGAGTGCTTATGCATATATTAGTCAAAGATTTAGCTGTCTGCGAACGCCCTTACGAAAAGGCAGAGCGGTATGGTGTTTCCGCACTTTCGGATGCGGAACTGTTATCCCTGATCATGCGAACCGGCACCAAAGAGGCCAGCGTGCTGGATCTGGCAAATCAGGTATTAAATGCACACGATACGCAAAAAGGATTACTTGGATTGCAGTTTTTGCTGCCACAGGAGCTGACGAAAATCCCTGGTATCGGGAAGGTCAAAGCCATCCAGCTACTTGCACTGGCAGAGATATCCAAACGGATGAATCTCGAACAATTGCAAAAAAAACTGGAATTTCATACTCCTGACACAATTGGAGCGTATTATAGGGAGAAGTGCAGATTTTTATCCGTTGAAAAAACTTTTTTATTGTTACTTACAAATGCGCATACTTTAATCAAGGAAGTGGAGTTATCCTCTGGCACGGTCAATCAGACTTACCTGTCACCACGCGAGATATTTATTCACGCGCTGCGCTATGAGGCAGTGCATATCGTGCTGGTACATAACCACCCATCCGGTCGCGTTACACCAAGTGAGGCAGACATCCAATCGACGCTTCGCATCCGCGATGCAGGGCAGTTGCTTGGAATTCATGTCCTTCAAATCACGCTGCAACTGCCCCAACTGACGCTCCAGCGATGACAGTTC
>OGYZ01002510.1_pt1 | contig 12400 bp, 10 predicted proteins | sample 1576681 | NCBI WGS metagenome assembly OGYZ01 (sample SAMEA3541480, study PRJEB24748) | human gut metagenome | biome: human gut; feature: human-associated habitat; material: faeces | place: China | collected 2012 | reverse complement strand
ATTCATCGGCAGTTTTGCAGGATACGGGTATCAGAAAGACCCGGAAGACAAAAACCATCTGATTATAGATGAATACGCGGCGGGCATCGTGCAGGAAATCTTCAAGCTGAAGCTCAACGGGATGAGCGCACAGCACATTGCAAACCATCTGAATGAATTGGGAGTTTTGCCGCCAAATGAGTACAAACGAGCCAGCGGATTCAATTATACTTGCGGATTTCGAGCGGGACTGAACCAGAAATGGACGGTGGTATCGGTCAATCGGATTCTGAAAAATGAATCCTATACGGGAACCTTGATTCAAGGCAAACGTCGGAAAATTAACTACAAAATAAAAAAGAGTCAGGATGTTGGGACTGATAACTGGATTCGTGTCGAGGGAACACATGACGCGATTATCAGTAGAGGTGAGTTCCAACAGGTGCAGCAGTTGATGGAATTGGATACACGCACTTCACCTAGTCAGAAAACAGTATATCCATTATCAGGCTTTCTGCGCTGCGCTGACTGCGGACAGAATATGATTCGGCGCACGGTGACAAAGAAAGGAAAGAAATATCAATACTATCACTGTTCCACCTATAAGAATGGCGGAGATTGCACTCCGCACATGATAAACGGCGAGAAGCTGGAAGGAAGTGTTTTGGCGGCAATCCGGCATCAGGTTGCACTTCTTGTTGAAGCAGAACAGGTGTTATCTCATGCAGACCTGGCAAGCGGTGAACAGATTGGCGTAAAAATTTTGGATGGACAAATCAATGCACTGGAAGCGGAATTGGAACGATACCGTAATTTGAAAGTTCGGCTGTATCAGGATTTCTGCGATGATGTTGTCAGCAAGGAAGAGTACAGTGAGATGAATGCCCGGTTTGCGCAGAAGATAAAAGAGGCGCAAGACAAAATTCAGGCGATTCAGGATAAAAAGCAGGAGGCGGTCAAGCATGACACAATGCTTCCCGGTTGGTTGGAAGAACTGAAACAGTACCAGCACATTAAAACGCTGGAACGGCGGGTGGTGGTAGAACTAATCGACCACATCGACATTCATAGTAAGGAAGAAATTGAAATTCACTTCTGCTTTGAGGACGAACTACACAGCATTACAGAAAAATTCATGGAATATCAGGCGCATAACGGGAAAGAGGTGGCAGAAGAATGAGGTGGGTAAGTTACACACGTTCAATCTCCAGCAGGATCGGAGAAGAAAATCCTGCCAATACGATTGCAGAACAGAATGCAAATATTGAACAATACTTGAAAAATAAAGGGTACAGAATATCAGAAAAGTACAGTGACCGCAAGAGATCGGCAGAAGCAGCCGATAGTTTTGATCGAATGGTGCAAGACGGCATGACACAAAAATTCGATGCGGTTGCCGTTGATTCCATCTTCCGTTTTGGCAAGACATTGCCATTTGCCATTGAGGTATTACAGAAAACTTTTTATCCGGTTGGTATTCAGTTTGCTGTTGTTGAGGATGATTTTTGCAGTACAGACCGAACAGCGGACGAAGTGGAACAGTATTTTAAGGAAAAGGCCATTGAGAAAATCCGATTTGAATTTATAGCGAACAGACAGGACAGCTTTGAAAAAGGAGTGCTGACACATCGGCAGGCAAAGTATGGATATGACATATCAGAAGATCGTAGGAGCTTTGTGCTTGATTCGGAAAGCGCATACATTGTGAAACTGATTTTTCAGATGTATCTGGAAGGAATGACGCTTCAAGAAATCGGAGCGGCATTGGACGCACAAAATGTCCCATCGCCGCAAATTCAGATGACTCGAAATAAAAAGGTGACGAGGAAAACAAAATGGCCTGTCACGACAATTCGCTCTATTCTGGTGAATCCACTCTATATCGGAAAGCTCACATTGAAGCTGTCCGGTGCTGAGAAGAAGATGGAAGTTCCACCAATCGTATCAGAGGAAGATTTTCAAAAGGTGCAGGAAAGAATCAATGATTCGGTTAAACTTCCTGCTCCTAAACGGAGATCAACGCCCAATATCCTTATCAAGAAAATATATGACCGGGCAAGTGGAGAACGCTTGTTGTGCAGAACGACTGAGGACGAAACAAGGCAGATATATTCTTTTGACAGAAAATATAAGTGCTTTAGTGGGAAAGCACCCTATATTGAAAGCACTGAAATTTTTGATGCGATTCGATCTTCATTGAAAACAGCGCAGGAGCAGGCAAGATATATTGGCAGATTACTGGAATCGGACAAAGATGAAGTTAAGCGATGCCAGAATATTGTGCTTCAGCCTTATAGGGAACAGGCAAGAACACTTATGGATGCGCTGTCTGAAAAAGATGTTGAGAGAACTGCTGTCTACCGGAAATATGAAAGATGTGAAATGGAACAAGAGCAGTTGGAGGATTTTGAATCTCGGTATCAGGCAGAAATAGAAGAACTGGAAGCAGAGTTCAAGAACATTATGATGAAAGTTTCCGTAATAGAGAAGGCGTTCAGTTATGTAAATCCATGGCTGACAAAATTTCAAGACCTTACGACTCCTGAAATACTGGAACGGACGCACATCAAAAAATATGTGGAGCGGGTTTGGATTGATGATTTTAAGCGAGTAGAGGTTGTTTTGAAGGAAGAAGAATGGACAAGATTCTTCCCGGAGGAATGGCTGAGAACCGGAAAGGAAAATTAAAATGGCTAGAAAGAGCAGAAAAAACATAATGCCGCAGAGTGCCGCACCGGAGATTCGTATTTCCGAAGAAGTCAATCTTCTGCGTACAGCAGCGTATGCACGATTATCGTCAGAGAACAGCGGACATGAAACAGAAGATACCCTGAATACGCAGATTCTGCAAATCCATAGTTATATCAAGGAACATCCAGGGCTGACTCTGACGGATACCTATGTGGACAATGGATTTACAGGAACAAACTTTGACCGCCCGGAGTTTGAGCGTATGATGCAGGATGTGCGGACAGGGAAAATCCAGTGCATTGTGGTTAAGGATTTGTCCCGCTTTGGTCGTGAGTACATTGAAACGGGCAACTATCTGGAAACGATTTTTCCGATGCTTCATATCCGGTTTATTGCTATCAATGATGATTTTGACAATATCCGGCAGTCGGATGTGGACAGTCTTGCAGTTCCCATCAAGAACATGGTAAACAGCCTGTACGCAAAGGACATTTCAAAGAAAATTGGGCTGAGCTACCAGATGCGTAGGGAAAAAGGAATCCCTACTTCATGGTGTGTGCCGTATGGCTATCGCATGAATGAACAGAAAAGTCAGTATGAAGTGGCAGATGAAGCAAAGTATGTGAAGCTGATTTATCAGTGGTATCTCATGGGTCTGAGTACGAATGAGATTGCTCGGAGGTTGGAATTTCTGGAAGTGCCTCGTCCGAATGAACATCTGAATCGTAGACTGCACGAGGGACATGATACGACTTTCAATAAATGGCACTCCAGTTCTGTTCTCCGTATTCTGGATAGTCAGGTATATATCGGAAATTTGGTAACGGGAAAAACCCGGACTGCCTCTTATAAAGGAATTGGGCTGCACCCGGTAGATAAGGAAGAATGGCATATTGTGGAAAATGCTCATGAGGCAATTATCTTGAAGTCCGATTTTGAAATCGTGCAGGAAAAAAGAAACCGGAACAAGGAAAAACGCAATAATGCAATGGCTCGTTCAGAGCAGGTGCGGGCAGAGTGTAGGAATCACTTTGCAGGCATGGTGTTTTGCGGCTGTTGTCGGCGCAGCATGACATTTGTGCGTCAGGTGCATAAAACGGAAGAGGAAAGCTATTTCGGAGTATTTCAGTGCAAGAGAAAGAAGGGGACAACACCATGTTCCTATCATACTGTGCCAGAAAAAATGCTTATGATGGTAGCAATGAAGCAGATTCATCATCTGGTTTCTACCATGTGCGAAGAAGAAAAGATGGTAAAAGAAATGCTGAACAACGGTGGTCTGGATTCCACCCGTTCTATCAAGGTGAAGGAAAACTCGATTGCATTTCGGATTCAGGAAACCGAAGAACGGCGGCTGCGCTTATATGAGGACTATAAGGCAGAAATTCTGGATGAAGAAGAGTATAGTCGGTTAAAAGAACACTATATTGCCGAAAAGCAGCGGTTGGAACATGAACTGCAAAAGCAGCGGCAGCGGTCATTGGAACTTGAAAAGAGAATGAGAATTTGCGATGAACAGATGGAACGGATGCGGGCTATTCTGAATCAGAAAGAATTTGATGAAGAACTGGTACATGAGCTTATCAAGAAAATCTATGTAGGCATCGACAATTCGGTAGAGATCGAGTTTAAGTGCAGTGACCCGTATCAAGAGGTTCTGGCATTTGTGGCGGAGGTGCAGAATGAATAATAAGATTGCGATTTATCTTCGATTATCTCTGTCAGATGGAGATTTGAAAAAGGGAAGCAAGGATGAGAGCAATAGCATTGAAAACCAGCGGCTTTTGCTCCATTCCTATATTGAAAAGCAGGATGATCTCCCAGACGAAATTGTGGAGTATGTAGATGATGGCTATACTGGAACGAACTTCAATCGTCCGGCGTTTCAGAAGATGATTATTGACCTGAAGAAAGGGGAGATAAAGACTATAGTGGTCAAAGATTTGTCCCGGCTAGGGCGTGATTATATTGGCGTGGGCGATTATGTTGAGCAGATTTTTCCATTGATGGGTGTCCGCTTTATAGCAGTGAACAATGCCTTTGACAGCATGAAGCTGAACAACGGCACTCCGGGCATCGAAGTTGCAGTCAGCAATCTGGTGAATAATCTGTATAGCCGTGATATTGGAAAAAAGGTTCGTGCGGCATTGGAAGTGAACTGGAAAAGTGGCAAAGCTACATCTGTTAATGTACCGTTTGGTTACGTCTGGAACGGGAAAGGCAATCAGCGATGGGCGATTGACCCAGAAGCAGCGGCCTGCGTCCGAAAGGTGTTTGATTTGGCATTATCTGGGCGCAATACAACGCAGATCGCCTATGCGATGAATGAATTGGGCTTGCCGACACCAGGATTGTACTCTAAACGGAAAAATACCATAGTAGGCGGCAATGCAATTATAGCCCCGGAGAGCGAAATACTTTGGAATCCAGGAATCGTCTGGAGGGTGCTGCGGCGGTACGAATATACTGGGGCTTTGGTGATGGGCAGAAGGAAGAAACTTGATGTGAATACTACGGCGTTCCGCACCTTGCCGGAAGATAAATGGATTATTACGGAGAACACCCATGAAGCGATCGTTACAAAAGATGAGTATTATCAGGCGCAAAAGGCAATCCGCAATGTTGCTCCGATCCAATACAAGACCGAAGATGATTTTGCTCTGAAAGGCAAAATATGCTGCGGAAACTGCCTGAGACAGCTCCGGCATGAGAAGCAGTATGGCGAAATGGTATTCTGTTGCGGTCACAAAAGGTCAGTAGGAAAATTCTCGCACTGCTATTCAGGCTATTACAGAGAGCAGGCGGTCAATTCAAGAGTTGCCCGCGCTATAAAAACGGTATTTACAGCATTGGAAGTTGTGAATCAGGGAATGCAGGAGAAAAAATCCATAACCTTGCAGTGTGTAGATGTTGATGATTTGAAAAAGCAGGCAGAAATGATTCGGGCAGAGCAAATTAAACTCTATGAATCGTATGCAGATGGGATTCTGACCCGCAATGAATATCTGGAAAAGAAGAAAGGACTTGGGGAAAAGCTGGCAGATTTGCAAGAGAAGATTCGTATAGAAGAGGAAGAGCAGGAAACCGCAGATGAACTGGATGAGGAAATCCGCAGCCTGACAAAGCAGGCAAGTCAAAAAACATACATAGGAGGTCTGACCAAGGAATGTGTGGATGCCTTTGTCAGCATGGTTTATCTGTATGACGATCAGACGATGAAAGTTGAGTTTAACTGTGAGGATGTGATTCGGAGAGCATTGGAAAAGTATGGCGCATAACCGCATAGAAACAGCGAGGTGAGCAAAAAGAATGCCCGTCTGGTTGAGAGGATTCGCAAATCTTCTCGATCAGGCGGGCATTTCATTCCGTAGGAATGGAGATTAGTCGTTATGTACGGTCTTTTCCCAACGATGGAAAACAGCTTCAAAGAAGTCGTGACCAAGGACTCCTTCACCAATAGGGCCGAACTTCTCTCGATAGGATTTAAGAATAGCCGTAAAGTCTGGATTTTGAAATCCAGTATATTTGTCAAGGGAACACAGCTTTTGATAATCAGAAAAATAGGAAAGCAGTTCGCTGTCGGTCTTTTCTTCAAAGATGTTCATGGTATTTCCTCTTTAGAAATTTAAACTATCTACCCATGCGGACAAATCGGCTTTGGTTGAGGAAGCGTTAAATACCTTTCCATGTAGGAGCTTGGAACCAGGGCAGCTAGGAGCAAGCTTTTCATTGGTCTTGCCCATATCGCTGCTACCGGAAGTGGCGAATGGAATAATGGTTTTATTCTTTAGGTCATAGCTTTCCAGAAATGTATTGATGATTGTAGGGGCAACGTACCACCAGATAGGAAATCCGACAAAAATCGTATCGTATTCATCCATGTTGTCGCGTTTGACGGCGATGGCAGGGCGGAAATCGGGATTGCTCATTTCAATAGTGCTGCGGGATTTCTTATCCATCCAGTTTAGATCGGCTTTTGTGTAAGGGACTTCGGGACGGATTTCAAAAATGTCTGCACCGATGGCATCTGCTAAATCTTCGGCAACTTTTGCGGTAATGCCGCTGGCAGAAAAATAGGCAACAAGCTTTTTGCTCATGACAATGCACTCCCTCAATATTTGATTTGATAATAGTATAGCACGGCACGGGAGGGGTATCAAGAAGTGAAATGAAAGCAAAATTGCTTGGAAAATATTGGTGTCTCAATAGTTGGATTTGGATAATCATAACTTTGATATTGTATCTTAACTTAAAATGAGTTATAATACAGAAAAAGAGTTATGAATGGAGGCGATAGAGTGGAATACCTTAAGCGGGTTTTAGGAATTGAAGTGCTATATGAAAATAAAGCTTTAGAGCATTTGCCAAACTTCATCAGTACAAGGTATGATTCACAGAAAGTATCTCTGAATGGTCAAAAAACCGTTTTTTTGTATCCTAAAACCGAATTGGAGCAGGTGGAAACATTAAAAAAGCATCTGGAACGTGTGAAAAAGGTTGCGGATTGTCCTGTGATTTTAGTATTGGAACAGATCACTGCACGGCAGAAAGAGTATTTGCTTCGAGAGAAAATAGCATTTATTGTGGATGGAAAGCAAATTTATCTGCCCTTTATGGCAGCATATTTGCAGGAACGCTGTGATGCAGAAAAGAGTGACAGAGAAGAAATCTTGCCATCGGCACAGATGCTGTTGCTTTATTTTATTTATGAGGGAGCAAAGGAGCTGTCCACAAGTCAAGCTGCAAAAGATTTGGATTTGACACCAACATCTATTTCCAGAGCTTCTAAACAACTTGAAGGAATGGGATTTCTGCGATCAAGAAAAATTGGAGTGCAGAAGATACTGTTTTCGGAAAACTCCGCCAAAGAGTTGTTTTACAAAGCAGAGAAAGTTCTGCTCAATCCTGTGAAAAGGACGGTCTATGTTCCATGCGAGGAAGTAAAGACTGAATTGTTGGAGAGCGGATATTCCGCATTGGCGGAGTATTCGATGCTCAATGCGCCTAGTGTTCGGTGCTATGCTTCAGAAAAAGTATCTCAGTGGAATTACTGCATGACCAAGGATTTACAGGACTCAAATTCACAGGTGACTGTTGAAATGTGGAGATATGACCCACGAAAATTATCGAAGGAAAAAATGGTCGATGGACTTTCTCTAGCATTATCGCTCAAGGAAGATGCAGATGAACGGGTAGAAGAAGCAGTAGAAGAAATGTTAAATAATCTGTGGAGGAAGATAGATGGTAACAGGGATTGAAAGCTTTAAGGAATGGTTCAAGGGTAACGAAAGCCAGTATGCAATTATCGGTGGAACTGCGTGTGACATCTTGATGACGGAAGAAGGCTTAGACTTCCGTGCAACAAAAGACATTGACCTTGTTCTAATTATTGAAGCCGTGGATGCGGCTTTTGGAAGAAAATTCTGGGACTATGTAAAACAGGCTGGATACGAACATTGTAATAAAAGCTCTGGTATGCCGCAGTTTTATCGGTTCAGTCACCCGATGTCAAACCGTTATCCAGCGATGATCGAACTGTTCACTAGAAAACTGGATGCAATTCAACTTCCAGATGATGCAGTATTGACACCGCTGCCAATGGATGAGGACATATCTAGCTTGTCTGCAATCCTTTTGGATGATGATTACTATGAGTTCTTGAAGCAGGGGAAAGTGACTGTTGATGGAGTGACGGTTTTGGATGCTGCATATTTGATTCCATTCAAGGCGAAAGCATGGATGGATTTGACGGATCGCAAAGAAGCTGGAGAACACGTTGATAGTAAAAACATTAAGAAGCATAAAAATGACGTTTTTCGATTGACTGAACTGATTGACCCTACGGTCAAGATTGCCACTCCCAGTGGCGTGTATGAGGATATGCAGAAGTTTGTTGATCGAATGAAAAATGAAACGGTTGATGTTAAACAGTTGGGGCTTGTGGGACGAACGAAAGAACAGATTCTTCAGGAGATAGGAGAATTATATGCTATACAATAATCAGTGAGTTATAGAATAAAACACTATCTTGTAAGGAAGTGATATAACATGGAAAAGAAATACCAAATTTTTATTTCGTCAACTTATAAGGATTTGATAGAAGCACGTAGCAAAGTAAGGGATGCAATCCTGTCAATGATGCATTTCCCAGTTGGCATGGAGATGTTTAACGCTGCTGACGAAGAACAGTGGGAAATCATACAAGAGACGATTGATAGTTCGGATTATTATGTTTTGATTTTGGGACAGCGATATGGCTCTGTAATAGAATCTGGATCGGATGCTGGAATTAGCTATACGGAAAAGGAATTTCGCTATGCGAGAGAGAAGAAAATTCCTATTCTGGTATTCATAATTGATGATGATGTGGCAATTAAGCCGGAATTTATGGAAAAAGATCCAGAAAGTATAAAAAAGCTGGCTGATTTCAAGACAGAAGCTAAAAAAGGACGAACGGTACAGTGGTGGACTAATATTGACGAACTTGCTAGAGAGGTTTCAGAATCTTTACATCAGCAAATGGATCGAAAAAAACGTCCAGGGTGGATAAGAGGAGATGCCTTTGATATTGAAGCAAGTCATGCGGAAATTCTCAGTTTGAATAAAAAGATAAGAGAACTTGAGCAGGAAAATGCTGAGCTGAAATCACAGATTGTAAAGAGGGTTCCTGAGTTGATGGCCGCAGTTGTGCTGGATCAACAGGAGGATGAAGAGGAGGATGAAAAAGGTCTTAAAACACATGGAAAATTGCTTATTGATAGCTCTGATAATGCATACAAAGTCCAATTATATCATAATGATGGAGAATGCTACAAAAACAAGTATGAACCACTTGATTTAAGTTGCGTTGAATCACATTTAAAAAAGTATGTAAAAGAAAAGGACTTGCAGGCTTACAATGCAGCACTACCGTCTGAAGAAGAAATAAATGATTATGCACACAAGATGAGCGTATATAAGACAATAACAAACGGTGGTGTTGCGCTCAAGCTAAGAGTGCTTAATAAGGGAACAGCGAAAGAAACCGACATTAGAATCTCAATCGTATTTCCAAAAGATATTTTTGTATATGACATTGATGATATCGAAAAAATGAAGGAGCCGAAAGCACCAAAACTTCCACCGAATCCTATTGAAAAGGCAGAGGAACGTTTTATGAGCGACTTAAATCCAGTATATGGCTTGTTGAAAAATAGTATGGACGGAATGCAGCCATTCTACTCAGCTCGAAGCTTGCCGATTATAGACCCGGCAATTTTTAACAACTCCAATTCTTCTGTGTTTGAATCAATATCTATACGAGATAACTCAATATTTGCTGAATGCAATCAGTTGCCACATAAAGATGATACCGAGTTTGATGGGATATATATTGTTCCGGCTAGAAAAGGAAAATTCAAAGTAAGCGTTTCACTGATGTGTTCGGAATATATTGAACCGAAAGTTCATGATATTGAATTTGAAATTGTCTAATAATTAAAATAAGTACGAATAAGCCGCATAGGGCTTCCCAATGGTTTTAACCCAATGGGAAACTTTATGCGGCTTATTTTTTGCTTTTTTTGAAAAAACTGTTGTCCCTATCTTGACATCAGGGGGTCTGGCAGCGGTAAGCGCATCGGCTTTTGCAGCGCTTTACAGTGCATTTGGAAAATACGATGTGGTGCATATCCATGCAGAGGGACCGGCCTTCTTCTCATGGTTGCCCAAAATGTTTGGCAAAAGGGTGGTGGTTACCATCCATGGCGTTGACTGGCAACGTGAGAAGTGGCAATCAGGATTTGGTTCCAAATTTATCCGTCAGGGCGAAAAAAATGCCGTGAAATATGCGGACGAGATTACGACATCGTATGATGCGTCAGGCTCAAGAAGTTGGAGAGCAGATATATCAGAATAGGCAAAGAATGCAAGAAGCAATGGAGCGTACAGCACATAATACAGATGTGGCTAATGATCGTTTAGAAAAGATAATCGACCAACAATCATCACATATTGAATTGCTGGAAAAAACAAATGAAACATTGCAAAAACAATTGGAAACCGACCAAAAACAGTTGGAAATACTGCAGAATATTTTTGCTTCTGGAGAAGATGGAGTTCAGGTCGAGAAAGAACTGATGAACTTGATAAAGAAAGAAATAGACGAGACACATCCTCTTTGGGAATATGTCAAAGATAAGGGCGGAGATATTGCGGTGGCTGGTGCGACAGCTGGAATTCCTATATTGTATGGTGCTTTTAAGGCATATCTTCTGTCTAAAGGAATTATGTTGCCGTAATAACTGCCCTCATACCCACACAGTGCTATACTTAAATCACTATAAAAGGAAAGAGGTTATCACCATGCCCAGAACGAAAGGCAGCAAAAACCGTCCCAAAACAAATATCACCAAAGACTACGCATCCCAAATCGCAGAGAAGCAGGAGAATATTGCGTCTCTGAATACCGAGATCACTTCCATCACTGCCAACATTGACACATTGAAGGCTGATCTGAAAGCAAAAAAGGCTGCTTTGAGGAAGGCCGAAAAAGAAGTGGCCACTCTGGAAGAAAAGAAAGCAAAGGCAGATGCTAAGGCTGCAGAGGAAGCAAAGAAAGCTGAAGCAGAGGACGTGCTGAAAAAGCTGCTGGCCAGCGGTGTGAGTGCAGACGAGATACTCGAAAAACTAAAATAATCTTTTTAGACCTCAGACCGTGTGGGTGTGGCTACAAAATCTCATCTATACGGTTTTATAATAGAACGATTGTTTTATATCAAACAATAATATCCCTGTTTTTTATTCCATAGTCCAAAATTACATCCGGTGAAATTTTAGCAAAAGAACAGCAGGGGAGAGCGCAGGCAAAGCAAAGGAACATCACAGACAAGAAGTTTTCAAAGGTAGTCAGCACATCAAAAACAACTTCAATCGCTTCAAAATTTATTCTTCAAAAAATCAGCAATAACCCATCACTCAATTCCGTCCATCAATACACCCATCAATCCATCATCCAACCCCTTATCACACCCACCCTGAGGAGCGCATCTGGGCAGGGCGAACGTCCCCGGCGGCAGCCCCGGGTCCCGGACGCTCCGAAGATCAAGCATGACAAGATGAAACAATTTTACATGATTGACATGGAGCGAAAAAGATGGTAATATTATCTTGTCAAAAAATGCGAATCCCTCTCGCTCGCGAAGGAAAAATCTCTCTCGCAATGAAAAATCAAACGATACAACGAATGAAAATTGACTTTGCCGAAGGCTGGCAGACACGAGGGACTTAAAATCCCTTTCTGAAGGCAGAGTATGGGGTTGCCCCGCCGGAGACATTGAAAATCTCAGAATTGTTCGTTGATTCGAATGATTGTCGGACTTTCTTTTTGCTCTGCTTTCTGGAAGCTTTGGAGAGGTGAGGGGAATCATTCTTGCATAGACGATGCCGTATGGACGCGTTTACAAGAACCTTTCCATGCGGGGCCATAGTGAAATATTTTTATATCAAACAGACTGCCCCCAAAGTAGCTCGCATCAAATCGCGCTGCTTTGGGGGCAGTTTTACGCTTTGCGGGGGATGGGCGGGGCGCTGTCGTCCGTAAGGCCGAGAATATAATCGGTACTGGTATGGTAGAGACCGGCAAGCTGGATCAGCACCTCGGTGGGGATATCCCGCTTGCCGGTCTCGTAATTGGAGTAGCAGACCTGTGTGCATTTCAGATACGCCGCAACATCCTTTTGCAGCAGATCAC
>OGYZ01002496.1_pt1 | contig 12448 bp, 10 predicted proteins | sample 1576681 | NCBI WGS metagenome assembly OGYZ01 (sample SAMEA3541480, study PRJEB24748) | human gut metagenome | biome: human gut; feature: human-associated habitat; material: faeces | place: China | collected 2012 | reverse complement strand
AGAATGTTCAAACATTTTTTCTGATAACTCTGGTCCTGTAATATGCTCGTACCCAGTATAGTTTTCAATTTCTTCAGTAGATTGCATTTGTCCACCTGGATACTTTCTTTCTAACATTAGAACAGACATATTTGCACGTGAAGCATAGATAGCCGCAGTATAACCGGCAGGGCCTGAACCGATAATCAGGCATTTTACTTTCTCTGTACTCATAATTATTTCTTTCGTTACTTTATATTTGTTAGTTTCTTAAATCAATCACTTCGGCATCCGGATATTTTCTTTTATCAAACCTGAATGATGCATCATCCAATGGCTGGTTGGTTTGATAAGAAGATACGATTATCTCGTTGACCGTTTTGTTACTTTGCAGTATCTTGATATATAACGGTTCGTATGTTTTTGACACAAATAAGGTGATGGAGGTCACGTTCTGTTCTTGTTCAGGAGTCAGGATGACTTCATACCCTTGCTTGCCATTATGTTTTTTAACTCCTGTATACTTATAGTTGTAACCGTTTTTATAAAGTGACAACAAGGAGTAAGGATTAATTCCTTGCAATTCCTCCGGGGTAGGGCTGCTTATGTTCACCTCGCCACTGCTTTCCAAATAACTCCATTGTGTTTTCCCATCAAACCAACTTTGTACACCTCCGCTGTTCAAATAGAATTGTTCTCCTTTTAGCAGTAATGTACCGTTGGATGTACCACCGAATACAGCACGTATTCCTCCGGCATTTTTCATAGCCGCGGCTGTCTTGTCCAGCACTTCGCGGGCTTGTTTGTCCTTTTGGGCAAACACACCGGTCGAAAGGCAGAATGCCAACACCAATAAATATATCTTTTTTAATTTAAGCATGATTCTACTAAACAATTTATTGTTGCAGATTGTTCAATTTCATTTCCAAGTCAGTCTCGTCCATGCAAAGTACATCACGTGCTTTACTTCCTTGAGTGGGACCTACGATACCTGCTTTCTCTAATTGATCCATGATACGTCCGGCACGGTTGTAACCGATAGAGAATTTACGCTGAATCAGTGAGGTAGAACCCTGTTGGTGAATGACTACGAGACGGGCTGCATCTTCAAACATCGGGTCAAGGCGGTTCATGTCCACTTCTCCTATGCTGCTTTCACTTTCTTCACCCACATATTCGGGAAGCATGAAGGCTGTGGGATATCCCTGTTGTTTGCTGATATAGTTTGCGATGCGTTCCACCTCGGGAGTATCAACGAAAGCACATTGTACACGTACGGGGTCATTGCCTTGTAAGTAAAGCATATCACCTTTACCAATCAACTGTTGTGCACCCGAACGGTCGAGGATGGTGCGGGAGTCCATCATGGCAGCCACACGGAAGGCGACACGGGCCGGGAAGTTGGCTTTGATAGTACCGGTGATGATATTTGTTGTCGGGCGCTGGGTAGCGATGATGGCATGAATACCTACTGCACGTGCCAATTGCGCGATTCGACAAATAGGCAATTCCACTTCTTTGCCGGCAGTCATAATCAAGTCACCGAACTCATCGATGATAATTACGATGTAAGGCATGAAACGATGCCCTTTTTCAGGATTTAGCTGACGACTGATGAACTTGGCATTATATTCTTTAATATTACGGCATCCGGCCTTGCGCAGCAAATCGTAACGTGTGTCCATTTCTATACAGAGCGAGTTCAGTGTTTGCACCACCTTTGATACATCGGTGATGATAGCATCTTCTCCGTCAGGTAGTTTAGCAAGGAAGTGTCTTTCTATCGGGGTATAAACAGAGAATTCCACTTTCTTCGGGTCTACGATGACAAATTTCAGCTCTGCCGGATGTTTCTTATATAATAAGGAAGTAACAATGGCATTCAACCCTACGGACTTACCTTGTCCCGTAGCACCGGCCACCAGCATATGTGGTGCTTTAGCCAGGTCTACCATAAATACTTCATTGGTGATTGTTTTTCCCAATGCTATCGGTAGTTCCATGGTGGTTTCCTGAAATTTCTTGCTGTTGAGGATAGATTGCATCGGCACAATGCGCGGATTGGCATTCGGAACTTCTATACCGATAGTACCTTTACCCGGTATGGGGGCAATGATACGGATACCCAATGCAGACAAACTCAGTGCTATGTCATCTTCCAGATTACGGATTTTAGAGATACGCACGCCTTCTGCCGGAGTGATTTCATACAATGTAATAGTAGGTCCCACACTGGCTTTGATAGAACTTATTTCAATGCCAAAGCTGCGCAATACTTTGATAATGCGATCCTTGTTGGCATTCTGTTCTTCCATGTCGATATTAGGTCCATTATCTTCATATTGATTCAGCAGATCGAGAGTGGGAAACTTATAGTTTTCCAGGTCGAGGCGCGGATTATAAGGCTGCAAGGCAGGACCTTTATATTCTGCATCCTCTTCTGATGTATCATCGGATACGGTAAAGTCAGGTTCGTCATTGTCTTCCTCTTCTTCTTCATTTGCCTCTGTAGGCATAGGGCGTTGAGGCTCACTCGTCTGTTTTTCCTCAAAAGGGAATGGAGTGTTGGATACTTCTTCCTCTTTGCTGCCGACTTCCACTTTCATGGGTTGTTCCAATTCAAAGTCTACCACGGCAGGTTGTGGATTGGAGTATTCTTTCTTTTCTTCCCTTTTAGGTTTGATACTGGTATCATTGTTCTCATTGTCGGTTGCTGTGGCGGTATCTTTCTTCTTCCTTCTGAATTTGGGATGAAGTGCCTTACGAATCATATTGATAGTCTCACTGCTCAGATAGACAAAGAAGAGAAGGGCTGTTATCAGCAAAAGCAGTCCTAAACCGGGCATACCGATTTGAGAAACCAACCATGCGCTTACATTATACCCGTGCAGCCCTCCGGGGTAGATAAAACTGTCGCTGAACGTTCCGTCGAAAATAAATCCCAGTGTAATGGAGAACCAAACGAGCAGGATAGAACAGGACATAAACCATTTCCACACACGGAACTGGTAAGCTTTTATCATTTTCATTCCTGCAACAGCGAGGAAAAGAATGATAAAACAGGCGGCAATTCCAAAACATTCGTTGATGAGAAACTCTGCCAGTTGTGCACCGCGTGCTCCGGCATAGTTCTTTACATGATTGGTGGTTTGCATCAGTTCGCCCGGTTGTTGGTTGTCCAATATGCTTTGGTCTGCCGCTCCTGTGAAGAAGAAGGAAATAAAGGCCAGCAATAAGTAAACGGAAAATATCACACTGATGAGTCCTATAACAAAATGTGTCGTCTCACTCTTGAAAAATGTAGTAAACCGATTTTTCGAAATCTTTTTAGGTTCGGTCTCTTTAGCTGTTTTTTTCTTAGCCATATTTATTAATGCAATTTATTATTTCGCAAATGTACATGAAAATCATTAATTATTGGCTTAATTAATCTCTTTTTTCTTACCTTTGCGATTCAATTTTAATGTTATGGAAAAGTATAGTCAGGTGATATTTGACAAAAATACAGTGGAGTTTGTGACGGTAGCTGCCGAATATTGCGGCTTTTTGGAAAGAACACGTGATGCCAAGCGGGGCATATTTGTAGACACCGCCCTCAAGATTCTTCCGTTGCTTTATTTAAAAGCATCCATGATACCTCCTTGCGAACGAATAGGGGAGTTTGACCCCGAAGCATTCGTAACAGAAGAAGATTATGAACTGATACGTATGGCTGTAGCTGAAGTGTTGGGCTCTAAAGATGACTATCTGGAAGTCTTTTTGCCTGATATGGCATATAGTGATACACCTATAAAAAAATGTATTTCCGAAGATTTGGCTGATATTTATCAGGACTTGAAAGATTTTATCAGTGTATTTCAATTGGGACTGAATGAGACGATGAATGATTCACTAGTGATCTGTAAAGAGCATTTTGAAGAATTTTGGGGACAACGTTTGGTGAATACTATGCGTGCCTTACACGATGTGAAATATAATTCTACCGAAGAAGACGTAATGGATGAAGGCTATTCGGAAATGGAAGATGAGAACCGATTATTATGAAGCTAATAAAAAAAAGTATAAGTAAAGCAGAAATAGCTGCAATGCCCAAAGTGCTTTTCCCGGGACGTATATTCGTAGTTTATACCGAAAGTGATGCCGAAAAAGCAGTGGCCTATCTTAAAGACCAGCGTATAGTGGGGGTGGATACGGAAACTCGTCCCTCATTCAAACGGGGAACCACCCACAAGGTGGCATTATTGCAAATTTCTACTCAGGACACTTGTTTTCTGTTCAGGCTTAACCGTATTGGCATGCCTGATTCGTTGCAGGAGTTTCTGATGAGTGATACCCTCAAGATAGGTCTGTCACTGAAAGATGATTTCAACTCATTGCGTAAACGCCAGGATATGCATCCTGATCGTGGAAATTGGATAGAATTGCAAGAATATGTAGGTAAGTTCGGTATTGAGGACAGGAGCTTGCAAAAGATATATGCTAATCTTTTCGGTGAGAAGATTTCAAAAAATCAGCGTCTCTCCAATTGGGAAGCTGATGTGCTGAGTGAAGGGCAGAAACTATACGCCGCTACTGATGCATGGGCTTGTGTGGAAATTTACAACTGCCTGTCCGAATTGGAAAGCACGGGCAATTATGAGATAATACAAAATGAACCAATAGAATCAACAGTAACTATCGATGGCTTATAAAAAAGTATACCTGAAACCGGGTAAAGAAGAATCGTTGAAACGTTTTCACCCTTGGGTGTTTTCGGGGGCTATCCATCACATAGAGGGAGAACCCGAAGAAGGCGAAATCGTAGATGTATATACATCAAAGAAAGAATTTATTGCTTGCGGACATTTCCAAATCGGGAGTATTGCCGTGCGTGTGCTTACCTTTAGACAGAAGGAAATTGACCATGATTTTTGGAAACATCGTTTGGAAGTAGCATATGATTTGCGCCGGAGCTTGGGATTGGCAGGTAATCCAATCAATAATACTTATCGTCTGGTACATGGAGAAGGAGATAATTTGCCGGGACTTATTATAGATGTATATGACCATACGGCAGTAATGCAGGCACACTCTGCAGGTATGCACGTTTACCGCATGGAAATAGCCGAAGCTTTGTCGGAAGTGATGGGAGATGTTGTTCAGAATATTTATTATAAGTCGGAAACCACTTTACCGTTTAAAGCGGATTTGGAACCTGAAAATGGTTTTATTAAAGGAGGAAGTCCCGAGAATATTGCTATGGAATATGGCTTGAAGTTTCATGTGGATTGGTTAAAAGGACAGAAGACAGGTTTCTTTGTCGATCAACGCGAGAATCGTCATTTGTTGGAACGTTACTCCAAAGGTCGCAATGTGCTGAATATGTTTTGTTACACCGGAGGGTTTTCTTTTTATGCCATGCGCGGAGGTGCAAACCTGGTACATTCGGTAGACAGTTCTGCCAAAGCCATCGATTTGACAAATATGAATGTAGAGCTTAATTTTCCCGGTGATTCTCGTCATCAGGCTTATGCTGAAGATGCTTTCAAGTACTTGGATCGTATGGGGGATCAGTATGACTTGATTATCCTTGATCCACCGGCTTTTGCTAAGCATAAAGATGCGCTTCGAAATGCTTTGCGCGGATATACCAAGCTGAATGCTAAAGCATTTGAGAAAATTAAACCGGGAGGAATTTTGTTTACTTTCTCTTGTTCGCAGGTAGTGGATAAAATGAATTTCCGTAATGCTGTGTTTACTGCTGCTGCTCAAAGCGGACGTAGTGTGCGTATTTTGCATCAACTTACACAACCGGGTGACCATCCTGTTAATATTTACCACCCTGAAGGTGAATACCTGAAAGGGTTGGTACTGTATGTCGAATAATGTATTGTCTGTATTCGGGTGTAGGTTTTATACCCGAATACAGTTATAAGTATATATAGCTACTGCTTATGACTGAAGTTAGCTTAAGATATAAAAATGGTTAAATAAAAGAGGAAAGTTGTTCGTTTATTATGTTTGATAACATAAAACCTATACCTTTGCACTGTGTTTTTCATGGTATTAGATTTAAGGTTAATGAAGATTGGGTGTCTGGGATAGATACCCTTCTTTTTTTATATATGATATAGGCCGTTTTTTTAGGCTTCTTCTTCCTGAAAAAGAGATTTGCTCTGTTTTTTCTTTCACTTCTTACATTTTCTCTTTTGGGGTGACAGCCCTCTGTTGGTTCTTCTTCAATGCTGGCGGCATAGTTCGTTCTGCCTGGGTTTAAAGCTTTATATACGCTCTCCTAAGTCTTTTCGGGCTGATGATTAAGGGGATTTGTATGCTTATGTAGTACAGACTCCGGCAGTGGACTGTACAGTCGCCTATAGTAGACTGTATAGTCTATTCCAATCGTCTGTACAGTCCACTGCCGGAGTCTGTATTAGGTGGCTGGAAGAAAAAGCTTAATGTAACAGAAGAAAATGCTTAGATGACGGGTTATAACATCTTGGTAATTATAGTGTTGGTATAAACATGAAAGTAGTATAAATGGGTTGCCTCAATCATGAAGCTCACGGTGGCGCGTTATATAGAAACAGGAGGTGCTGAAGTAATTTCTGATATATTTTAACTGTGCCAGTACAGGATATAATTTTCGTGGCCGCAGATGGAACTTTTGTTGGTAGTGTGGGTTGATGAACCATAATTGTCTGTCGGTTATTTCGTATCCATACTTTTCAGCAAGTTGTTCAAAGGTGTCTATGGTCATGCGGCAGCGTTTGATGTCTGATAATTCTTCAATACATGATGGTGTTTCATGGAAACATCTGAGCAGAAACCGATAGAGTATACCGGGACATAAATGAATGAAAGGGAGAGAGGAGACGAACCGGTTGTGGCAAATTTGCTGATGTCCGCCAAATGGCATTTGCCAAGACGGGAATCCCCAGAATATGATGCCTCTCTTAGCTAGAAGAGGAGAGAGGCAACGGAAGAATTCTTCTTTGTTACTGATGTGTTCAATAACATCGTGTATCAGGATGAGTTGGTAACGGGAAGCTGAGGAAAAGTTGAAGAAATCCGTTGTGGTGAATTCTCCTTTGTAGCCGGAGGCGGTGAAGAAGGTTTCTGCCTGGTGTATGCGACTGGCTGCACGGTCTATTCCTGTTACCTTGCAGCCTAGTTCGGCAAAGGGAAGCAGGTTGCCTCCTTCTCCGCAACCTATTTCCAGTATGTGGGTGGAAGGGCTGAGGGAGATAAATTGTTTCACATAGTCTATATAGAAACTACGGGACGTATTCGCCAGCTCGTTAAAATAACATTGTCTGTCTTTATGTCTTTTTTGCATGGTTGTTTTTTTATCTTATAGATACAAGGATGGACAAAAGACTGCATGAAGTTTCCTTAATAATTCCAGCGCACCCCCAATTGCAGGTTGAAATGGAGCGGGTGTTTGTCACGTATGGTGTTTTTAAAGCTGCCGTCCTTGAAATAAAAAGCTGCTCCGGGCTCTATGAAAGCACCTAGGGTGGGATTTATATTATATTGTATTCCCAATGCGGCGTGTATGGAGAATTGGAACGGTTTTATTTTCAGATTCTCTGTACTGGAATAGATTTTCTCTTTCTGAACGATGAAATCTTGTTCCAGTTTACCCGAAACGGATTTGTCTATTGTGCCTCCTCCTGTGGCATAAAAGGAAAAGGTGCGGGTGGTATAAAGCCGGCGGTCTAATTTCACGGACAAGCCTATGTAGTGGAGCTTTTGTCGTTTAACCCACTTGGAATCTTCTCCTATGGAACTTTCGGACGACAGATAGGTGTATTGCAGTCCCGCGCTGACCCCCCAGTGCCTGCTTATAGATTTACGGAGCGAAAGCTCAATGCTGACGGGGAGATTATAATGGGTATATTCTGTCATGGGCCGTCCCGTGTTGTCATTTGCTATTTGTAGTAGAGCTTCGTAAGCTTGTGCATCGGGAAAGTCCGATGGATATTCCTGCAAATAGTCTTTGAAGTCACTCCAATACATAATTTCATCCTTATGAGAACTCCCTATGTCTCCCCGGGAAAAAGTTTTGTTTATGAAGCCGGTACTTGCTCCGTTATTGCCGGCAGATATGGCAAGTGCCAAAGTATATCCGGAACGCTTATACGGTAATGCAAAGTGCTTGTGTCCGGAAGGGCGCTTGTGTACAGATTCTGTATCCCGGATTGTATCTTGTACCGGGGGCATACATTCTGTTTCTATATTATTTGCCGTATCGGTGTGGATACTTGTTTGGATTGGCGGTCTTGTCAAGGAAGCTGTCTTTGATTTGGTCCTGTCCTGTAACAGTTTGTTTTCAGGCATAATGGAAAGGCTGCCTGTAATGCTTCTTGGCTGGTATGCCGGTAAGGATACAACAGGTGAGGATGCTTTATGTTTTTCTGTCTGTAAAAAATAAAAAGTAGTGGCAAAAGGTATGAATATCAAGAAGAAAACGGCTGCTATACGCATCGTTTTCATCCTTCTTCTCTTATGTAGATAGGGAGTGAAAAATTCCGTTTGAAAATGATTCCAATCATTTCCTGGGAGTGGCTTTTCGTATTCGTTAACCCGTTGTTTCAAGTGGTCTATCCACGGTTCTTCTTCCTGTTTCATAATGATTGTCGAGTTAAGTATTCTTTAATTTTCTGAGCAAGTATACATTTGGCGCGGTACAGTTGTGAGGAGGATGAATGTTCGTTAATGCCTAATGTCTTCGCAATCTCCTTATGAGGCATTTCCTCGAATACGGCCAAGTTCAGTATGGTGCGATAGCCTGTCGGTAATTCAGCTATGAATTTCATCAGGGTTTCAATAGGAATTGAAATCATATCTTCTTCGTCCACAGGTTGCATGTTTTCTTCCAGGTCATCTACAGAAAGGAAAGAGCTGTTTTTCTGTTTGCGGAGATGGTGCAAGGAGGTGGTTACCATGATACGGGTGATCCAGGATCTGAATCCATGCAGGTCGGTGGCATGTAGCTGGCCGATGGCGGAAAATACTTTGACGAATCCATCGTGCATGACGTCCAGTGCCGAATCTTCGCCTACATAGCGATAGCACACTCCATACATTTGGCGGGAGAAGAGCCTGTATATGGTTTCCAAAGCTTCCCGCTTTCCGGCTTTACATCCCTCTATTAGTTCTGTGTCATTCATTCTTCTTTTGTCATGTTATTATATGAAGATACAGGAGAGGGTAAAAGACTGCATGGAAACAGAAGTTTTTCTGAAAATAAATGTAAAAAGAAGATAATTGTCTGCATTTGTTAGGTTAAAACAAAACAGATGAAAAATATGAGAATACAACTTTATGCAACACTGGCTTGCTTTCTTTTAACTTTGGTCACAACTTACGGGCAGGGCTGAAAACCTTATGTGGAAGCAGGGATGAATGATTGTATGGCGAACGTTTCATTGTTTATAATCCGTACTGCATATGGTTCGGAAGCGGAAAAGATAAATCTGCTTGCAGGATTGTTGCAGAAGGCAGGATTACAAGGCGAGATTAAGGTTGCCTGTGGAGTGGAAGCACTAGGTCGTTTGTTTGGGCTTAAGCGTTATCAGTCAGTTGTTTATGGATTTTCTATCATAGCGGGGCAGACAGGAATATCAGCCTGTCAATACGCTGGATGGTAAAAAGATGGTTTTGAAAGAGAGGAAGCGACAGGGTAAAAATTGGTTGAAATGGTTGAAAAGTTGGTCATCCTTTGAAAAAGGGAAGGCCGGCTTTTCTTATTTTCCATCGGAGGATTTACATTTGTGGTATTTAAAACCTATAAAATGAATGATATGAAAGGAAAACAGGGTCTGGTTTGTATGGGCTTGTTGCTGGTGCTCTCTTCTTGTCACACCGGTAAGCAAATCACAGCTTCTGGATTACAGCGGAAGGATTTTCAAACAGAAGTGAATGGGCAGCATACCGATTTATTTACATTGAGCAACAAGCAGGGAATGGAGGTCTGTATCACAAACTATGGGGCACGGGTGGTTTCTATCCTTGTCCCCGACAGAAATGGAAAACGGGAGGATGTGGTGTGCGGATTTTCCACGATTACTGAATATATGGAGCAACGGCAGAATTTTGGTTCTACGGTGGGGCGTTATATAGGACGTATTCTGAATGCGCGTTTCACGCTGGATGGAGTAGAGTATAAGCTGGTCCCTAACAATGGGAAGTCCGGGCATATATCACATGGAGGGAATCCCGGTTTTGCCGATAGAATATGGAAAGTGGAGCAGGCAGATACACATAGGGTCCGTCTGTCTTATCTCTCTCCTGATGGAGAAAATGGTTTCCCCGGAAACCTGAAAGTGACGTTGGTCTATAGTCTTGGTGAGGATGATAATGCGTTGGATTTGACATACGAGGCAACTACGGATGCACCCACGGTACTTAATCTTTCCCATCATTCTTTTTTTAATATTTCGGGAAATTTTACGAAAAGCGTGGAGGACCAGCAACTTTGGGTAGACGCAGATCGTTTTACTCCATACGATGATAAGAAATGTGTTACAGGAGAATATCTTCCGGTGGCCGGTACTCCCCTTGATTTTCGTATGCCGCATACTATCGGAGAATGTATAGATGCGGATCATCCCCAATTGAAGGTGGTAAACGGATATGATCATACTTGGGAATTGAATACGAAAGGAGATGATACAAGGCCGGCTGCCTGGGTGTATGATCCAGCAAGCGGGCGTAAGATGGAGATCTTCACCACCGAGCCGGGAATGCAAATTTATACCGGTAATGGACTGAAAGGAAAAATGACAGGTAAAGGGGGGATAGCTTATCCTTTCCGTTCGGCGGTATGTTTCGAAACGATGCATTTTCAAGATAGCCCCAACCAGCCCGGATTTCCTAGTACTGTACTCCGTCCGGGAGAGGTCTTTCGTAGTCATACGGTTTATAAGTTTGAATAATTGGTGCATCCGTCAACTGGCTGATGTGCCAATTAGCGGTGCTATATATGCCCATACGGTTATTGGTATATTGGTAAATTGACATGTCAGCAAATTTTTTTTTCATTTTGATGTAACGTTTCCCTACCTCTATGTGTCATACTGGTGAACATGGAACAAAATAGATTTGAAATAGAGGCAAAACGAATGCGGCCGGCTTTGTTAAGAATGGCTATCCGTTATTTGGAAAACTCCGACGAGGCAGAAGATGCAGTGCAAGATGCACTGTTGAAACTTTGGTTTCTTCGTGACCGTCTGGACCAATACCGCAGCGTGGATGCATTGGCTATTGTTATAACCAAGCATTTGTGCATCAACCGTCTGCGAGGCACTCGGATAGAGAAAGTCGATTTGGAGCAGGGCATCAGCATTGGTGGAGGTGAAAATCCTGAAATGAAACTGGTAGAGGAAGAGAATATGCAGGAGATACTGGAAGTAATAGGTACTTTGCCTGACTTGCAACAGTCTATTCTCCGCATGAAGCACCTGGAAGGTTTCGAAGTAGAGGAGATAGCCCGTCTCACAGGAAGTACGCCGGTGGCGGTACGAACCAATTTGTCGAGAGCTAGAAAAAGAGTAAAAGAACAATTTATGATACACAGTAAGGTATGGAATTAGATAAGAGGAATATAGAAGAATACATTAACCGTTTCCTGGAAGGGGAGACCACGAATGCCGAGGAGCAGGCTATTTATCGCTTCTTCCATACAGGGGATGTACCTTCTCATCTGATGGGATATGCTCCGATGTTTGCCTGGTATGAGGGAGGTATGCAGGGAGAACCGGGTATGTCGCAGCCAGACGGTCAGGAGGAGGTTGCCGGAGGGAAGAGATCGGAAAAGATACCGGTGGTTGGAAAAGAAGGCTTTTATCAGCGTATTCCGGTAGCTGTCTGGAGTGCCGGTATAGCGGCAATGATGGTCATTGCGCTGGGGTTAGGCTTGATTTTCTATTCGGAGAACCAAGCAGGCGGAAGTGGTGAATGGTCGTGCTACGAAGGTAGTTATGTGGAAGTGGGAGGCAAGCGAATTTCGGATGTGAAACAGATTATGCCTTGTATTATTGAAACACTGGAAGAGGCGGAACGGGTGGAGAAACTGGCTCAGGAGCGTGTGGAGGAAATTTGTCGTTCCGAGAAAGAGATAGAAGAAAAGGAATTATTGGTAAGCGAATAAAAAACATAAAAAAAATAAGATATGAAAACAAGATTTATTTTAGGAAGTGCATTGGCGGCTGTTTTGCTGATGTGGGGTGGAACAGGTAAGGTTATGGCCCAGAAGAATATTGATAAAATGGCGGCGGAACTGGAAAAACGGGATGATGTGGCTATCAATTCTGTAACGAAACGTGACCCTAAAACCCGCAAAGTGGTGAAGGTGGTGAAAAGTTTCTCGTTAAAGGATGAGAATATAGGTGCAAGGTTGATTGAGGCTTTCGAGAAGGATGAGGAATATGCCGAAACTGCCATCAAGGATATGCCGAAGGGAAGAGGCAAGGCGCAGAAAGCG
>OGYZ01002493.1_pt1 | contig 12463 bp, 10 predicted proteins | sample 1576681 | NCBI WGS metagenome assembly OGYZ01 (sample SAMEA3541480, study PRJEB24748) | human gut metagenome | biome: human gut; feature: human-associated habitat; material: faeces | place: China | collected 2012 | reverse complement strand
TGGGGATGGACCGATTTTAACATTTTTCACGACCTTTGCGGTATAGCGTGGGCACAGCTGTGGGTTGCGCACCTCTACCGACAGATAGTCGTGGATGTCGCCGCCGCAGCCTTTGACTTGCGGAGTGTGCATCTTCAACTCTTTGCCGAAGGTAACAGCAGCTTCCCTTGCCAGACCCAGCACCGACAGGCAGTCCGGGCGGTTTGGGGTGATTTCAAATTCTACACAGGTGTCGTTGCAGCCGATGGCAGAAGCAATGTCCTGTCCTACCTGGCAGTCCTCCTGCAGCAGGAAGATGCCGTCCTCGGCAGCGTACGGAAAATCCCCTTTGGTCAGATTGAGCTCTGCAATCGAGCACATCATGCCGTTGGACATCACGCCTCTGAGCTTACCCTTTGTGATTTTGACTCCGTTTGGCAGCTGGGATTTGTGCAGAGCTGCCGGAACCATATCGCCTACATGGACATTGGAGGCTCCGGTGACGATCTGAACCGGCTCCTGCTGCCCAACATCCAGCTGGCAGATGACCAGGTGGTCGGAATCCGGGTGTGGCTCCACCGACAGAATCTTTCCTACCACTACATTTTTTACATCTTCAAATTCGGTGGTCCAGCCCTCCACCTTGGAGCCGGACATACTCATCGCTTCGGAAAAATCCCGCATGGAGATGTCTCCAATATCTACATAATCTTTCAGCCATCTGATCGAAAGATCCATGATTTACCCTTCCTTTCTTGCTTTACCCGCGGGTCGCCGCAGGCAAAAGCTCCTTTATCTTGCAGTATGAATGATTTTTAAAAGAAACGCTTTTCCAGCCGTTTGATTAGAACTGGTTGAGGAAGCGGATGTCGTTATCATAGAACAGGCGCAGGTCGTCGATGTTGTAGCGCATCATAACCATACGCTCCAGACCCATGCCGAACGCAAAGCCGCTGTATTCCTCCGGGTCGATGCCGCAGTTGGTCAGCACCTTTGGATGTACCATTCCGCAGCCGAGGATTTCGATCCAACCCTCGCCCTTGCACAGGCTGCATCCTTCGCCGTGGCAGTGGAAGCACTGAACGTCCAGCTCGGCAGAAGGCTCAGTGAATGGGAAGTGGTGCGGTCTGAAACGAACAACGGTATCCTCGCCGTACAGTTTTTTAACAAACACCTCCAGGGTACCCTTCAGGTCTGCCATAGTGATGTTTTTATCTACCACCAGACCCTCTACCTGATGGAACAGAGGGGAGTGGGTCGCATCCACCTCGTCTGCACGGTACACACGACCCGGAGCCAGGATGCGGATTGGCGGCTTCTGGTTTTCCATAACGCGGATCTGGATTGGGGAGGTCTGTGTTCTCAAAACAACGTTGTCGTTGATGTAGAAGGTGTCCTGTGTGTCGCGCGCCGGATGGTCCTTTGGAATATTGAGCGCTTCAAAGTTATAGTAGTCCAGCTCGACCTCGGGACCCTGTGCAATCTCAAAGCCCATGCCGATGACGATTTCTTTGAGCTCGTCGAGCACCACCGTCAGCGGATGTCTTTTGCCGATGACATTCTTTTTGCCCGGCAGGGTAACGTCCAGCGTTTCGGTAGCCAGACGCAGGTCGAGCATCTTATTTTCCAGCTCCGATTTGGTCTGCTCCAGTTTTTCCTCGATGTCGCCTCTGACCTGGTTTGCCAGCTGACCGATGACCGGTCTTTCCTCCGCAGACAGCTTGCCCATCTGCTTTAAGATGGCAGTCAACTCACCTTTTTTTCCAAGATATTTTACTCGAACAGCGTCCAGAGCCTTCAGGTCCTGAGACTGTGCAAGCTCTTCAAACGCTTTTTTTGCGATTGCTTCCAACTGCTCCTTCATTCTCTGTCATTCCTTTCATCAATACAGTTTTTGCGCATAAAAAAGGCTTTCCGCCCCTCGACGCCTTTGTGACGTCTGGGACGAAAAGCCAGGTAACTTTCCGCGGTACCACCCATCTTCCGGTCCAACCGGACCGGCAGCTTCATTGTGCAGATAACGGTGCCCTCCGTTCCTTTCTACTGCTGTTTCAAAAGGACCGCTCCCAAGTGAAGGTTCACACCCTTGTCTGTCTGCGCCGCTTTCAGCCTGTGACGGACGCTCTCTGTCGGACAGCTTGCTTTCAAGATGCTACTGGACCTGTTCCTTGCGTTTTTATGCAATTTATTCTGGATGTTTTTTAGGATAACACAACTTGTGGTCGGTTTCAAGTGGTAAATAGGTGCTTCTTTTGTTTTTTCACAAATTTCTGCGATTTTCCACAAAATTTCCCCACACCCTGCCCGCGCACATTGCCGCAAAGGGCAGGTTTATGGTACAATCAAAAGGATTACCGAAAGGAGAACAAAAATGAACCATCCCAACCAACTGCTTGTGAAAAGTTATTCCGACATCGCCTTAAACAAGGAGGACACCATCCTCTCCTCCCGCGAAAGCACCGCTGTCAGCCAGAGCGTCGGCTACACCCCGGAGGAAATCGCCCTTGCTCCCGAAGAATCCAACCTCGGATTGGGGTGCGGGAACCCCTTCCGCATCGTTTCGGTACAGCCGGGCGAGGTGGTCGTAGACCTTGGCAGCGGAGCCGGCTTCGACTGCTTTCTGGCATCCCATCTGACCGGCAGGCGCGGAAAGGTCATCGGTGTCGATATGACCTACGAAATGCTTTCCCTCTCCCGCCGCCTTGCCAAAGAAAACCGCTTTCGCAATGTGGAATTTCGTCTGGGAGAAATCGAAAATCTGCCCATTGCCGACAACACCGCCGATGTGGTCATCTCCAACTGCGTCATCAATCTTTCCTCCAACAAACCCCGCGTCTACCGTGAAATCTTCCGGGTACTCAAGCCGGGAGGACGCATCGGTATCTCCGATATTGTCATCATGAAGGAGCTGCCGCAGGAAATCCTTGCCGACGAAAAGATGCACGCCTGCTGAGTGTCGGGAGCTTCTTCGGTCGAAGAACTGGAAAAGATGATTTCCCGCTGCGGATTTTCTGAAATTCAAATCGTGACCCAACCGGTTTCCCCCGAATATGAGCGCAAATGGGGAGGCGAATTGACGGTGGGAGAGTATATTCTGTCTGCCAAAATCACAGCTGTCAAACCCCTGTAAAATCATCTGTAAAAATCTGCCCGCTTTTCTTTCTTATTCTGTCAAAATACGCTTGTGCGCCCGGTGCAAACTTGCTATAATTTGAATGAGAACAATTCGTGCTGCCAAGCATGATTTCAGTATAGAAAGGATATGACTGTATGAGGATCGTAACCTCCAAACAGATGAAACAGATCGAGCAAAATTCGATCCAATATCAGATGAGCTACCTGCGCCTGATGGAAAACGCCGGCTGTGCGGCTGCCAATTTCATCCTTCAGACGCTGCATGATGTCAGTGATTTGAACTGCATCGTTTTCTGCGGAAAAGGAAACAACGGCGGGGACGGCTTTGTCGTCGCCAGAAAGCTTGCCGAGCAGGGAGCTGCCGTCACCATCGTGCTGACCGAAGGTGAGCCGAAAACCGATGACGCCGCCCGTATGCTGCACCTTGCCCGCTCGATGGAGCTGCCTGTTTTTTCCTTTGAGGAGCAGCCCGAGGCGGTCAACGAAGCGCTTGAGCAGGTGGATGTGATTGTCGATGCCATCTACGGCAGCGGATTCCACGGTGAGATGGATGTGCGCCGCCGCCAGATCACCGAAAAAATCAATTCTGCCATCGCCGCTGTATTCTCGCTGGATGTTCCCAGCGGCATCAACTGTGACACCGGTGAAGCGGCGCAGGATGCAGTCAACGCCGATTTCACCATCGCATTCGACAGCTACAAAACCGCTCACCTGCTGCCTAAATATCTTCCACAGCTCGGTCAGGTCACCTTGGGCTCCATCGGAATCGACCCGCTGGCATATGAAAAGATTCCGTTTGACCACTTTGTTGCCGACGAGGAGTATGTCTACTCCCGCATCCCGCAGCGTCAGCCGGACGCGCACAAGACCTCGACCGGCAAGCTGCTCAACATCTCCGGCGGCATCGGCTGCACGGGAGCTGCCGTTTTATCCTCCACTGCCGCCCTGCGCAGCGGTGCAGGATATGTGGTCACCGCCGTTCCACAGGCGATTTATCCCATCGTAGCCATGCACCTGGTTCACTCTCCTTTCTGCTTTATCGAAACGGCTGCCGACGTTGCCAGCGCCCTCAACGGCGTTTCTGCGGTTGCCATCGGCTGCGGCATGGGAACCGGTCAGCGGCAGCGCGGCATCCTCGAGGAGGTCCTCTACCTTGCCAAATGTCCGGTCATCATCGATGCGGATGGCATAAACAACCTGGCGATGGACATATCCATTGTATCGGATGCAAAATGTCCTGTCATCCTGACCCCACACTTTGGCGAAATGGCAAGAATCTGCCGCACCAGCGTAGCCGAGATTCAAAAGGCTCCGGTCCTGTGCGCACAGGAGCTTGCCGCCCAGCTCAAATCCATCATCCTGCTCAAGGGAGCGCACACCATCATCGCCTCCCCGGACGGACGGACCTTCATCAACCAGACCGGCAACCCGGGACTTGCTAAAGCCGGCAGCGGGGATGTACTGACCGGTATTCTGGCTTCTCTGGTCAGCCAGGGGATGGAGCCGTTTGATGCTGCCGTCTGTGCTGCCTACCTGCACGGAGCTGCTGCCGACCGCTGTGTACAGCGCCTGTCGGAATACTATATGCAGCCGGACGACATTCTAAAGGACTTGGGAGAGCTGCTCAAAGAACATATCCGTTAAAAATATTCCAATGAAAAACGGGACAGTTTGCATCCGCTGACATCTTTTCAGGAGGCGGTTTTATGCTGCAAACATTGTCCCGTTTTTTTAGTATCAAAAAGTTGTTGCTCGTTCTGGCGCTGCTGGCTGTCATCATCGGCGGCATCCTCTTTTTGCGCCAGGAAAAAGAAAGCGCTCCCGACCTCAATCGTCTGTCCTCCGACCTTTCCGGCGGCATCAGCTGCACCGTGCAGCTGCAACGCGGCGATTTTCGCGCCCAGTCGCTCTTTTCACAGAGCTTTATCGGGGAATCTTCTCTGCGATTCTTCTCTCCTCCTTCCCTGGACGGCTTTGAGATTCGGCAAAGCGAGGGCAAGACGAGCCTTGCATGGAAGGGGATGAGCTGCGACCTCTCCAGTCAGCAGTTGCTCTCCCAGTCGGGAGCCGGACTGTTCATGCAGATTCTTGGGCAGCTGTCAGATGGATTGGACGAGCAGCAGATTCAGATAGAACCGGAGGAAAGCTCCTTTCGTTTGACCTTCCCGATTCAGGAAGGCGGCAGCTGCTCGGTCGTGCTGGAGGAGCAGACGCTGGCTCTTCTGCGCATCGAATGTCCCGAGCAGGATGCCAGCTTTATCCTGTCGGATTTTCAGTACACCTCTCAAGTTCCCCGGCAACAGGAGGAGAAACTTCCCGCAGAAGAATAACCTGCTATGTAAAAAGCTCAGGCACTTTTGAAGTGCCTGAGCTTTTTTGCTGGAATTATTTTGCATTGACGTCGCGTTTGATTTCCATATCCTTTGGCAGCAGGGCGCTGAGCAGGATGGACATTACAAATACCACTGCTACACAGTTTGCCGAAAAGACATCCTGGATGACCTGCGGGAAGATTCTCCAGATGTCCATTTCACTTGCGGAGGTAAAGCCGATTCCTACCGCCAGTGACAGCGCCACGATGGTGACGTTTCTCTGGGAGAAGCCTGCTTTGGAAATCATCTGGATTCCGCTGACCATGATGGTTCCGAACATCATCAAAGTACATCCGCCCAGCACCGACTCCGGCAGGCTGGCAAAGAAGTTGCCCACCGGTGGCAGCAGACCTGCCAGCATCATGCAGACGGCGCCGGTCATCAGGGTAAAGCGGTTGACCACGCCGGTCATGTTGACTAAGCCTACGTTCTGGCTGAAGGAGGTCACCGGAGGACAGCCGAACAGCGACGAAATGGCGCTGGCATAACCGTCGCAGGCAAGCGAACCGCTGATTTCGCTGGTCTGGATTTCTCTGCCCAGCCCGCCCGACACCACCGCGGTGGTATCGCCGATGGTTTCTGCGGCGGACACCATGAAGATGATGGTGACCGAAGCGATTGCACCGATGTTAAACTCAGGAAAATACGGCAGAAGACGAGGCAGCGAAAGATAACCGCCCGAAAAGATGCCGCTGAGGTCTACCATACCCATGGCAAGTGCAACCAGATAGCCGATGATAAGACCTGCCAGCACCGAAAGCTGCTTCCAGTAGCCTTTTGCAAAGATATTGAACAGCAGGCATGCCACCAGCGTAATCGTACCGAGCAGCAGGTTTTGAGAGGAACCAAAATTCTCCGTATATCCTCCGCCGAAGGAACGGGTTCCAACGGTGAAAAGGGAATAACCGATGGCGGTTACCACCGACGCTGCCACAACCGGTGTGATGATTTTTCTCCAGTACTTTGCCAGCAGACCCAGTGTTCCCTCGATCAAGCCGCCAATCAGCACCGCTCCCATCACCGTCGGGTAACCGTAGGTTGTACCTACATAGCTGAGGATGGTCACAAAGGTAAAGCTGACACCCATAACGACCGGCAGGCGGGAACCAATCTTCCAGATGGGATACAGCTGGATGAGGGTCGCAATGCCTGCAACGAACATCGCATTTTGCAGCAGGACTGCAATCTGCGCATGGTCCAGACCGGAGGCTGCTCCAATCAGGGTAATCGGAGTCAGGTTTGCCACAAACATGGCAAGGATGTGTTGAAGCCCGAAGGGGATTGCCTTGAGGAGCGGCACCTTTCCATCGAGCTGATAGATATTTTGTGTGGATGCCGCTGCTTGTTCGGATAAAACTGCTTTTGCCATACATCTTCTCCTTTTTCTTGAGTTTGTCGTTCTTTTATTATAGCGTTTTTTCTCTGTTTTACAAACCTTTTTTCATCGTTTCTTTTTATTTTTCCTTTTTTCGTCCCAAAAGAAAAGCCCGCACGATTTTAGTCGTACAGGCTGACTGCAATCTAATCCTTTAAATAGCTGTATAGATAACAGTCATGGTAGCGTCCATGATGAAAGCGGTAGCGTCCCAGTACACCCTCTGCGTGGAAGCCGCAGCGCTCAAGCATCTTCTGTGCCGCAACGTTTTCCACATCGGTCTCAGCTTCCAACCGGACCACCGGCTCATTTTCCAGCAGGTAGTCCCGCACCAAACGCAAAACGGTGCTGCCCAATCCTCGACCTTGGCAGGAGCCTGCCAGCTGAATCTCCAGACGCACCAGACCTTCCCGTACAAAGTGAACGCTCACGACACCCACCGGCTGCTCCTCCAGAAAAACCACCAGTGTCCAAAGATTTTTGCAGAACAGCTTTCCTTGTGCCAGCTCCTGCTCAAGCTGCATTAGGGAAGTCATCTGTGCAGCCTGATACTCCCCGCGCCACTCCTGTGTACCACTCTGCATCAAAAACGCAAGATCCTGCTGTTGTACCGGAGCGAGCACAAGCTCTCCTTTTGCAATCATACCGATTTCCTCCTTCTGATTCTTTTCTTTAGGATACTACAAAATCCACCGTCTGTACAGAGAAGTGTGGAAAGTTGCACACCTTTTTGCAAAATCAGGCATAGACTGCATCAGAAGCTGTTTGAGCTATCTTGATTGATCGCAAAGGAGCGAAAAAATTATGTCTACTTCATCGCTTTGTCGTCTTTCCCAACTGCATGAAGGGGAAACTGCCACAGTGGACCATCTGAATCTGAGCGGTCCCATCCGCCGCCGTCTGCACGACCTTGGACTGATTGAAGGCACCAAAGTGCGCTGCCTGTACAAAAGCGCCTGGCAGGACCCGGTCGCCTATTCGATTCGTTCTACGGTCATTGCCCTGCGCAACGTGGACACCCGCAGCATCTTTGTCCGCCCAAACCCTGGCTGTGGGAGGTGATGAAAATGCCGTTTTTAAAATCATCTTTCTCTCCCCTTCCCGCAGCCGATGCCGACCTGACCATCGCCCTGGCAGGCAACCCAAACGTCGGCAAGAGCAGCATCTTCAACGCCTTGACCGGTATGCACCAGCACACCGGAAATTGGCCCGGAAAAACCGTTGACCTTGCCAGCGGGTCTTGCTGCCACAAAGGCGTGCGGATGCGCTGGGTCGATCTGCCCGGGACCTATTCGCTGTCTGCCGATTCGCCCGAGGAGGAGGCTGCGCGGGATTACCTCTGCTTTGAACAGCACGATGCCGTCGTGGTAGTCTGCGACGCCACCTGCCTGGAGCGTAATCTTCATCTGCTGCTTCAGGTGCTGGAAATCACCCCGCGCGTTGTGCTGTGCCTCAATCTGATGGACGAGGCTTTAAAAAAGGGAATCCGCATTGACACTAACCTTCTCTCCCAAAAGCTGGGCATCCCGGTCGTGCGCACCAGTGCCCGCACCCAGATGGGACTGACCGAATTGACCGAAGCGGTGCAGGCGGTCAGCCGTTCCTCAAGCAAAAAGGTTTTGCTGCCGCCGGTGCCGCCTCGGATAGAGCCGCTGGTCCAAACGCTTGAGCAGGCGATTGCTCCCCTGCTGCCGGACGGGATGCGCAGTCGCTGGGCAGCGTTGCAGCTGCTGTGCCGGAACGAAGATTTTATTCGACAGCTGGATAGCATATTGGAGACACCGCTGCTTGAAAATCCGACTGTTGCTGCCGCCTTTTCTTCGGTCGAGCAGCAGCTCAACCAGGAGCAGAAAACACCCGCCCTGCTGCTGGATGAGCTGTCTGCCGCACTGGTTCGCCGCTGCGAGCAGCTGTGTGATGCCTGTGTTTTTGTTCCGACCACCTCCAATTTTTCATCCGACCGAATATCGAACGACAGTTCGTCCCACCGGCTGGACCGATTGTTTCTCAGCCGCAGGACCGGCATCCCTGTGATGCTCCTGCTGTTATTCTTTGTCTTCTGGCTGACCATCACCGGAGCTAACTACCCGTCTGCTCTACTGGCAAATGCGCTGTTTTGGGTACAGGAGCGATTGAGCGACCTGTTCTGCCTGCTGCACGCGCCAAAATGGCTGCACGACTGTCTGGTGCTGGGCGTTTGGCGGGTGCTGGCGTGGGTCGTTTCGGTCATGCTGCCCCCTATGGCAATCTTCTTCCCGCTGTTCACTCTGCTGGAAGATTTTGGCTACCTTCCGCGCGTTGCCTTCAATCTGGACCACTGTTTCCAAAAAGCCCACACCTGCGGCAAACAGGCGCTGACCATGTGCATGGGCTTTGGCTGCAACGCTGCCGGTGTGGTGGGCTGCCGCATTATCCATTCTCCGCGGGAGCGATTGATTGCGATTTTGACAAACTCCCTGGTTCCCTGCAACGGAAGGTTTCCCACCCTCATCGCGCTGATCTCGATGTTTTTTGTGGTAGGCAGCGGTTTAGGACAGTCGCTGCTGAGCGCTCTGCTGCTGACTCTGGCAATTCTGCTGTCGGTGGCAGTCACCTTTTTCTCCTCCCGTCTGCTCTCCCGGACGGCGCTGCGCGGGGAAAGCTCCTCCTTTGTTCTGGAGCTGCCTCCCTACCGCCGACCGCAAGCCGGTCGGGTCATCGTCCGCTCCATCTTCGACCGCACCCTCTTTGTCCTTGGACGGGCAATCGCAGTGGCAGCTCCTGCAGGTTTTGTGATTTGGCTGATGGCAAACTGGCAGATCGATGGGCAAAGTCTGCTTACCCTGTGCGCCCAATTCCTGGACCCGTTTGCCCGCTGGTTTGGCATCGACGGTGTCATTCTGATGGCGTTTATCCTGGGCTTTCCTGCCAACGAGATCGTCTTTCCGCTGATAGTGATGAGCTATCTGCAAAGCTCGGTGCTGGTGGAAAGTGAAAGCCTGACTGCTCTGCACAACCTGCTGTGTGCCAACGGCTGGAGTATGTGGACCGCCGCTGCCGTTGCCCTGCTGTGTCTGTTCCACTGGCCCTGTTCCACCACCTGCCTGACCATCTACAAGGAAACCGGCAGCACAAAATGGACCCTGCTGTCCATTTTGCTTCCCACCGTCATCGGTTTTTCTCTGTGCTTTCTGCTCAATCTTCTGCACACAGCCATCGCATTATAAAACAATCAGCCGCAGCGGAAAATCCGCTGCGGCTGATTGTCTTTTGCTTTTCTAAAATGATTCGTTTTCTTCCTCCAGAAAGACACCCATCCTGCGAAAGCGCTGGTATCTGCGGCGGCTCAGTTCCTCCCCCGACAGACGTAACCCCTGCTGAAATGCGCTGTACAGGTCGCGCCCTACGCGCTGGTAAACCTTATCAAAGCCTTTCTGCGGGTCTTTTGGTTCTTTGAGCACCCGTTCGACCACACCCAGCTCCAGCAGCTCCTGTGCGGTCAGCTTCAGACACTCCGCTGCCTGACTGGTGCGGGAAGCATCCTTCCACAAAATGCTTGCGCAGCCCTCCGGTGAGATGACCGAGTAAACCGCATTCTCCAGCATCCACACCTCGTCGGCTACCGCCAGCCCTAAAGCACCGCCGCTTCCGCCTTCTCCGGTGAGGATGGTGATGACCGGCACCTTTAATGCCATCATCTCCATCAAATTTTCTGCGATGGCTTGCGCCTGTCCGCGCTCCTCCGCACCGATTCCGCAGTAGGCTCCGGCAGTGTCAACAAAACAGATAATCGGTCTGCCAAATTTTTCTGCCAACTTCATCTGCCGCAGCGCCTTGCGATAGCCTTCCGGGTGCGCCGAGCCAAAGTTTCGCGCCACCTTTTCCTTGGTATCCTTGCCGCGGTCGATAGCAATGGCAGTCACCGCAAGGTCGTTGAGCCATCCAATCCCGGCAACGACCGCCTGGTCGTCGCCAAACCGGCGGTCCCCATGCAGCTGAAGAAAACCGGTCAGGATATTGCTGATAAAATCATAGCCGGTCGGACGTCCCTTTGCCCGCGCAGCTTCCACCCGTTTAAAGGCTTCCATCCGACACATCCTCCTCTTTTTGCGGCGCCCGATGCATCCGCAGCAGTTCTCCCAACACCTGCCTTTGCTCCTGTCTTGGAACAATGGCATCTACAAAACCCTTTTCCAGTAAAAACTCCGCCCGCTGAAATCCTTCCGGTAGCCGCTTGCGGATGGTCTGCTCGATAACCCTCGGTCCTGCAAATCCAATCAGCGCACCCGGCTCTGCAAGGATGATGTCCCCTTCCAGCGCAAAGCTGGCGGACACCCCTCCTGTGGTCGGGTCGGTCAGTACGCTGATATACAGGTTTCCCGCCTGACTGTGGCGCAGCACAGCGCCGCTGGTCTTTGCCATCTGCATCAGTGACAGGATACCCTCCTGCATCCTGGCTCCGCCCGAAACGGTGTAGCCAATCACCGGCAGATTGTGTGCAAGGGCAAACTCAAACAGGCGGGTAATCTTTTCCCCGACCACCGAGCCCATACTGCCCATCATAAAATCGCCTTCCATGGCAAACAGACAACAGCGGTAGCCTTGGATGGTACATTCCCCGCAGATGACCGCTTCGGTTTCTCGACTGAGCATCTTTGCCTTTTTGAGCTTTTGCTCATAATCGGGAAATTCCAACCGGTTGACCGATTGTAAACCACTGTCATGTTCAGCAAAGCTGCCTTCGTCTGCAACCAGTTCGATGCGCCTGCGCGCGTTCATCCGAAACAGATGTCCGCACTTCGGGCAGGTGCTGTTATTCTGATACAGTTCGCTGGAAAACAGGATGTGCCGGCACGCCGGGCAGCTGACACACAGCTCATCCGGGACTGCCGGATTCTGCTCAGAGGAATTTTTTCTTCCGTCGGTCTCCAAGTCATTTTGCGGACGCCGGAACATCATTTTCGAAAGCATCGCTGTTCTTCCTTTCTATTCTATCAAAACCGGACAGGGGACGACCCGTTTCTGGTTGCCATAAAGTCCGTATAATACTCCCCCAACTTGAACCGGGCATCTCCCAGCAGGCTGACGTGCAGCTGTGCATTGTGCTTGACACCCTCGATGACCAGCTCACACAACGCCGCCTGTAACTTACGGATGGCTTCCTCTCTGGTTTTGGCATAGACAACCAGTTTCCCGATCATCGAATCATAATAAGGCGGTATCTTGTAATCCTGATACAGCGCCGTGTCAAATCGCACCCAGGGTCCTCCCGGGATATGCAGCAGATTTACTTTTCCACAGCTCGGTCGAAAATCCTGCTCAGGGTCCTCTGCATTGATTCTGCATTCGATGGCGTGTCCTTCCAGGCGGACATCCTTCTGGGAAAAATCCAAGCGTTGTCCTGCTGCAATGCGAATCTGCCACTTGACCAGGTCATAGCCGGTGACCATCTCGGTCACGGTATGCTCCACCTGCAAACGGGTGTTCATCTCCATAAAGTAAAAGCTGCCATCGCGGTCCATCAAAAATTCAATCGTTCCTGCATTGCGGTAATCGACCGCCTTTGCTGCCCGAACCGCCGCTTTTACCATACGATTTCTGGTCTTTGCATCAATCGCGCTGG
>OGYZ01002479.1_pt1 | contig 12498 bp, 12 predicted proteins | sample 1576681 | NCBI WGS metagenome assembly OGYZ01 (sample SAMEA3541480, study PRJEB24748) | human gut metagenome | biome: human gut; feature: human-associated habitat; material: faeces | place: China | collected 2012 | reverse complement strand
GCCTTCCCCCGGGCCCCCATCCACCCCTGAAAAAACTTTTGCTCAGGTCTGTCTGCCGGTCCCCGCCGCTGTCTGGAGAGGGGCAGGCGTGGATGTTACGGGCTGTTTGGTTCGATCCCTTTTACCAAGGGCGGGAGAGGAGGGGGAGCAATGGGCCGGGGCGCAGTCCGGCAGGCGGCACGGAATCAAAGCAGAGTGCTTGGTATGTGATATTTTATAAAATAAAATCGGATGGTTCCCCGGATTTTGGGCTTGCGGCCCGCGGGCGAGGGGCCTATAGTCGCGGACCTCTGCGGAGCTGTTCCGCTGTTTTCTGGCCTTAGAGGGAATGAGGTGCGTCATGTCAGAACATACGCTGCACTATGGTGATATTTCCTGGACCATGCCGGTGGCCGACAAGAACCTGGCGGCCGTGCTGGAGTCCAATCCTGTGTCCTTGCCGGTCATGGAACCGGATCAGGCCGTGCGTGAGGCCCTGCGCCATCCCATCGGCTCGCCCTGCCTGAAGGACATCGTCAACCCCGGCGAGAAGATCTGCCTGCTGGTGCCCGATGTGACCCGCTTGTGGCAGTCGCCCGCGGTCTACGTCCACGTGATGGTGGAAGAGCTCAACGCCTGCGGCATCCCCGACAGCGACATCCTCATCGTCACGGCCACGGGCACGCACCGTGCCCATATGGGCGACGAGCAGGCCCGTCTGCTGGGCGAGGACATCTGCCGCCGTATCCGCGTCATCGACCACGACTGCCGCGATACGGCCCATCTGGTGCACGTGGGCGATACCAGCCGCGGCACGCCGGTGTGGTTCAACAGCTACGCCATGGCCTGTGACAAGATCATCATCACCTGCGGCGTGGTCTACCACTTCCTGGCGGGCTTCGGTGGCGGCGGCAAGATGCTGCTGCCCGGCATCGCCGGTTACGAGACCATCCAGCGCCATCACAAGCAGGCCCTGAACCCCGGTTTCGGCAACGGCACCAACGCCGACGTGCGCAGCGCCAACATGGCGGACACCAACATTTTCCATGCCGACATCTTCGAGGCCGCGGCCATGGCCCGGCCCTGCTTCGGCCTCAATGTGGTGGTCAATGACGATTACCGCATCATCAAGGCCTTTGCCGGTGACTGGGTCCAGTCCCATGCGGCGGCCTGTCGTCTGGTGGACAGCATGGAAGGCGTGACCATCCCCGAGCGTACGCCCCTGGTGGTGGCCAGCGCGGGCGGCTACCCCAAGGACATCAACCTTTACCAGACCATCAAGCTGCTGAGCAACGCCCTGAGCGCCGTGCAGCCGGGCGGGACCATGATCCTGCTTTCCCGCTGCTCCGAAGGCTTCGGCAACCCCGATGTGGAGACGCAGATCTGCGCCTACAGCGACATGCAGGCCCGTGAAAAGGCCCTGCGCGATACTTTTTCCATCGGCAGCTATGTGGGCTTCCTCTTTGCCGAGGCGGCCGAGAAACACAACCTCATCCTGGTGACGGACATGGATGCCGCCCTGTTCGGCAAGACGAAGATGCATGTCTGCCATAGCCTGGACGAGGCCCTGGACAAGGCCCGCCATTTCCTGGGACAGGAGCTGGACGTGCGCACCATCATCATGCCGCACGGCGCCTCGACCCTGCCCAAGCTGGCGGTCTAGCGACCACAGGCTGGCGCGGGCACCCTCGGGTACCCGCCGCCGGTTGAAACCGGGTCCCCGCCGGATGCGCGGTCCGTACGCGGGCTGTGCCATCCGGCAGGGGGCGTCTGGCAGGGGACCCGCTTCCCGGAGGAGAACCCTTTTTTATGCGGAAAAGGGAGCTCCGGCAGGGCGGCAAGTTGTGAAAAACGACGCAGGCGGAGTGGTCTGCGGATTCAAAAATCCCGCCAGCCCAGAATTGGCGCGGACTTTGGCAAATTGCCTGTCTTGGCGCAGACTTGTGATTTTTTACAATTATTTCAAAATGTTGTAAAATACTTACAAAAACTCTGTGTTGACAGTTGGGGCTCCTTTTGCCATCTTGAGCGGGCAGAAGCGCTGCTACGAGCTTCATCGGGAATCCCGTGAGATCCGGGAGCGGACCCGCCGCCGTAAGTCGCAGAACCTGCTCCCCCCGTGTGCCACTGGCAACCGCCGGGAAGGCCGGGAGCAGGGTGACGAGCCGGAAGACCTGCTTCTGCCGCTTGTCCATGGGGACAGCCTCACGGCAACGGGTTTTTGCCGCTGGGAAGGGACGTCATGACACTCTGTCGACGGGCGTCCGTATCTTTTTTCCACCTTTTTTTCGCGATTTTTCAGGGCCTGAGACCTCCCCTACAGGGAGGGTCTTTTGTGTTGACCCTAAAACGGGTCAGGAAAACAAATATCTTTGGATCTGGAGCAGGAAAACATGCTTGCGAGCATCATCAAGCGGGACGGGACCGAGGTCGCCTTTGATTCCGTCAAGATTCTCAATGCCATTACCAAGGCCAACAAGGCGTCCGGCGAGGACATGTCCCCCACGGATCTCCTGTTCGTCACCGAAAAGGTCTGCCGCAAGCTCGAAGCCCAGAACCTCCGCCATGTGGAAGAGATCCAGGACGTGGTGGAAGAGACCCTGATCCAGTACGATTACGCCAAGACCGCCAAGGCCTACATCCTGTACCGCGCCGAGCACACCAAGCGCCGCAACGCGGAATCGTACCTGATGGAGATCTACAAGACCCTGACCTACGCGCCCGCCATCGAAGAAGACATCAAGCGCGAGAACGCCAACATCGACGGCGATACGGCCATGGGCACCATGCTCAAGTACGGTTCCGAAGGGGCCAAATATTTCACCGACAACTACGTCCTGCCCAAGGACGCCTCGGCCGCGCACATCAACGGTGACATCCATATCCATGACAAGGATTTCTACATGCTCACCGAGACCTGTTGCCAGATCGACCTGATCCCGCTGTTCCGCAACGGGTTCTCCACCGGTCACGGCCATCTGCGCGAGCCCAATTCCATCGAGAGCTATTCCGCCCTGGCCTGTATCGCCATCCAGGCCAACCAGAACGAGATGCACGGCGGCCAGAGCGTGCCGCACTTCGATTACGCCATGGCCGGCGGCGTGGCCAAGACCTTCCGCAAGGAATACCGCCACGCCTTCACCGCCTTCGTGCGCATCAGGACCGGCATGGATGCCGCCCAGGCCGAGGAATTCAGCCAGCAGATCCTGCTGCCCGTGATGCCCGCCATCCGCATGGCCGATGTGGACGAACTGGGCAAGCGCATGGAAGGCCTGGTGGCCGAGAACGAGCGCGATCTGGTGCGTGCCGCCCATGCCTACGCCGCCGAGGAAGCCCTGCGCATCACCGACCGCCGCACCTACCAGGCCATGGAAGCCTTCGTGCACAACCTGAACACCATGAATTCCCGCGCCGGTGCGCAGGTGCCCTTCAGCTCCGTCAACTACGGCACCGACACCTCCGCCGAGGGCCGCATGGTGGTGCGCAACCTGCTGCTGGCCACCCAGGCCGGTCTGGGCAGCGGCGAGACCTCCATCTTCCCGGTGCAGATCTTCAAGGTCAAGGAAGGCGTCAACTACAACGAAGGCGACCCCAACTACGACCTGTTCAAGATGGCCATCAAGACCTCGGCCATGCGTCTGTTCCCCAATTTCAGCTTCCTGGATGCGCCGTTCAACCTGCAGTACTACAAGCCCGGTGACTACAACAGCGAAGTGGCCTACATGGGTTGCCGCACCCGCGTGCTGGGTAACGTGTACGACCCCGACCGCCAGGTGACCTGTGGCCGCGGCAACCTCAGCTTCACGTCCATCAACCTGCCCCGTCTGGGCATCGAGGCCAAGGGCGATCTGGACCGCTTCTTCCAGCTGCTGGACGATCAGATCGACCTGGTGTTCCGCCAGCTGCTGCACCGCTTCGACATCCAGTGCTCCAAGAAGGTGCGCAACTATCCCTTCCTGATGGGCAACGGCATCTGGCTGGATTCCGAAAAGCTGGACTGGGACGAGAGCGTGGCCGAAGTGCTCAAGCACGGCACCCTGACCGTGGGCTTCATCGGTCTGGCCGAGACCCTGGTGGCCCTGACCGGCAAGCATCACGGCGAGAGCGAAGAGTCCCAGAAGCTGGGCCTGCGCATCGTGGAACACATGCGCAAGCGCTGCGATGACGAAGCCGCCAAGACGCATCTCAACTTTACCCTGATTGCTACGCCTGCCGAAGGTCTGAGCGGCCGCTTCGTGGCCCTGGACCGCAAGAAGTACGGCGTCATCAAGGGAGTTACGGACCGGGAGTACTACACCAACTCCTTCCACGTGCCCGTGTATTTCCCCATCAAGGCCTTCCGCAAGATCGAGCTGGAAGCGCCCTACCACAGCTTCACCAATGCCGGTCATATCACCTATGTGGAGCTGGACGGCGATACCTGCAAGAACCTGGAAGCCTTTGAGACCATCATCCGTTTCATGCACGACAAGGGTGTGGGCTACGGATCCATCAACCATCCGCTGGACCGCGACCCTGTGTGCGGCTATGTGGGCGTCATCAACGGCCAGTGCCCCCGCTGCGGGCGCAAGGAGGGCGAGGCCGTGAGTCAGGAAACGCTCAAGATGCTGCGCCGCAAGTATCCGCACATGCCCAACTGCTGCCGTTAGTTTCCGTCACTTTTTACCCCAAGAGGAGGAGCCTGGACCATGCTGATGAAATCTGAACTGACCGAGACCAAAGCCGAAGTGAAAATGGTAGGCGAAGGCGTGGCTTTTGAACGCGTGCGCCGCATCACCGGCTATCTGGTGGGGACGCTTGACCGTTTCAACAACGCCAAGCGTGCCGAAGAACGCGACCGCGTCAAGCATGCCTAGGCTCCGCATCAGCGGTATTGTGGAAGAGTCCATCGTAGACGGTCCCGGACTGCGCTACGTGGTCTTCACCCAGGGCTGTCCCCATCATTGCCCGGGCTGCCACAATCCGCAGACCCATGACTTCGACGGCGGAGAGTTCCGGGATACGGACGACATCCTGCGTCAGTTCATGGAAAATCCCCTGTTGTCGGGCATCACGTTCTCCGGCGGCGAGCCTTTCGTCCAGGCCGAGCCCCTGTGCCACCTGGCCGATGCCGTGCACGCCGCCGGCAAGAACGTCTATGCCTACAGCGGTTACACCTGCGAGGAACTCTACAGCCTTGCCCAAAAGATCCCGGCCGTGGGCCGGTTGCTGGACAAGGTGGACGTGCTGGTGGACGGCCCCTATGTGGAAGCCCTGCGCGATCTGGAGCTGGATTTCCGCGGCAGCTCCAATCAGCGTGTCCTGGACAGGGCCGCCATCGAAGCCCTGCGCCCCGTGGAGGCGTGATTTTTGCCGGGGTGCTGGCTGGGGGAAGGAAGAGGCGTTTTTTGTAAAAACTGCCCCTTCCTTCCCCCAGGCCCCCATCCAACCCCGAAAAAACTTTTTTCAGGTCTGCATGCCGGTCCCCGTCGTTGTGTGGTGGTAGCTGGCGTCGCAGTCCGTATGTCAAAAGCCTGCCTTGCGCAGGCTTTTTTGTTTTGGGCGCTCACCGGGGATACTCGGAATGCAGGAGCGCAAGGCCAGCTCGCGCCATGATGCAAGCCCGGATCAGTCATCCGCAGGAGAAGAGGAGGTGTCCCTGTGATGCGCTCCCCGGAGGCTTGGGGCGAACAGCTCCGACATCCGAAACCGTTATGGCGCCGTTCGTCGTCATATGCATGAAGGCCGGATGACGATCTGCCGTCAAAATGGGGATGTGAATTTTGTCGGAGTGCCGACTGGGGAAAAGGGCGTTTTTGTAAGAGCTGGCCTTCTTTCTCCCAGTCCCCCGTCCAATCCCGAAAACATTTTCCTCGGAGCTGTGTACCGGTCCCCCTCGTTGTGCGACGGTGACCGACTTCACAGCCCGTATGCCACACGCCTGCCTTGGGCAGGCGTTTGTTTTTTGGGCGCAGGCTGGTCTTGCAGGGGGACTTGCCGAAAGAAAAAAGCCCGGATGCGACATCACAGACAGCGTGGGGCAGCATGCGCCTTCCACAAGAAAGCCCTCCGGGCCTGCAGGCCAGGAGGGCTTTCTTGTGGAAGTATGAGCGGTTTTTGAAGGAGGGAGGGGTGCAGGGGAGGGAGGGAACTTTTTTCCGCAAGAAAAAGTTCCCTCCCTCCCCGCATATCCTCGTTAGTTCTTGAAGGGCGAGATGGCGCGCAGGGTCTTGATGACCTGGGGCATGTTCTCGACCACGAAGTCGATCTCTTCTTCCGTGGTGTAACGGGAGAGGGAGAGACGGACGGAGCCGTGGGCGTAGGTGAAGGGCACGCCCATGGCGCGCAGCACATGGGAGGGTTCCAGGCTGCCGGAGGTACAGGCGGAACCGGAGCTGGCACAGATGCCCAGCTGGTCCAGCATCAGCAGGATGGCTTCGCCTTCCACGTTCTTGAACGCGATGTTGGTGGTGTTGGGCAGGCGGTTCTCGGGATCGCCGTTGACCATGCAGTCAGGGATGGCGGCCAGCAGGCCCTGTTCCAGCTTGTCGCGCAGGCGGGCCACCTGGGTGCGTTCTTCCTGCATGTGCTGCCCGGCCAGCTGGGCGGCCATGCCCAGACCGACGATGTAGGGCACGTTCTCGGTACCGGCACGGCGGCCGCGTTCCTGGTGCCCGCCGCGCAGGAAGGGACGGAAGCGCACGCCCTTGCGCACATAGAGCACGCCGATGCCCTTGGGCGCGTGCAGCTTGTGGCCGGACAGGGAGAGCATGGAGATGGGCTGCTTGCCAAGGTCGATGGCTTCCTTGCCCACGGCCTGCACGGCGTCGGTATGGAAGAGCACGCCCTTTTCGGCGGCCATCTCCGCCATGCGGCTGATGGGGAAGACGTTGCCCACTTCGTTGTTGGCGTACATGATGGAGACCAGCGCCGTGTCGTCGGACAGGGCGGCGGCGTATTCGTCCAGATCCAGACGGCCCTTGTTGTCCACGCCGAGCAGGGTCACGCGGTAGCCCTGGCGTTCCCAGTACTGGGCCACGTTGAGGATGGCGGGATGCTCCACGCGGGTGGTGATGAGGTGGCGCTTTTCGGGCTGGGTCTGCAGGGCGGACCAGATGGCGGCGTTGTCGCTTTCGGAGCCGCAGGACGTGAAGATAATCTCGTCGGGATGGGCGCCCAGCAGGGCGGCCATGCGTTCGCGGGCTTCTTCCACGGCGCGGCCCACCTGGCCGCCGAAGGTGTGCATGCTGGACGGGTTGCCGTACAGATCCGTGAGGTAGGGCAGCATGGCTTCCCGGACTTCGGGAGCCACGGCAGTGGTCGCGTTGTTATCGAGATAGATGGTCTTCATGGCTAGGCTTCCTCGACGACGATATCGGCTTCCACATGTTCACGCAGGACACGTTCCACCAGGTTGCGGATGGTCACTTCGCTGGAGCGGCACTGGGCGCAGCGGCCGCGCAGGGACACAACCACGCGCTTGCCGTCCACGTCCACCAGCTCGATGTCGCCGCCGTCGGCGGCCAGCTGGGGACGGATCTCTTCTTCGATGGTCTTCATGACCAGCTGCATGCGCTGCACGTTGGTCATGCGGGGCTTGCTGACCGGGCGCAGTTCGGTGAGGGGCTTCTGCTTGAGCTCGGCGGCCAGGATCTCGGCGATCTGGTCCTGGCAGTCACCGCAGGCGCCGCCGGCCTTGGTGTAGTTGGTGATCTCTTCCACGGTCTTGAGGCCGTTTTCGCGGATGGCGCGGATGATCTGGGCATCGGTGATGCCAAAGCACTTGCAGACCAGGCGGCCTTCCTCATGGGCGTGGGGCACGGGCGTCTCGCCCTTCCACTGGCGGATGGCGGCTTCCAGAGCTTCCTGGCCCATGACGGAGCAGTGCATCTTTTCCTTGGGCAGGCCGCCCAGGGCTTCGGCGATCTCCTTGTTGGTGAGCTTGAGGGCGTCTTCGGCCTTCATGCCCTTGACCATGTCGGTCAGCACGGAGCTGGAAGCGATGGCGCTGGCACAACCGAAGGTCTCGAAGCTGGCCTTTTCGATGATGCCTTCATCGTTGATCTTCAGATAGAGCTTGAGGGCGTCGCCACAGGCCAGGCTGCCCACTTCGCCGATGGCGTTGGCATCTTCCATGGGGCCGGCGTTATGCGGACGGAGAAAATGTTCATGGACGGCGTTAGTGTAGTTCCACATGATGTTCTCCCGGATCCTGGCAACAGGATCTTTCTGATTCGATGATGTTTTGCAGGGTCTGGTGGCGCAGGAAGTCGCGGACATGTTCGTCCAGCTGATGCCAGAAGGCCCTGGTGGAGCAAAGCCCCTCGCGCTGGCAGACTTTGCCGCGTCCGAGGCAGGAAACGGGGGATATCTCGCCTTCCAGATGCAGGAAGACATCCTCCATATTGATTTCTGACGGTGGTTTGGACAGGGCATAGCCCCCGCCGGAACCGCGTACGGCACGCAGGATGCCCAGCGGCTTGAGGGCGCGCACGATCTGTTCCAGATAGCCGGGGGAGATGGATTCCTCCTGGGCTACCTGCCCCAGCTGGAGCAGGGAGTTGTCGGGCTGGGCCGCCAGGCGCAGCAGGAAACGGAGACCGTAGCGGGTTCTGGTGGAAAACTTCATAGCAGCCTCGCTCAGGAGTTTTGACCCTGCATGACGAAGTCGTAGGGGGTTTCCTGATAAACGTAGTAGTTGAGCCAGTTGTTGTAGAACAGGTGGGCATGGGCCCGCCAGTTCATGCGCGGCAGCTGGCTGGGATCGTCATTGGGATAATAGTGGCTGGGCACATGGGGATTCATGCCGCGGGCCAGGTCCCGGCGGTATTCCGCGTCCAGGGTCCCGCGGTCGTATTCCAGATGACCGGTCATGAAGACCTGGGAGTGATCCAGGCTCTCCACCAGGGTCAGGCCCGCCTCGTCGGATTCGGCCAGGATGCGCAGGTTGGGCGTCCGGCGCACGTCTTCGGCGCGGACTTCGGTGTGGCGCGAATGCGGCGCCGGGAAGTCGTCGTCGAAGCCGCGGAACAGGCGGCAGTCGGGGTGCAGGACCTGGTGGCGGAAGATGCCCGAACGCTTTTCAGGCAGTTCGTACTTGGGCACACCGTAAAAGTGGTACAGGGCGGCCTGGGCGGCCCAGCAGATGTAGAGCGTGGAGAAGACATGCCCGTTGGCGTAGGTCATGATGTCCAGCAGTTCCTGCCAGTAGTCCACCTGCTCGAAGGGCAGATGCTCCACGGGAGCCCCGGTGACGATCATGCCGTCGAAGCTGCGGTGGCGGATCTCGCTGAAGGTCTTGTAGAAACGCTCCAGATGCTGCAGGGGCGTATTCTTGGACTGATGCTCCGCCGTGCGCAGCAGGGTGATGTTGACCTGCAGGGGCGAGTTGCCCAGCAGGCGCAGCAGCTGTGTCTCGGTGGCGATCTTGGTGGGCATGAGGTTGACGATCACGATGTCCAGCGGACGGATGTCCTGGCGGACGGCGCGTTCGTCGGTCATGACAAAGATGTTTTCACTTTCCAGAGCGCTGCGTGCGGGCAGGTCGGCGGGAATCTGGATGGGCATGGCTTCCTCGTTGGTCAAGATGTGTTCCGGAATAAAACATAGTTATCTGCTATGTTTTTGTCAAGGCTATTCCGGGGATTTTTGTAAGGATTTACCTGGGCAGGCGGACGGTGTGGCAATGCAGGGCGGCGTGGCTGCCGGCGGCTTCCTGCGCCTGGCGGGCCAGATGTTCCAGCGCGGCGCAGCAGGGGACGCTCATGCGCAGCAGGGTGACGCTGGCAGGGCGCATGGCGAACAGGCGGGCCAGACGTTCGGCATAGTCACCGTTGTTGTCCAGCTTGGGGCAGGCGATGACGGGGATGCGGCCCTGCAGCCAGTCCGTATGCAGGCCGGGCAGGACGAAGCCGGAGCACTGGGCGGCCAGCAGGACGTGGGCCCCGCTCAGGAAGGGAGCCTGGGGCGGCAGCAAACGCAGCTGGATGGGCCAGCTGGGGGTACGGGCACGCAGGCTGTCGGGGATGTCGTTGTCGGCAGCGGAAAGGAGAGGCGTCAGGGCGGGAGCGGCAGCGATGTTGCCGGGGGCGGCGAACGTGCGGGGCCGGCTGCCGGGGCAGCCTTGCGAACGGGCCTGGCCATCGCGGGCGGCCTTGGCCGCCAGGGCGGCCGCTTCGTCAAAGGCTTCGGCCTCGCGCATGACGATGCGCAGGGCTCCACGGGGACAGTTCAGGCAGGCGCCCAGGCCGTCGCAGTAACTGTCGCGGATCAGGCGGGCCTTGCCGTTTACGACGGCAAGGGCACCTTCGGCGCAGTCCAGCACGCACTGGCCGCAGCCGTCACATTTTTCTTCGTCGATCTCGATGATGGGACGTTCCATAACACCTCAGGCTTTCAAAAGGATATCTACAAGTTCTTCGGCATCGGCGGCCACCATGTCCGCTCCGGCGGCCTGTACCTCGGCCGCGCCGCGGAAGCCCCAGGCCACTCCTACGGCCGTCATGCCCGCATTGCGTGCCGTCATCATGTCCACGTCGCTGTCGCCCACATAGGCGCAGTCCTGCGGGGCCACGCCCATGGAGGCAGCCATCTGCAGAAGGACCGTGGGGTCGGGCTTGAGGGGCGCGTCATGACGGCCGCCGCGCACCGCGTCGAAACGGATGCCGGGAAAATGCAGCGGGACCAGGGCACAGGTAAGGTCTTCCGGCTTGTTGGAGAGCACGGCCAGCCGGAGCCCGGCATCCTGCAGGCGGCCAAGAGCCGCGACAAGGCCGGGATAGGGCGTGGTGCGGATGCTGAGGTGGGCGGCATAGTAGCGGCGCCCTTCTTCGGTCAGGGCATCCAGACGTTCCTGCGGTCCCTGGGCCACCACGGATTCGGGCAGGGCCCGGCGCATGAGGATGGGGAAGCCGTTGCCGACCATCCGCCGGTAGGCGCTGACAGGATGGACAGGGTAGCCGTGGGCGGCAAGGACGGCATTGCAGGCGCCGCCGATGTCGGCAAGAGTGTCCAGCAGGGTTCCGTCCAGATCAAAAAAACAGGCTTTCATGTGACCTCCGAAAGATGGGCCGGGCAGGGTGGCCGTCAAGGCAGGACGCAGTATAGCCGCAAAATCATCCGGCGGCAAATGTCATGCCGTTTTCACAAGTCGTGGATAGCCTGCAAATTCTGGACATGGATACGGGCTGTTTGCTATTCTGGAGTCCGGTGGCGGATCTCGCTGCCGTCTGATTTGGGAGGTTATGTATGCCCCGACACGTTTTGACTCTCAACGATCTTGGTGAAGAAGGCTCCTGGCTGCTGGTCCAACAGGCACGCGGGATCCCTGATGCGAAGAGCCGTACCGACTTCATGACGGAACGCACGGCTGTGCTGCTGTTCGCGCAGGATTCGTTCGCCGAGCGGCTGTGCGTTTCGGCGGCTGTGCGGCAGATGGGCGGGTCCCTCGTCTTCCAGGGCGCCACGGGCGGCTGGAAGTCCGAGGTGGAGCGTTACCAGCGCCAGATGCTGGCCGTCATCGACTATTTTGTGGACTGCATGTACGTCTACGGCATCCCCGGTCTGGCCACCTCGGTGGACAGGGATCTGGTGCAGTTCCCCATCATCAATGCCGGCAGCCCTGATGCCCATCCGGCCCATGTGCTGGCCGACGTGGCCTGCATGCTGCGCTATACCCGGGACGATCTCAAGAAGGCCCGCGTAGGCTGGCTCGGTTGCACCAACGGCACCCTGTTCTCCCTCATCGAGGCCCTGCGCTACTTCCCCTTCAGCCTGCAGGTGGCCCTGCCGCCGCTGGAGGACCGTCCTACGCTGGAGACCTATGCCCGTCATTGCGGCGTGAAGGTGGACTTTGTGGATACGCCCCAGCAGGCCGTGGAAGGCTGCAACTTCGTCTATGCCGGTTGCCGTTCGGGACTGGATGACGAGCTGGCGCAGCAGTGGAAGGTGGATGATGCCCTGCTGTCCCATGCCGACCAGAAGGCCCGCGTCCTGCTGGGCACCAGCCCCATGCAGGCCATCGAGGTCGCCAGCGACATCCTTGCCAGCCCGGCATCGCTGCTGCTGTTGCAGTCGGAAAACCGCCTGCGCGTGCACAAGCGCCTGCTGCACTGGGTCTTTTTGGAAAACGAACGGGTCATCTAGCCCCCGATCATCCTTCAGATGTTCACGATGGCTGTCCGGTCTTGCCGGGCAGCCGTTTTTCATGTCCGGGCCCTGTGAGACTCCGGAGATCATATCCGGCCGGCGATCCCAGCCGCTATGTGCCGGAGACGTCAACGAAAACACAACGAGTTTTTGGGCCGTTTTCCTTTTAGGCTTGCCGTATCCAGTAATCCTTCGCTCTGCGGTTCGGACAGGCCTGGCCTGTACGCGGTACGTCGCGGATGACGTATACACGCTTACTTGTGAAGATAAGGTCGTTCTTTGCCGGGGGATCGGCAGACGACGTGCCTGTCTGCGATCGCCCCATGTCCGTTTTTGACCGGAGCAGCGGTTTTGGGGGTGAGGGGGAGAGCGCGAGAGGGGGCGAGGGACTTT
>OGYZ01002477.1_pt1 | contig 12503 bp, 12 predicted proteins | sample 1576681 | NCBI WGS metagenome assembly OGYZ01 (sample SAMEA3541480, study PRJEB24748) | human gut metagenome | biome: human gut; feature: human-associated habitat; material: faeces | place: China | collected 2012 | reverse complement strand
ACAGGAAGGAGCCGATGGGCCGCTTGGGGTCCTTCAGACCCACACGGCTGCGGCGGATGGCCTTGGCCACCGCGTTGACGGCCTCGTCCTGGCCTACCACACGCTGGTGGAGCTTCTCCTCCAGCTTCAGCAGGCGCATGCTCTCGTCCTCGGTGAGACGGGTGACGGGGATGCCGGTCCAGCCGGCCACCACCTTGGCCACGTCGTCAGCGGTGACGCTGCCGCGGTTCTGGGCCATCTGCTTGCGCCAGTTGTCCCGCTCGATCTCCACCTGCTCCTGATAGTCCTTCTCGATGTCACGCAGCTGCGCGGCCTTCTCAAAGTCCTGCGCCGTCACGGCCTCGGATTTCTCGCGGTGCAGCGCCGCGATCTTCTCCTCCAGCGCCTTCAGGTCGGGGGAGGAGGCTTCGGCGGTCATGCGCACCTGGGACGCGGCCTCATCCATCAGGTCGATGGCCTTGTCCGGCAGGAACCGGTCGCCGATATACCGCTTGGACAGCTGCACAGCAGCCTCCAGCGCCTCGTCGGTGATGGTCAGCTTGTGGTGCGCCTCGTACTTGTCGCGCAGACCCTTTAGGATCTCCAGCGTGGCCTCCGGCGTAGGCTCGCCCACGGTGACAGGCTGGAACCGGCGCTCCAGCGCGGCGTCCTTTTCAATATACTTGCGGTACTCGTTGAGGGTGGTGGCGCCGATGACGCGGATCTCACCGCGGCCCAGTGCCGGCTTGATGATGTTGGCAGCGTCCACGGCGCCCTCGGCGGAGCCTGCACCCACGATGGTGTGCAGCTCATCGATGAACAGAATGACGTTGCCGGCCTTCTTCACCTCGGCCAGGGTGTTCTTGATGCGCTCCTCAAACTCGCCGCGGTACTTGGTGCCTGCCACCATGCCGCTGAGGTCCAGAGACAGGAGCTTCTTGTCCAGCAGCTCCTCGGGCACGTCGCCGGAGGCGATGCGCTCGGCCAGCCCCTCGGCGATGGCGGTCTTGCCCACGCCGGGCTCACCGATCAGAACAGGGTTGTTCTTGGTGCGGCGGGACAGGATCTGGATGACCCGCTGGATCTCCTTGTCGCGGCCGATCACGGGGTCCAGCTTGCCGGAGCGCGCCGCCTCGGTAAGGTCGCGGGTGAACTCGGCCAGCGTCTTGTTCTTCTTATCGCCCTCACGGTTGGCGGCGGCCGCACCGCCGGCGGCTGCGTGAGGGGTATCATGCAGCTTCTTGACGATGCTGCTGTACATCTTATTGGGATCCACACCCATGGTGCGCAGGATGCGCAGAGCCATGTTGCCGCCCTCGCGCAGGATGCCCATCAGCAGGTGCTCCGTGCCGATGTAGCTGCTGCCCATGCGGGCGGACTCGGACACAGCCAGCTCCACCACACTCTTGGCGCGGGGAGTCAGACCCTGACTGGGCGCGGCGCCGGACATCCCCTTGCCCACGCTGCGCTGCAGCACGGAGCACACCATCTCATCGGTGACGCCATACTCCGCCAGCACGCGGTGGGCGATGCCCTCCTCCTCGCGGATCAGGCCCAGCAGCAGATGCTCGGAGCCCACGTAGCCGTGGCCCATCTCCTCCGCCGCTTCCTGACTCAGACGCAGGGCCTCCTCGGCCCGGGGGGTAAATTTATTCTCGCTCATAAATAAGCACTTCCTCTCTTAACTGTCGTGTTCCGCGCCGGGCTTACTTTTCCAGCGCCTTCAGCTCATCCCGCAGCTTGGCTGCTTCCTCGAAGCGTTCCTCCTGCACTGCCAGATTCAGCTGGGTCTGCAGCGCGTTGCGCTTGCGCTGCCGGGTCAGGGCATCCTGCTCGTCTCTGGGCAGCAGGTCGCCGGTGTCCTCCTGGGCCGGTGTGCTCTCCCGCGCCTGCCCAAGCACATCCACCGGTTCAGGGAACTCGGTGAGCATGCGGGAGCCCAGCCCGCTGAAGAACGGCTCCAGCATCCCGAAGGGACGGGAGAAGAAATCTCCGAACAGGCCGCCGGTCATACCGGCGGAGCGGAAGGAGTCGGTGTAGCCCAGCTCCTCGGCGCACTGGGGACACAGGTGTACCTGCGTCACCTTGCCGTTGATATTGCTCTTATAGTAGAACGTTGCCTCGTTCTTTCCACAACGATCACATCTCATAATCGTAACCTCCTTGCTGAAAAATCAGACTGAATGGATCAGGATCTGTTTGAAAATATCGGCCCGCAGTCCGCTGCGCTGCTCCTTGGCGACGCTGCGCAGGGCCCGCTCACCGGTGGCAGCCAGCATGGACTGGCCCAGCTCACGGCTGATGGCTTCGGAGTCCACCAGGTTCTGGGTGATGGCCCGGGCGCTGGCGTAGTCCAGCGTATCGCCGATGGTGTTGATAACGTGCATCAGCAGCGTCTGCCGGTCCACCTGTACCCGCGTGATGCGGATGTAGCCGCCGCCGCCCCGCCGCGACTCCACGATGTAGCCGTGCTCAGGGGAGAAGCGGGTGGACATGACGTAGTTGATCTGGCTGGGCACGCAGTTGAACCGCTGCGCCAGATCGCTGCGCTGGAGCTCCAGCGCGCCGCCGGCCTCGTCCAGCTCCTGCTGGATGAATCCGGCGATGAGATCGGAGATACCCATGCTTGCCTTCCACCTTTCTGCAAAATCGATTTTGACTTTGCCTTTCTTTGACCTTGACCATAGTATAGCACGCTTCGCACTTTTGTCAATAGTAATTTTTGACTTTCTTTGACCAAAAGTGTAAACGTTTTGTGAACAGGATTTTTTCGGGGAGAGCTGTGCTGTCCCCATCGCGCGGCCGCGCCCATTTCTTCCGCTGCTGAAAGAAATGGGGCCGCCGGAGACAAAACATCAGAGCAGGGTAGAATCCCGCCTCTATAAAACACGCATTGCCGCCCGCGGAGAAAAAAACCACCCGACAGGGTGGTTTTCTTTCCGGAGGTGTCATCCGGATTTGAATCGCCGCGTTGTCCCAACGCCCGTTTCCACGACTTGCGTCACTCCTACGCTGTCGCCGCGATCCGCGCCGGAGATGACATCAAGACCGTGCAGGGCAATCTGGGTCACGCCACAGCAGCCTTTACACTGGACGTGTATGGCCATGTGACCGATCAAATGAAGCGCGAAAGTGCCGACCGCATGGAGCGTTTTATCCGTACAGTTTCCGTCGGTTGACCCAATAAGGCTAAAAATAAGGCTAAAACCTGTTTTCGGGCATGAAAAAGCTCCCGAAACACCTGTGTTTCGGGAGCTTTAGTTGGAGGTGACACCCGGATTTGAACCGGGGAATGAGGGTTTTGCAGACCCTTGCCTTACCACTTGGCTATGTCACCGAACCATCAGTCCGTTAGTCAGTATACTATACCGACGGGCGTTTGTCAAGCACGAAACTGCATTTCCTGCCCATTTCTTTTGCCGTCCCGCCGCAGAAAAAACGGCGTCCTGCGTTCCGCAGGACGCCGCGCATCGCGCTTACCGCAGCTCCGGCAGCACCGCCAGCAGCACCAGCGGTTCCGCGCCGTCGTTGTCGATGCCGTGGCTGTGCCCCTCCGGACAGTAGTGGGTCATACCGGCCCGCAGCGCCACGTCCTGCCCATCGTCATGGCACACGCCGCTGCCGGACAGCACATGGATGATCTCACAGTTGCCCTCGTGGGTGTGCAGCCCGATGGACGAGCCTACCGGCAGCGTCAGCGACAGGATGCGGCCCATGCCGTCCTGCACCGCCGTGCGCACCTGGGCCTCCCCCGCGCCGCCCTTGAAATGGGGCACCACCTGAGCCGCCGACTTGTCAAAATCCAGTATCATAGCGCCCTCCTCAGCCGCGGCTCTGCCGCATTTTCTCATTGATGGCCTTGCCGGTGGGCGTTACCGCCAGACCGCCCAGCGCCGTCTCACGGAACTCCACGGGCATCCTGCGGCCCACCTCGCCCATGGCGTCGATGACCTCGTCCACAGGGATACGGCTGGTGATGCCCGCCATGGCCATGTCCGCCACGCTGACGGCATTGACTGCGCCGATGACGTTCCGCTTCACGCAGGGCACCTCCACCAGACCCGCCACAGGGTCGCAGACCAGCCCCATCAGGTTCTTCAGCGCCATGGCCACAGCGTGGCCGATCTGCTGGCCGGTGCCGCCCCGCAGGGCTACCAATGCACCGGCCGCCATGGCGGACGCGGTGCCGATCTCCGCCTGACAGCCGCCGGACGCGCCGGCGATGCAGGCGCGGCGGGCGATGATCGCCCCGATGCCGCTGGCCACATACAATGCCTCCAGCAGCTGGTGCTGGCTGATCTCCTCGTACTTGCACAGGGGCAGCAGCACCGCCGGCAGCACGCCGCAGGCTCCCGCCGTGGGAGCCGCTACGATGCGGCACATGCAGGCGTTGGACTCCGCCATGGACAGCGCCTCGGCGATGACCTCGCTGACGTAGCCGCCGGACATAGCCTCGCCGCGGAAGCAGTACTGTCGCATCTTCATGCCGTCGCCGCCTACCAGACCGCTGACGCTGCGCCGCCGTCCGGTGTAGTTGTCGGCGGCGTCCGCCATGGCCTGCCACGTCAGCAGCATCTTGGCCATGGACTGGTTCCGCGACACCTGGCGGTCGTCCATGTCGGCCTCCAGCACGATCTCCCAGAAGGGCTTGCCCTCCTGCTCCATATGCTCAAAGATCTCCTTCATCGAATCCAGAGACATCTTCATCCTCCTCCTTGTCGTAGTAGGTTATGGAAAGGATACCCGGCAGCTCCGACAGGAACGCCACCTGGTGGGGCTTGAGGTGCTGGTCCGTCTCGATGACCATCAGCGCGTCGCCGCCCCGTTTGTGGCGGTACAGGCTCATGTTGGCCACGTTGACCCGCAGCTGGCTGAGGATGGAGGTGACGGCGGCCACGGTGCCGCTGGCGTCCTCGTTGCGGATGACCAGCGTGTTGTACATGCCGGTGAAGTTCACGTCGATGCCGTCCAGCTTATTGACCATGATGCGCCCGCCGCCCAGAGACGACGCCTGCATCACCAGATCCTTGCCGTCGGCGGACCAGGCCTCGATGACGGCGGTGTTGGGGTGGGCGTCCCGCAGCTCGATCTCATCAATGGTGTAGGTGAGGCCCGCCTTTTTGGCCTCGTCAAAGGCGAAGGGCAGCCGCTCGTCGTCCGGCTTCATCCCCAGCAGACCGCCCACCAGCGCGCGGTCAGTGCCGTGGCCCGCGCCGGTCTCGGCGAAGGAGCCGTACAGGTGGATGGCGGCCTTTACCGGCGGCGTACCCAGCAGGGCGCGGGCGATGAAGCCGATGCGGGCGGCGCCCGCTGTATGGGAACTGGACGGCCCGATCATCACGGGGCCCAAAATGTCGAAAATATCCAGCATGGGAAAAGCTCCTTTCGTGGGATAAAGCGCTGAGATTTCCCCCTATCATAGCATACATCCCACGGGAAAGCGAGAGGGAAAAACAAATATTTTCTGCATGATACGGCGTGTCCTCCCCGCCGCTCCGGCGGGAGGGGAGGGATTGGCGGCCCCTGCGCACCGGCGCTGGCGGTCCGCAGGGGAGGGGGAAAAGAAACTTCTTCATCATGAACTGCGTTTGCCGCATTTTCCGGCGGAAAACAGCAAAAAACCCGCTTGCCACGTCCGCGCCGCCGTGCTATCATACGGGTGACATAACAGTGGAAAGGAAATGGAAATATATGGAACTCACGCCGTTGAAGCTGCATCCTGCGTACAAGGAATACCTCTGGGGCGGACACCGCCTGCGGGCGGCCTATCACAAGGAGGACGCGCCGGAGATCACGGCGGAGAGCTGGGAGCTGGCCCAGCGGCCGGAGGGTGTGTCCGTGGTGGAGGGCGGCACGCTGGCGGGCCGGACGCTGGACGATTTGGCGGCTCTGGACCGGGAGGCGTTCTGGGGCAAAAACTGCGCGGATATGCGGGAATTCCCGCTGCTGGCAAAGCTCATCGACGCCCGGAAGGACCTGTCCATCCAGGTCCACCCCTCTGATGAGACGGCCCTGCGGGACCGCGGCGAGGCGGGCAAGGCGGAGATGTGGTACATCGTGGACTGCGACGAGAACGCCGGCATCTACTTTGGCTTTGCCCGCGAGATCACGGCGGAGGAGTTCCGCCGCCGCGCAGAGGACGGCACCATTTGCGAGGTGCTGAATCGTGTGCCGGTGAAGAAGGGCGACGCCTTTTTTATCCTGCCCGGCACCATCCACGCCATCTGCGCCGGTATCCTCGTCGCTGAGATCCAGCAGAACTCCAACACCACCTTTCGCGTCTACGACTACCGGCGCCGCGGCGCCGGTGGGCAGCTGCGGCCCCTGCATCTGGACCGCGCCGCGGCGGTGCTGCACTATACGCCGATGGCGGCGCGGGCCTGCCAGCCACTGAGCGTCACGGCCCATGCGGGCTGGACGGAGACGGCGCTGTGCGCCTGCGACTACTTCTCTGCGGCGCGGCTGGACGTGGAGACCCGGGCGGCGCTGACCTGCGGCGGCGACTCCTTCCGGCATCTGCTGTGCGTGGAGGGAGAGGGGGCCGTCGTCCACGGCGGCGTCCGGTATCTCCTGCGGCAGGGGGACTCCTACTTCCTGCCCGCCGCATTGGGAGACTACGCCGTGGAGGGCCAATGCCGCGTGCTGCTGAGCCGGGTGTGACCGCAACAGACGGTTGCTTGTCTGCGGCGGCGATCTGTGCTACATTGATGGTACAGCAAGGAGGATCCTCTATGGATACGAAGGATATGATACGCAGGCTGAGAACGGAAAAGGGTCTGTCACAGGATGAGCTGGCGGAGAAGCTGTTTGTCACCAGACAGGCGGTGTCCCGCTGGGAAAACGGCGAGACCACGCCGAATACGGAGACACTGAAGCAGCTTTCCCGGCTGTTTGATGTCTCCATCAACACGCTGCTGGGCGCGCCGCGGCAGCTGGTCTGCCAGTGCTGCGGGATGCCGCTGGAGGATGCCGCCACCAGCAGGGAGCCGGACGGCGCCTTCAACGAGGAGTACTGCAAATGGTGCTATACCGACGGCACGTTCAAGTATACCAGTAAGGAGCAGCTCATCGACTTCTGCGTGGCGCACATGGCCAGCGAGCGCTGGCCGGCGGAGCAGGTCCGCGCCCACATGGAGGCCGTGGTGCCGAACCTGAAGCATTGGAAAAAGTGAAGCGGTGACAGAAAAAGCCCCAGCCGTAATGGCCGGGGCTTTTCAGTCGTCGGGGCTCAGTTCAGGAAGTCCTTCAGCTTCTTGGAGCGGGAGGGGTGGCGCAGCTTCCGCAGGGCCTTGGCCTCGATCTGGCGGATGCGCTCACGGGTGACGTTGAACTCCTTGCCTACCTCCTCCAGTGTGCGGGTGCGGCCATCCTCGATGCCGAAGCGCAGCTTCAGCACCTTCTCCTCACGGGGAGTCAGGGTGCTGAGCACGTCCACCAGCTGCTCCTTCAGCAGAGTGAAGCTGGCGGCCTCACTGGGTTCGCTGGCGCCCTCATCGGGGATGAAGTCACCCAGATGGGAGTCCTCCTCCTCGCCGATCGGCGTCTCCAGCGACACCGGCTCCTGAGCAATTTTCAAGATCTCGCGGACCTTGTCCACGGGCATGTTCATCTCCTCGCTGATCTCCTCGGGGCTGGGATCGTGGCCCAGCTCCTGCAGCAGCTGGCGGGAGACGCGGATGACCTTGTTGATGGTCTCCACCATATGGACGGGGATGCGGATGGTGCGGGCTTGATCGGCGATGGCGCGGGTGATGGCCTGCCGGATCCACCAGGTGGCGTAGGTGGAGAACTTGTAGCCCTTGGTATAGTCAAACTTTTCCACGGCCTTGATGAGGCCCAGATTGCCCTCCTGGATCAGGTCCAGGAACAGCATGCCGCGGCCCACGTAGCGCTTGGCGATGGAAACCACCAGACGGAGGTTGGCCTCGGCCAGCTGCTGCTTGGCGCGCTCACCGGCCTTCAGCTGCTTTTTCAGGGCTGCCATCTCATCCTCGGGCAGGGTCTCACCGGACTCCTCCAGCTCCGCCAGACGCTCCTTTGCTTCGCGGCCGGCGCTCATGGCGGTGGCCAGCTCCACCTCCTGATCGGCGGTGAGCAGGGGGACCTTGCCGATCTCCTTCAGGTACATGCGGACGGGATCGTCGATGTTGAAGCTGTCCACCAGCGAGTTGGGGTCGACCAGCTCCTCCTCCTCGATCTCGGCGATCTCCTCCATGGCGGGCTCGCCGTCCTCGTCGGGCAGGGCGGCCAGGAAGTCCTCGGTGCCTACCTCGATGCCCAGCGTCTCCAGCGAGTCGTAGATAGAGTCCATCTGGTCACCGTCCAGATCCATCTCGTCCAGTACGTCGGACAGCTCGCCGGCGTCCAGACGGCCCTTCTTCTTGCCCTTGACGAACAGATCCTTCAGCTTTTCGTTGGCGTTGAGCAGCGCGGCGGCGGGCAGGGCGGCAATGGCCTTTTCGTCCAGCTTGCCCCTGCTGGCCACCGGATGCTTGCCATCGTCTGCCTTCTCGGGATTTTCCGCGGCCTTCTCCGCCTTGACGGCGGGCTTGGCGCTTTTGGCCTTATCGGCGGACTTGTCCTGAGTCAGCAGGGCGTTGGCCATCTCCTCCAGCTCCTTGGCGGTATATTTCTCGTCAGTCATGTTCGCTTTCCTCCGTAACCTTTTTTATCTTTATATGTATCGCGGGCGGCAGCCAGCGCGTCCATAGCGCTGCGGCCGCTGCGTTTGACACCTTCCTCGCGGATGATGCGGATATAGTCCGCCAGCGCCTGAGGCGCGTTGGCCGTGGACTCCGGCTTTTGCAGGAGGGTGGTGAGGTGGCTCATCTCCTCCGGCGTCAGGCTGGCGCTGAGCGCCGCCATGCTGCTGCCGCTGCCGCGGCAGCGCCACAGCTCCCCGTAGATGCGGCCCAGCAGGGGGGAGGAGAATTCATCCTCCCGCAGCGGCGGCTGGTCGGGGAACAGACTGTCGTCCTGCATCAGCAGGCGGATGACGCCCTCCTCCGCCATGGCGCTGCGCAGGTCGTCGTAGCGGATGGCGCGGTCCGCCGGCTGGAGCGAACGGGTCAGGTTCAGCTCCTGCCGCTCCCGGGCCTTGCGGTCCCGGGCGGCGCGGCGCTTGAAGGCCCGCTGCACCTCCAGCTTCATGGCCTCCGGCGACAGGCCCGCCGTCTGGGCGGCGCGGTTGGTGTACACGTCCCGCTCCACGGCGTTTTCCAGACGGCACAACTCCTCGGCCATCTCACCGGCGTAGCCGATGCGGCCCTCGTCGGAGGTGAGATCGTAGCGGGCGGCGATCTGGGTCATACGGAACTCCACGCCGTTCTCACTGCCGGACAGCAGGTTCTCGAAGGCGGCGGGGCCGTAGTTTTTGATGAAATCGTCGGCGTCCTGCTTGGTGGGCTTGCCGTCCACCATGCGGTTGGGCAGCTTCAGCACCTTGACGCTGAACTCGGAATTGTTCAGCAGCTCCAGCGCCCGCTGGGTGGCCAGCTGACCGGCATTGTCGTTGTCGTAGCACAGCACCAGCTCCTTGGTGAAGCGGCTGAGCAGGCGGGTCTGCTCCACGGTGAGGGCCGTGCCCATGGAGGCCACGGCGTTGTCAAAGCCCGCCTGATGCAGCGTCACCACGTCCAGATTGCCCTCGCAGAGGATGATGTTGGGCCGCTTGGTCTTTTTGGCCAGATTCAGCCCGTAGAGGATACGCCGTTTACTATATGTAATGGTCTCGGTGGTATTCATGTACTTGGGCTCGGAGTTGTCGATGACGCGGCTGCCGAAGCCCACCACGTCGCCGCGGGTGTCGATGACCGGCAGCATCAGGCGGTTGCGGAACTTGTCGTACAGGCGGCCGTTCTTGCCGTTGACCACCAGACCGGCGGCCAGCAGCTCCTCCTTGGTGTAGCCCCTGCGGGTCATGGCGGTGAGCAGCCCGTCCCACCGGTCGGGGGACGCGCCCATGCCGAAGCGGACGGCGATGCCCCTGCGGATGCGGCGCTTATCCAGATACGCCTGCACCGCCGCGCCCTCCGGCGAGCACAGCAGGTCGTAGTACCAGCGGGCGGCGTCGCGGTTCAGCTCCAGTACACGGCGGCGCAGCCGGTCCGCGCCGTCCTGCGGTCCGTCGTCCTCCGGCACCGGCAGGTTGGCGCGCTTGGCCAGAAAACGCACGGCCTCGGGGAACGTCAGGTTCTCGATCTCCATGATGAAGTTGATAACGCCGCCGCCCTTCTTGCAGCCGAAGCAGTGGTAGATCTGCTTGTCCGGCGACACGGAGAAGGAGGGGGTCTTTTCGTTGTGGAAGGGGCACAGGCCAAACAGGTTGCCGCCCTTGCGCTGCAGGGCGACATAGCCGGACACCACGTCCACGATGTCGCTGCGGGCGATGAGCTCGTCCAGAAAGCGCTGGTCAAACACGAAGCGTACCTCCTCTCCGGCAGAATGCGGGCTTGCACGGGGCCGTGCAACATTTCTCACAGTAGAGTATACCGCAAAAATCGGCGGCTTCCTCTTTTTTTGCGAAAAAATTTGAAAAAACCTGCTGCGGGAGGGACGGATACCTTATATAATATAACGGGGCGCGGGCGGCGCAGGGGGTGCGGTGCGCGTCTGCGGCGGGCAAATTGTTACGAAATGTCCGCGTACGTAGGGGGCAGGCGGCGTGGAAATGCTGCATTTTGGCAGAAAATGCACGGCATGAGGCACGATCAGCATAATATTTGCGCTATAACACATAAAATACGCGAAATAGTGAGCATCGATGGGGGCGTGTTTGCCTGCGAAAAGTTATGGATATTCTGTGAATTGAGCAATAATCGGTACGTTTCGGAAAATTTAATCCTTTTTTAACATTTATTTATGAGTTTTTTCGCATTTTTCGGGGTCAAGTCCCTTGATTTATTTCGCGGATATGGTATACTGTCACCGTGAAAGGCGAACCGGACCTTCCGGAGCCGGCTCCGTGGTGTAAGCTGACGGAGACGGGGAAGGCGGGGATGGGAAACCGATCAAAAAATTTTTTATGGAGGAAACAAACATGAAGAAGATCATCGCAACTGTTCTTGCTATGGTCATGGCCATGGCTCTGTGCGTTACCGCTTTCGCCGCTGTGAAGTACACTGCTTATGACAAGACCGGCAAGGAAATCGCTAAGGACGTCACCTATGAGACCTGCAAGGCTACCTACGACAAGAAGGCCGGCAACGGCATGGTCGCTCACTATGACGTGACCATGAACGGCGTGACCAGCTACTATGTTGTCGCTGCTGATGCCAAGACCTATGACCTGAAGCTCACCACTTCCGGCAAGGCCCCCCTGTATCTGGTTCAGGTCGACAGCCCCTACTATGTTGCTAAGGCCACTGCTTTCAAGGCTGTTGGCGATGGCTGCGGTCAGCTGGATGTTGACACCGACGAGACCTACTACACCTCCACCAAGGATGATGTTGTGACCTACTATGTGGCTGACAAGAAGGGCGCTGTGAACGTTCTGGTCGACAACAAGCTGGTTGCCGTCACCGTCCTGGGCGATAACCTGGAGCTGGTCGCTCACGAGTGGGAAGCTTCCAAGTACGACAAGAATGACAACGCTATCGAGTACACCTGCAAGAACTGCAAGACCGTCGCTAAGGTCTATCCTTCCAAGGATGCCGCTCTCGCTGATGGCAAGAAGACCGTCGAGGTCCTGGCCAACGGTGACATCATCGGCTTCAACTTCACCGTCAAGGGCGCCAACGCTTCCACCACCACCGATGGTAAGGGCTCTCCCAAGACCTTCGACGCCGGTGTCGCTATGTACGCTGGCATGGCTCTGATGAGCGTCGCTGGTTCCGCCGTTGTGATCGGCAAGAAGAAGGAGTTCTAATTAGAACTTAGTTCTGAACCAAAAAAGAAAGACCGCTTCGGCGGTCTTTCTTTTTTGCGTACTGGGGGACGCTGCGCCCTCACGCGCCGCCCGCAGCGACCCGCTGACTTATTTTCAAAAGGAATGTTCCGCGCTCGGGGGCGCGGCCCAGCGGGCCGCACCCACACTTGCCGCCGCTGGCGGCAGGTGCGCGATTTGATAATCGCCCAAACAGGAGGACGACCATTGCTCTCTGCGTGCCATGTCAGCGGCAGCGAGGGTAGGCGCAGAGGCGATTCGCTGCGGAACCTTTTTGCACCGCAACTGCAATCGGACGAAAGGAATTCCAAAAACCATTGGTTTTTGGCGGCGTTCTTTCCCCCACTTCTTCCGCTGCTGGAAGAAATGGGGCCGCCGGAGGCGCAGAGCAGAGAGGGCGGGGCAGAACCCCGCCCCTATGCGGATGTCCAGAATTTTATAGTTTCCGCGGCCCAGCGGGCCGCACCCACACTTGCCGCAAGCGGCGGCAAGTGCGCGATTTGATAATCGCCCAAACGGGAGGGCGACCATTGCTCTCTGCGTGCCATGTCAGCGGCAGCGAGGGTAGACGCAGAGGCGATTCGTTGCGGAACCTTTTTGCACCGCAACTGCAATCGGACGAAAGGAATTCCAAAAACCA
>OGYZ01002474.1_pt1 | contig 12517 bp, 10 predicted proteins | sample 1576681 | NCBI WGS metagenome assembly OGYZ01 (sample SAMEA3541480, study PRJEB24748) | human gut metagenome | biome: human gut; feature: human-associated habitat; material: faeces | place: China | collected 2012 | reverse complement strand
TTAAGCTTTTTTGAACCTCCCGCCTAGCGGGAGGTTTTCTTTTTATACAAAAAGGACGCCCCGCGCCAGCGGAGCGTCCTGAACGGCTTTTCTTGCACAAAAGCCCTATTTCTTGTGGTTGTTCTTGGCGGCCTTGATGAATTCGCGGAACAGGGGATGCGCCGCCATGGGACGGGACTTGAACTCGGGATGGAACTGGCAGCCCAGGAACCAGGGATGGTCGGGCAGTTCCACGATCTCCATCAGGGAGCCGTCGGGGGCGGTGCCGCTGAAGACCATGCCCTTCTCTTCCAGCAGATCCTTGAAGGCGTTGTTGAACTCGTAGCGGTGACGGTGGCGTTCTTCCACCAGTTCCTTGCCGTACGCTTCAAAGGCACGGGTATCGGGGATGATCTTGCAGGGGTAGGCGCCCAGGCGCATGGTGCCGCCCTTGTCGCTCTCGGCGTCGCGCTTTTCCAGGTTCTTGGTGCGGAAGTCGAACCATTCGGTCATCAGGTAGATGACCTTGTGGGCGCTCAGGGGATCGAATTCTTCGGAGTTGGCGTCTTCCAGACCGGCCACGTGACGGGCGAACTCGATGACCGCACACTGCATGCCCAGACAGATGCCGAAGAAGGGGATGCGGTTCTCACGGGCATAACGGATGGCGGCGATCTTGCCTTCCACGCCGCGGTAACCGAAGCCGCCGGGCACCAGGATGCCGTCGCAGCCGGCAAAGGTGGCGGCCACGTTGCTGTCGTCCACGTTCTCGGAATTGACGTAGCGCAGGTTCACGGAAACGCGGTTGGCCACGCCGCCGTGGATCAGGGCTTCATGCAGGCTCTTGTAGGCTTCCTTCAGGTCCACATACTTGCCCACGATGGCGATGGTCACGCTGCCCTGGGGATTGGCACAGTCGTAGACCAGCTTTTTCCAGTCTTCCAGGTGGGCGTTGCGCGCGGGCAGGCGCAGCATGATGGCCACTTTCTGATCGAAGCCTTCCTCGTAGAAACGCAGGGGCACTTCATAGATGTTGCCCACGTCCACGGAGGAGAACACGGCATCCTGATCCACGTTGCAGAACAGGGCGATCTTGCGGCGCATCTCTTCGGGGATGCTGTGCTCGCAGCGGCAGAGGATGATGTCGGGCTGGATGCCGATGGAAAGCAGTTCCTTGACGCTGTGCTGGGTGGGCTTGGTCTTGTGCTCACCGGCGGCCTTGAGGTAGGGCACCAGCGTCAGGTGGATGTTCAGGCAGTTGTCGCGGCCCAGCTCGGACTTGAGCTGGCGGATGGCTTCCAGGAAGGGCAGGCCTTCGATGTCGCCCACGGTGCCGCCGATCTCGATGATGGCCACGTCAGGGGCGTTGTCGCCTTCGGCCAGGGAAAGCACGGTGCGCTTGATCTCGTCGGTGATGTGGGGGATCACCTGCACGGTGCCGCCCAGGTAATCGCCCCGGCGTTCCTTGGCGATCACGTGGTTGTAGATGGCACCGGAAGTGGTATTGTTCTTGCGCGACATGGGCACGTTGAGGTAACGCTCGTAGTGGCCCAGGTCCAGGTCGGTCTCGGCCCCGTCATCGGTCACGAACACTTCGCCGTGCTGGAAGGGATTCATGGTGCCGGGGTCAACATTGATATACGGATCCAGCTTTTGGATGGTGACGGAAAGTCCCCGGGTCTGCAACAGGGCGCCCAGCGAAGCCGCGGCAAGGCCCTTGCCCAGGGAAGACAACACACCGCCCGTAACAAAAATGAACTTGGTTTTCATGAACTCCTACCTTTTGATGACATACAGCGGACCGTGGTCCGGACCGCATGTGCTGCGCCCGGGCGAACCGCCCTCGCGCAATCGGGAGGTTTTACACCAATCCGAATCATTTTACCAGCATTGACTATTATAAACTTTGCAGGTAGTCTCTTTTTCCATTTCTATAGTGGCCCTTTGTGGCTACCGCTTGCAAGGAGGCTTCTGCCGCATGGGCACAGTCAATACTCTCGTCATCACCGGCTATGGCACCAATTCCCATCTCGAAACCGCCCACGCCGCCCGTCTCGCGGGTGCCGACCGCGCTGACGTCGTGCACTTTTCCGACATCGTGGCCGCCAAAGTCCGCCTGAGCGATTACCATTTTCTCGTGTTCCCCGGCGGGTTCCTGGATGGTGACGACCTGGGTGCCGCCCAGGCTGCCAGCATGCGCTGGCGCTATCTGAAGGACAGCACGGGCACTCCCCTGCTCCAGTCCCTGACCGAATTCATCAACGACGGCAAACTGATCCTGGGCATCTGTAACGGCTTCCAGCTTCTGGTCAAGCTGGGCGTGCTGCCCGCCCTGGACAACAACCGTTTCGAGCGCCAGGTCTCTCTGAGCCACAACGACTCCGCCCGTTACGAAGACCGCTGGGTGCACCTGTTGCCCAACCCCAAGAGCCCCTGCGTCTTCACCAAGGATCTGCCCATGATGGCCATGCCCGTGCGCCACGGCGAGGGCAAGCTCATCGCCCGTGACGACGCCACCCTGCAGCGCCTGGCCGATGAAAACCTCATCGCCCTGCAGTATGCCGATCCCGAGACCGGCAAGGCGACCATGGAATATCCGCTCAACCCCAACGGTTCCAGCCTGGCCATCGCCGGCCTGACGGATCCCAGCGGGCGCGTGCTGGGCCTTATGCCCCACCCCGAAGCGTTCCACCATGTGACCAACTATCCCACCTGGACCCGCGGCTCCATCGACGTGCCCCCGGCCACCCAGCTGTTCTCCAACGCCGTGCGCTACCTGCGCGCCCTTTAATATAAGGAAGGGAGGGGACTTCCCGCTTGACAGCGGGCTCAGGGCCAGCTAAATTCTTTGAACCATTTTGCTGGTTACGGCCCCAGTGGTCGCAGACACAGGTGTCGATCATTTGCAGCGAGCCTGCCGCCCTTTGCTTTTGAAAGCACTTTTCTGGTTTCAGGGAAGTGCTTTTTTACTGTGAGGGATCGATATGCATATAGCAGAGATCATTAGCATCATAGAACAGATGGCCCCCCTGCAGGGTGCCGCGTCCTGGGACGTTTCGGGCCTGCAGGTGGCCGCGCACAGGACCGACGCCACGCGTCTGGCTGTCTGCCTCGATCCGAGCCCGGCTTCCGTCTCGGCCGCGCTCGAGCTCGGTGCGCAGTGCATCCTCAGCCATCATCCGCTGGCGCTCAAGCCTTCGCTGCCCAACCGCATCGACCATTACCATGAAGTCCTGCGCCTGCTGCTGACCAACGATGTGCCGCTTTACGCCGCGCATACCTCGCTGGACGTCAACAGCGACGGCCCGGTGTCCTGGCTGGCCCGCGAGCTGCATCTGGACAATCTGGCCGTGCTGGAACCCACCGGCCCCGGCACGGGGGATCTGCCGCACGGCTTCGGCCTGGCCGGCGATCTGGCCGAGCCCGTGGACCTGCGGCAGCTGGCCGGTATGCTGGCCGCGCACATCGACCTGAGCACCGCCACCGTCAGCGGCCCCTGCCCGGAAAGCATCCGGCGGGTGGCCTACTGCACCGGTTCGGGATCCTCCCTGCTGGAGGAGGCCCGCGCCGCAGGTGCCGACATTTTCATCACCGGCGACGTCAAATACCATACGGCGCTGGATACGCAACTTTGTCTTTTCGACGTGGGCCATCACAGCCTGGAAGAAGAAATGATGCGGCGTGCCGCCATCCACCTGCAGCACGCCTGCCCGATGCTCGAAGTCGTCTTCGTGCCTTCGGCCTCCCCTTTCCAGCCTGTCCATCCCCGCGTTCTTTAGGAGGAACCTCATGAGCACCGCTGTCTACCTTGACCAGATCCGCCAGCTTGTCGAGCTGCAGAAAGTGGACGACGCCATCTTTGCCGTGCGTCAGGAACTGGAATCCGCTCCCCGCCAGCTGGACGAGCTGCAGGCCAAATTCGATGCCAGCAACGCCCAGCGCGAACGCATCGTGGAAAAGCTGACCCACCTGCAGGAACAGCAGAAGCGCCTCGCCATGGAGATCGACGACGACTCCGCCCGCATCAAGAAGAGCAAGAACAAGCTCATGCAGGTGGAAAACACGCGCGAATACCATGCCATGATGCGCGAAATGGACAGCATGGAAAAGATCAACCGCTCCCGTGAGGAAGAAAAGATGACCCTCATGGAAGAGGTGCAGCGCCAGAACGAAGCCCTGGCCGAGCTGGACCTGACCCATGGCGCCCTCCAGGCCGAACTGGAAGTGCGCCGCGACGGCCTGGAAGAAAAGATCCAGCTGGCCCAGGCCAAGCTGGCCGAACTGGAAGAAAAGCGCCAGCATGCCGCCGGCGTCATCCCCCAGCCCGTCTTCGTGCGGTACGAATTCATCCGCAAGCGTCTTGAGCATCCCGTCATCGTCGGTGTGCGCGAAGGCATCTGCTCCGGCTGCCACATCGCCATCCCGCCGCAGTCCTTCATCGAACTGCAGCGCGGCCAGCAGATCCTGAGCTGCCCCAACTGCCAGCGCCTGATCTTCTGGAACGAGCACTTCCCGGATATGGAACTGCAGGCCGCTCCGGCCAAACCCAAGACTCTGGTGGACTAAAAATCAACAGGCAGGAGCCGGACAGATCGCCGCTGCGGGCATTGGCCCGGAGAGGAAAGTCCGGGCTCCACAGGGCAGGACGCTGGATAACGTCCAGGAAGGGCGACCTTCGGACAGCGCCACAGAAAGCAAACCGCCCGGCCGGTCCCGTACCGGCCGGGTAAGGGTGAAACGGTGGAGTAAGAGACCACCAGATGCCGTGGTGACACGGCATGCTCGGCATACCCCGTCTGGAGCAAGGCCAAATAGGGAAGGAGGCTGGCCCGGCCATACCTTCCGGGTAGGCTGCTTGAGAGGGCAGGCAACTGCTCTTCTAGAGGAATGGCGATCGCGCGCCCCGGCGCGAACAGAACCCGGCTTATCGTTCGACTCCTGCCTGTTTTTTTGCGAGTACAGCATGACACGAATTCCCGTCCGTCCCTGGGCCCTCGTTCTGGCCGCAGGACAGGGCAAGCGCCTGTCCGCCGCTACAGGCGGCCACTCCAAACAGTTCCTGCTCTGGAAAGGGGTTCCCCTTTACTGGCATTCAGCCCGCACTCTGGCCCGTTCCGGGGCCGTGGCGGGCCTTGCCGCCGCCTTTGGGGCACCCGCCGCCGGGGTGCTGTTCGCCTTCGAGGAAATGAAGTCCCGGCGGGATACCTCGCTGATTGTGGCGGCGTGTGCGTCGGCCATCGGCGCGCACCTCATGATCCGCATTGTCTTCGGCATGGGGCGCATCCTTCCGTTTGCGGGGTTCGAAGCGCCTCCGCTGTCCTCTTTCTGGATCGTGGCGCTGGAAGGCGCCGTCTTTGGGGTGCTCGGCGTGGGATACAACAAGACCCTGCTGTGGCTTCACGATAGGGAAGCCGGACAGACGCTGATCCCGGATCGCTGGAGGGCCTTGCCGCCGCTGCTGCTCGCCGGATGCCTCGCGCTGTTCGCGCCTCTGCTGATCGGCGGGGGCGAGAGCCTGATCATCTTTGTGGGCGAGCACGATGTGGCCCTGAAGACGCTTATCCTTTTGCTCGCGTTCAAGTACCTGTTCGCCCAGTACAGCACCGTCGCGTCCATCCCGGGCGGCCTCCTTATGCCTATTCTGTGCCTCGGCGCGCTGTGGGGGAGGCTCTGGGCGGAACTGCCCGTCTCGGCGTTGGCCGCGCACGGGCTGGCGTCCGGTTCGGTGCAGCCGTATGTGCTGTTCGGCATGGTGAGCTATTTTGCGGCAACGGTGCGCGCGCCGCTGACGGGCATTGTCCTCGTTACGGAGATGTCGGGCACGTACACCTGCCTTCCGGGCAGTTTGCTCGCGGGGCTGATCGCCTGTAAGGTAGCCAACCTCCTGCACTGTCCCCCTGTTTATGATTCCCTCAAGGAACGTATCCGGCTATAAGGGACACCCCTTTGCTCTTTTTGTTATTCCGCTTATGGTGCCCTTTTCCTGTTTTTAAGGAGTGTTCCGTGCGGTTCTCTTGCTTTGCCCAGAAATCATCCGAAGGCCCGGAGGAAGGTGTCGAACACCTTCTCTGGAACGGCCAATCCATCGCTTTTACCATCCGTCGCGGATCGCTCCGGCGCAAGCGCACGCTTATCCGGGTGACCCGCGCGGGGAAGGTGGAAGTCATCCTTCCCCCGTTCCTGCTTCGAAAAGAGGCTTTCGCCGCCATTCAGTCGCGAGGGGGGTGGATTTTAGATCGTTTACGTGAAATACAGAGTTGTCCACAGCCGTCTCCGTTGTATTACACAGATGGTGAGGAGCATCTTTTTTTAGGGACCTACTGCCGGCTTCAACTCGTTGTATGCGGCGTCAAAAAAAATTTTTTGTCCTCCGATGAAAAAATTGGACAGTCCGTTGTTACTGGAAGATCACAACTTATTCAGTTAAGAGTGGATTCGGACGATCCCGAGACGGTACACAAACAGCTTTTCTTGTGGTATAAGACACAAATACAAAAGCATATAGCGTATAGGTTAGCAGCGTTATGCCCCCGTATCCCTTGGCTTACGGCGGTTCCCACGTGGCGTGTGCGCACGATGCGGCGTCGCTGGGGGAGCTGCACGGGAAGCGGGGTGATTACGCTCAATACGCATCTCATCAAAGCGCCCCCGCAGTGCCTCGATTATGTTTTACTTCATGAAATAGCTCACTTGCAGGAACATAACCACAGCCAGCGGTATTACGCCGTCCTTGAGCGGCTGTTGCCCAACTGGAAGGCCGTCCGGAGGGAGCTTGAAGCTTGGTCGCCGCTCGTGCTCAACTGATGCCGGGCTCCCTAGGAAAGCCGGCTGGAGCGGTCACATCTGGGAAAGGAGCTCGGGGTAATCGAGGATGACCTTTTCCGGGACGAGGCCGTGTTGTTGGACGGGGACGAAACGGACACGTTCTTCCACCGTACAGGCTTTTCCGGTCTGGAAGAGCAGTTCGCCGCATTCGGGAAAACGCCGTTTCAGGCGGGCCCTGATGACGGGAGAGGCTTCCGAGCCCTGTGTGGCGTAGACCACGAAGCGATAGGTGGCAAGCCACTCCTTCCCTTGCTTGTGCAGCCCGGAAAGGTGCATGTCATCGCAATGGATTTCGGGAAGCGTCCAGGTCATGAGCAGTTCGAAGCGCTTCTGGAGCAAAGGAAGATCGGGCCGCCGATCCGGCCTGAGGAAAAGCCCGGCAAGCCCGGCGAGCAGGAAACACACGGAGAGCGGGAGCAGGATTTTCCAGCGCGTGCTGGCATTTCGGGCACAGCGTCGGAGCCCTTCAGGCCCGGAAGGGCCAAGTTGCGACAGGAGGGGGCTGATTTCGGCAGGGGTATTGGAAGGCACGGTTTTCCTCGGCGGCTACAGTGGCGATCGGTTCTTTGTTGCAGAATCCTTGGTAGGCGTCCATTACTTGAAGAGGGGAAAATTGTTAAATAGTATATTAGATATAGTTTTTCTGTTGATCTTTGTCAGCGCATGTGCTTTTGTGGGCACATTCGCATAGGGACGCAACTTCGGGAACACGTTCCGGGACATACGGAATGGGTGCTGTTTCCGTAATCGGCTGGATGCCGGAGGGGCAACACGCTGGATGGGCTTCGGCGTAGGACAGCGCCGGGCCATGAGGGGAGTGTGGGAATACCGCGCTCGGGGGACCCTCTACACCAAAGATGGATATTGACATGAGACATCAGGAACGCAATGTTTCCGAGTTTGATGAAATCATAACCTATCCGCCGTCTGCCGCTCCTTCCGGGGAGAAACAGGTAATGAGCTGCGTTCAAGCTTTCACGGCGGCACTCGGTTTCGCTATGTCCGCGGGATGGGACTGGCTTCCGTCGATGCACACATTGTGGCTTCGCGATTACATTGAGGCGGTCAGTATGCCGACGCCGTTCGGTTTCTTCGGGACGCTGTCGGGAAGTATTTTCTTTAAAATGATCATGCTGCTCGCGCTTTGTCCCGTCATGGAGCGTCTCTTTCACGCTTTCCCGTTGGATCGCGTGGCCTTTCGCCGGAAGCCCTTTCCGAATGCCGACTATGCGTTGCTCCCTCCGGCCTTAAGAGAGCGCATTTATTTAAGTACGCCTCTCATCCTCGCTCAACTCTGCGCCATCCTGCTGCTGTTGGTATTGACGTTTTCCTTGCCGCCTTGTCTGGATGGCCTCATGCCGTGGCTGCTCGGAACGGTTTCGGCTTTGTTCGGCCTGATCTGGTTTGTGCTTGTGACCCTGCTGCCCGGAGTTTGGAGCGGCATCTCCTATGGCCTGGCAATCACGTTCAGCATCCTTATTTCCCTGCTTTTGGATACGGCCCCGGCAGAGTCGCTGGCCCGTTTCAGGATGCTGTTTCCCATTCTGGCGATCCCGTTGATATTCTTCGCCATGCCGCCTTCAGACGACATCCGGAGGCGTATCCGGCGCCACCACCGCCAATGCCTGTTCTCGACTCGGGTCAAGGGCGTCCTCTTGCGCGGGCTTTTGCTGCGCCGCCTTTCCTATCTGGATATTCTCTCCAAGCAGGGAAGCGTCTATCTGGTTCTGTGCGTGTTCCCAATTATGTATGGTGTTCAGATTTTACTTGATTTCTCAATTGGTTGTCCGATGGTGTCCTTCAACCTGATGCTCAATCCGCCGTTGGAGCGACATGCCTTTCTCATCATGTCCGGAGAAATTTCCGGGGCGTTTCTCGCTTCGTCATTGATCGCCTTCTTCCCGAGCCACTCCTTGCTGGTCCCTATGCTCGGCCTGTCTCTGTTCGGATGCGGCTCCCTGCTGACCTCGGTTTTCCCTTCTCAGCCGCTGAATTCCGTAGCCTTTTATATCATGCAGTTGTCTTCCGGCTGCTGCGCCGCGTTCGGCTTGTTTGTCCTGCACCAATTCTTCCAGAGGAGCGGTTTCTTGTTCCGCACGTTATCCAGGGCACTTTTCCTGCTGACGCTGTTTGGTTCCATGGGCGGGTATTTGCTGTGGAAGTTTGCGGACAATATCCACAACAGCTATCTCAGTTCACATGCGCTGTTCATGCATTTGCTGACCATCGGTGCCATTCTCGGTTTGTTCTTCGTGTACTTGATCCGGCGTCCGTTGCGGCACTTGATGGTCACGACGCCGAGGCGGTCGCTGGAAGAGGCGTTTGTGCCGATCATTCAGGAAGATCCGTTTGAACAGCTGACGCCCCGCGAACGCGAAGTCGCCGAACTGGTGCAGACCGGCATGAAAAATCTGGAAATCAGCGTGAAGCTCAACATCACCGAGACGACGCTGCGTGTCCACCTGCGCCGCATTTACCGGAAGCTCGGTATTCAGGGACGCTCGAACCTGCGCGACTTCAACTCTCTGTAGGCACGCACCGCCCACTGAAGACGCTCCCTTGGCTCTCGGGGAACGCCTCCGTTTCCGTTCCTTCCCGAGAGTTCCATTGAAGATACAAAAAAACGGTTCCGCATCGGGCTCGCCCCGCCGCGGAACCGTTTTTGATGGGAATATCCTTCTCAGAAAGAGGGGCGTTCAGGCATTACCGCCGCCGGGATGAACCCCTTCAGCGCGGCCTCCCCAAGCATCATCCTACTCCCCCACTTATTTCCACACCTCTTGGCGTTCGGCGTAGATGGCTTCAAAGCGCTTGAGCTGATCCTGCTCTACGGGCGTTCGGGCAAGCGGGCGGGCCTGCTTGAGCCAGCTTTCGGTCTTGCGCTTGTCGTTCTGATACAGAGAGCTGTAGGCGAGATGCAGGTAGGCGTCGAACACCTTCCCCGCCTCGCCGAGCGAACGTCCATAGTAGTAATGCACTTCCGCGTCCTGCGGGAGCCTGCGGAGGACCTGCTGATAGTATTTGTGGGCGGAAGCCTTGTCGCCGCTGCCGTCCAGCAGCCGGGCGTAGAAGAACTGGGCCATGATGTCGTTGGGGTCCAGCTCCAGCGCCCGGAGCAGTGTTCTTCCGGCCCGGGCATCGCCCTTGTTGTAATAGAACCGCCCTGCCTCGCGTACGACGAGAGCGTCGCCGGGCGCACAGGCCAGCGCCTTGGAGAAGGCCGCGTCAGCGTCCTTGATCTGATTGCGGCGCTCGGCGAGGATGCCTTGCCCCATGTAGGCGAGGCAATCGGGCTTTTTGCCTTCAAGCTGTTTGGCGAAGAACCGGGCCGCCGCGTCGGGATCGCCATAGCGGGCCCAGATCAGCGTCTTGACGCGATTGAAGCGCGTGTCGTCGTCCTTACGGTTGCGTACGGTGGCGGGAAGCCCCTGGATGCGGGCGTGGATCTCGTTGATACGGCCGCCCACGTCGGGGTGTGTGGACAGGTATTCGGGAATGTCGATGCCCGAGGCCCACTGCTTGCGGCGGATCTTCTCGAACGCGCCTTGCAGGCCCTGCGGACGATAGCCCGCCGAGGTGAGGTATTGCAGGCCGATCTGGTCGGCTTCGGTTTCATCCATGCGGCTGTAGTTGAGCATGGCGGCCTGCCCGGCGGCCACGCTGCCCGCGAAGATGGCCCCGCTGCCTTGCCCGCCGCCCAGGAGGGCGGCCGCCAGCGCGCCGACGAGGCTGCCGATGGTGACGGCCTGCGCCCGCTCCATGCGGGTGGCGATGTGGCGCTGGGTGACGTGGGCCAGTTCGTGGCCGAGTACGCCCGCGAGTTCGGACTCGTGGTCAAGCTGCATGATGAGCCCGGTGTGGACGAAGACGGAACCGCCCGGCACGGCGAAGGCGTTCATGCTGTTGTGCAGCAGCACGTTGGCGGTGAAAGGGAAGGGCTGCGGGGGGAAGGTTTTGGAGAGGCGGTCCACAATGGACTGGATGTAGCCCTTGATTTCGGGGTCTTCCACAAGCGGCATACGGGAGCGGACGAGCACGTCGAACTTGCGTCCGAGTTCTTTTTCGTCCTTGACGCCGAAACTGCCGAAAAGCGCGGCCTGCACCGGGATCGCGCCCTGCAGGAACAGGGCGAATGCGAGGATCACGGCGACGAGGCCGCGCCAGAGGCGGCCGGGAGCGTTCCCGGCCGCACCGTAGCGTGCGTTCAGATGATATCCCATACAGGGCCTTCGGGGGTGTCCCGGACTTCCACGCCAAGGGCCGCGAGCTCGTCGCGGGCCGCGTCGGAACGGGCGAAGTCCTTGGCTGCGCGGGCTTCCTGCCGTTCGCGGAGGAGCCCGGCTACCTTGTTCATGTCCAATCCCCTGCGGCGGGCGCGGATTTCACGCAGGGAAGCGAGGAAGCCTTCCGGCTTTTGCGCGAACAGGCCGAGCAGGGTGTCCCATTTCGCGGTGGCGTCACGGAAGGCCTTGAGGATGTCGCGGCCGCCCTCGCTGTTGCGGAGCTTTTTGTCTTCGAGCACGCGCCCGGCGATGCGGACCATGTTGAAGAGGTGCCCCATGGCGGCGGCGGTGTTCACGTCGTCTTCCAGCGCGTCCATGAAGGACTGATCCTGCTGTTTCAGCTCTTCCACCAGCTCGGCGGGAGCCGCGCCGGGCTTCCAGTTCTCGCGGGCCAGCGCCTTGTCCACTTCGCGCAGGCATTCGTAGACGCGCTTCTGGCTGCGCTCGCTCTCGTCCATGTTGTCGAGCGAGAAGTCGATGGGGCTGCGGTAGTGCTTCCCGGCGAGGAAGTAGCGCAGGGTTTCGGCAAGGTAGCTTTCGAGGATGTCGCGGATGGTCTTGAAGTTGCCGAGCGACTTGGACATCTTTTCGGAATCGACCTGCACGAAGCCGTTGTGCATCCAGATATTGGCGAGGGGCTTGCCGAGCGCGGCCTCGGTCTGGGCGATTTCGTTTTCGTGGTGGGGGAAGATGAGGTCAAGCCCGCCGCCGTGGATGTCCAGCGGCAGGGGGATGTACTTCTCGCTCATGGCCGAGCACTCGATGTGCCAGCCGGGGCGTCCCTTGCCCCACGGGCTTTCCCAGTAGGGTTCGCCGGGCTTGGCGCTTTTCCAGAGGGCGAAGTCCAGCGGGTCTTCCTTTTCGTCGCCGGGTACGACGCGCGCGCCGGAACGCAGGTCGTCGGGCGTGCGGCCGGACAGCTTGCCGTAGCCGGGGAAGGAGCGCACGCGGAAATACACGTCGCCGGAAGGCGTGGCGTAGGCCTTGCCGTCGGCGATGAGGCGCTCGGTGAGGTTGAGCATTTCCTGAATGTGCTCGGTGGCCCTGGGCTCGATGTCGGCGCGGATCACGCCGAGGCGGTCCATGTCCTCATGGTAGGCCTTGATGTAGGTTTCCGCGATTTCGGTGCTGGAAACGCCCTCGTCGTTGGCGCGCTTGATGATCTTGTCGTCCACGTCGGTAAAATTGCGGACGAAGGTGACTTCATAGCCTTTATAGCGGAGCAGGCGCACCAGGATGTCGAACGCCACCGCGGAACGGGCATGTCCGATGTGCGACAGGGCGTAGGCCGTGATGCCGCAGGCATAGACGCCCACCAGCCCCTTGCGGACGGGCGTGAACGTTTCCTTTTTTCGGGACATGGTATTGTAGAACTGCATGGGGGCTCCTTTGGACGCGGGGAAAGTCGATACGGTTGCTGAATCAAACTG
>OGYZ01002473.1_pt1 | contig 12520 bp, 8 predicted proteins | sample 1576681 | NCBI WGS metagenome assembly OGYZ01 (sample SAMEA3541480, study PRJEB24748) | human gut metagenome | biome: human gut; feature: human-associated habitat; material: faeces | place: China | collected 2012 | reverse complement strand
GAAGAAGGATTGGACGCCATTGCAATAACCGATCATATTGAGGGCCAGCCGGCTCGCCGGGGGTTGCAGACAGGTAATCACAATTATTCGTTTGATGCTGCTCGTGAAGAGGCTTTCCGGAGAAATATCATTTTAATAAAGGGAGGAGAAATTACCCGTTCCATGCCTCCCGGACATTTGAATGCTTTGTTTGTGGAAGATCTGAATGTGCTCGACCAAAAAGACTATATGAAAGCCATCGAGGAAGCGCACAATCAGGGAGCGTTCATCCAGTGGAATCATCCGGGATGGGGAGTGAACGAAATCAAGTGGCACGATGTGCACGAGGAATTATACAAGAAAGGATGGTTGAACGGCATTGAAGTGTTCAATGAGTTCGAGTGGTATCCGGTGGCTTTGGATTGGGTCAATGAAAAGAACCTGACATTGCTTGGCAATACAGATGTGCACGATGTTATCGAGCGTTTGTATGATTTTCAAACAACCACTCATCGCCCTATGACTTTGGTTTTGGCTAAAGAAAGGACAGAGGAGGGAATAAAGGATGCTTTGTTTAATCGGCGTACTATGGTCTATTTTTACGATAATTTGATGGGCAAGAAAGAATATTTGGATAAGTTCTTTTGGGGAGCAGTTCAAGTAAGTCCGGTTTATTATAGCAGTGAAAAGCGTAATTATCTGGAAATAAAAAACAGTAGTGATGTACCTTTCAGATTGAAGAAAGTGGATAAAGCTCGGAAAGGATATCCCGAACGGATAGAGATACCGGCAAGACAGTCTGTGACAGTTGTTTTGTCTAAAGATGACAATAACACAGGCAAGGTTCAATATGAGGTGGAGAATTTGATTGTTTCTCCTCGTGAGAAATTGCAAGTTGCCTTATTCTGATAGAATTGTCAGCTGTAGGGGCAGGGTTTGCCTGCCTGAAGACACAAGCCAACTGTTTTCGGGCGAGCGAACCTCGCCCCTACGAGCGAAACGACAGCATTATCCACGTTTTGACACACTCCCTTCGTTTTTGGGTTACACTTCTTTGTAAACCATCATTTTCATACCTCGATATACTACAATGATTTTTTATATCCGAAGTAGATATTCATTTCAGCAAATTTCCCGGTAAAGTCAGTTTATTCTCTTTTTGACTTCGGAAGATAACCATGGTTTGCGGTTGCTTTAAATCTGTTTCTTGAACTGCTTTCTGCAAGTCAGCCAGGTTATTCACGGTTTTGCCGCCCAGCTCCAAAATCACATCGTTGGGGCGGATATAGTCACGCAACACACTACCCAGTGCATTGACCGAAATGACATAAACGCCGCGTTCCGTATCCATACCGGTGGCAGAACGTTCGCCCAGGGTATCCAAGTTTTTAATTTGTAGTCCTTGCCATTCGATAGTGGCATGTGCTTTTCCTTCTTCCATGAGAATGGGTTTGGGAAATTCGGGCGTCTTGGCCAAAGCTTTTAATCGGGGTGAGACAACTCCGAATCTATCCATGTCAAAGTTGCGGAAGCCACAACGAAAAACAGCGTCCGAATGGTTGTCAATCCGATAATCTCCCCGGCTCGGGTTAAGGAAGGCAGGGGTGCATACAATGGAATGTGCATCGGTATTCTGTTTGCGGGCTTTTTGGTAAGCAGTGCTGTCGGTAAAGATGTTGTAATCCACTTCCAGACCCCAATGGCGGACTTGAATCGGCCGGTAAGAAGACATCACAATATTACGGGTAAACACATCACCGCTGTTCTTAAACCATACGTGAGGATGGAAAGAGTTATTGACTATGATATTGTTTTCTACTACCCGATAGAAGCCTTCACGCAGTTTGATGCCTCCGTTCAGACACAGATTGTTATAAATGTGGTAATTACCGGAGCCGTCGTCCAAGTCAATGTCCCAACCTCTGTCGCAGCGAAAACGATTATACCGTAATACGATGGGAGAAGTGACGTCTGCCAGAATCAGTGAGGCTTCGGCATTTACCAACGAATCCATTACCTGTCGGTGAGGATGCCAGAAACGGTCACGTCCCCAGGAATTGAAAGAGCCATGGTCACCGGTTTCTTTTACCGTGTCAAATACATCGTTGAATTCGATGATATGCCCGCCCCAAGTTCCTTCGCTGACGTTGATGCCGGCACGCGGAGTATCATAGATGCTATTGTGGCTGACTGTGATGTGTCGGCACATGGATAGTTCCACTCCCGTAATCTGTTTCTCGAACAGACCGATGGAGTGAATCAGATTGTCATATACCAGACAATGAGCCGGATAGTTATTTCCTATAGGACCGGGTGTACGATCCAGTTTCCCGGCCGCTACAAACTCATTATATTCGAAGCTTGGAGAGCGGACAGCATTCGGGTCGCCCACAAAGCAAACAGCACTGGCTCCGATACGGGTAAAATGAGAACCCGATACGGTGGAGCGGCGGTTATAACAGGAGAAGAAGACTGCGTTTCCTCCCAAATTATGAAGATAGCAATCTTTCAGCGAGCAATCTTCCGTACCTTCAAACACCACGGCACCACCCCGATAGACCATCCAGTCCGAGCGGAGCAACGGTTCGTATTTATCCATAAAAGTACGCAATGTTTGTGTCAGTTCGATTCCCTGTATAGTAATGTGAGTGACCGGCTGTTGTTCCGAACCGCGGAATTCAATCAGATGCTTGAGTATGGGAGTCTCGAAGACGGCTGTTTCTGCGTCTTCGTCCGGCATGGGATAATAATATAAGGTGGAAGATTCCGCCTGATAGAACCATTCACCCGGAGCGTCCAATTCTTCGAATATATTTTCCACCATCCGGTTTTTGGCGTGTAATCCTGATTGGCGGTTGTTCTGCCATCCGCCTTCCAGCATCAGTTTTCCGGCTTTGTCTTTACCGGTGATGCGGTAGTGAAAATCACCCCAGTCGCTTATGTGCATGGCATGGAGGTATCCTCCTTCGGGATGTTTCCAGCTCTTTACCCTCCGGGGAGCGGTGGCATCGGCTGAGGTACCGTTGAAACGCACTGCTGTGGAATCGAAATTGGGATAACGTGCCATGTGGCGGATGTTTCCGTTACTCAACAGCATATCCGGGTGACGTATGTCATCTTGGAGAACAGCTGTCAGGATACCTTTTTTATAAGGCTTCCACACAGGGTGTAATACTTTTCCGCCGGATAGCGTTACTTGTTCATTGCGGAAGGCACGTATGGATAATGGTTTCTCTTTTCCACCGTCTTCGGGGGTGAAGATTAAAGGGCGTTCCAGCCGATAGATACCTTTACGCAAATAGATGGTTGTTTCTCCCTGAGCTTTTCGAGCTTCCAATTGTGCCCGTTCAATGGTTTGGAAAGGTTTCTGAAAACTTCCGTCGTGATTGTCATTTCCATTGGGAGCCACATAATACTGATTCTGTGCCCACAGGAACAATACTTGTCCCAGCAGGCATAGAGTCAAAATGCTTCGTTTCATTCTATTATTTATTTTCTGCGTTAGCATGCGGATAATCAATCGTGTAGTGCAGGCCGCGGCTTTCTTTGCGTTCCATTGCCTGACGCGTAATCAGATATCCGATGTTAATCATGTTGCGCAATTCACACAGTTCGCGTGATGCCTTGCAGCGTTTAAACAGTCGTTCGGTTTCTTCATACAGGATGTCCAAACGGTTCCAGGCACGAATCAGGCGCGTATTACTGCGCACGATACCCACATAGGCTTCCATGATTTGGTTCACTTCTTTCATGCTCTGTGTAATCAGCACACGTTCTTCATTATTCATGGTGCCGTCATCGTTCCATTCGGGAATGTCCTCATTGTAATCATACCGGTCGAGCACACTCAAAGCATGTTTGGCCGCAGCATCGGCGTAAACCACTGCTTCAATCAGTGAGTTGGATGCCAGACGGTTGCCGCCGTGCAGTCCCGTGCAGGAACACTCACCGATGGCGTACAGGCGGTTGATACTGGACTGTCCGTCCAAATCCACCTTAATGCCTCCGCACAGATAGTGAGCTGCCGGAGCAACAGGAATATAATCTTTGGTGATATCGATACCCAGACTGAGACATTTCTTATATATATTAGGGAAATGCTTCTTGGTTTCTTCCGGGTCTTTATGAGTGACATCCAGATAAACATGGTCTTCACCGCGCTGTTTCATTTCACTGTCGATGGCACGTGCCACGATATCACGCGGAGCAAGAGACAGACGCGGATCGTATTTTTGCATAAACTCCTCACCACTCTGGTTTTTCAACACGGCACCGTAACCGCGCATGGCTTCAGTGATGAGGAAGCTGGGACGGTCGCCCGGATGAAAGAGGGCAGTGGGATGGAACTGAATGAACTCCATATCTTTCACTGCGCCTTTGGCACGATATACCATGGCAATACCGTCACCGGTTGCTACCAGCGGATTGGTGGTATTGCGATAAACGGCTTCACAGCCTCCTGTGGCCATAATAGTCACTTTGGATAAGAAAGTATCTACTTCTCCGGTGCTTTCGTTCAGCACATACGCGCCAAAACATTTGATGCCCGGAGTATGACGGGTGACGATGATACCCAAATGGTGTTGAGTAATGATTTCTACTGCATAATGATCGGTAAAAACCGTAATATTGGGGTGGGCTTTTACAGTCTTGATGAGGCTTGTCTGTATTTCTGCGCCGGTATTGTCTTTATGGTGCAGGATACGGAACTCGGAATGTCCTCCTTCTTTATGTAAGTCAAACTCTCCGTTTTCTTTCTTGTCAAACTCTACTCCCCATTTTATTAATTCTTGAATCTGCGATGGAGCTTCGCGCACAACTTTTTCCACGGCTGCACGGTCACTAATCCAGTCACCGGCAATCATTGTATCTTCAATGTGCTTTTCGAAATTGTCTACTTTCAGGTTGGTAACAGATGAGATACCTCCCTGAGCAAAATAGGTATTGGCTTCTTCCAGCCCGGCTTTACAAATGAGGGCAACCTTGCCTTTGTGAGCCACTTTCAGTGCGAAGCTCATTCCGGCAATTCCGGAGCCGATCACAAGGAAATCGAATTTTCTAACCATGATAATGTGATTTATGGTTGCAAAGGTAAAGAAAACCTTTTTTCATTGTACATTTTAATGCTGTTATTTGCTGCCTTTTTTTGAAAGATACGGTATGATATGTATTTTATTGGTGTTCTTCTTTTCGTTTAAAATGGATTCGTTTGTTGTTTTATGGTCGTGGGAATCTTGTTCCGTGATTGTGGGGATGGAAGAAAAACAATCAGCTCTTTTAAAATAATTGAGAACAAATGATTAACTTGCGCCAAAATTTAAAATTATGATGAATCGGACTTTCCATGTAAAGATTTCAGGAACAACTCATTTGTTTCTTATTTTGTTTACTTTGATCATGCTGGTTGCCTTTTGGTACAAAGGGGCGGCACTGATAGGAATGTTTTTCGCTATGATTGTCATTATCAATATAGAGCGTATCATTCATTCCACCTATACACTGACGGCAGACGGAAACTTGGTGATTTATAACGGACGTTTCCAGAAGGAGAAAAACATTCCGCTTTCACGGATTACGGATGTAGAACTGAAACGTCTTTTCGGATTGAAACACCTGAGATTCACCCGATATGTATTGGTGCATTATGACAATGATAAGGTGATAGACCTTCTGCCGGAGAAGCCTGAGGAATTTATGAATGCATTGGTCAGGCGGTTGGAACATAAAGAAGAGGATGAAGATACTTTTTGAAGAAAATATGTAGCAGGAAACCGGTTATTTTAGTATCTTTCGGACATACAACCTTTAAAATCGGAAAACATGGAACAAGTATTTAAGACAAAATGGGTTCCCGATTGGCAATATGTAGGAATGGGGGTCGCCATATTGGTCGTGATTGTTGTCTTTTTTTGGCTGCAGGAATGGACGGCTTTGGGTGGTTTAATTGTACCTCTCATGCTGTTTTATTCTCAGTCGAAGACTATTTATACGATTAAAGATAGCGGTGTGCTGGAAGTTAAATCGGTATGGGGCAAAAGATTCTGTGTGGATGGCATCAGGAACATTACTTACCAGCCTCATGCCCTTGGGATGCAAAAGATAAAAGTTGAACATGCACAAGGATTTGTGATGATAAGTCCCGACAGGCCTTTGGAGTTTGTGGAAGCTTTGAAGAAGGTATGTCCCGGCCTGGCGGTCGAAGGTTTTGAATTGATAAAGAACTGATTAATTTTAATAAATACCATGAAATATCAAATTGCGATTATCGGTGGAGGGCCTGCCGGCTATACTGCTGCCGAAGTTGCCGGAAAAGCCGGCCTCAGTGTTGTGTTGTTTGAAAAGAGGAGTCTGGGGGGCGTGTGCCTGAATGAAGGTTGCATTCCCACAAAGACATTGCTCTATTCCGCCAAAGTGTATGATTATGCCAAGCACGCTTCCAAATATGCGGTCACTGTGCCCGAAGCTTCTTTTGACTTGGGCAAGATTGTTGCCCGGAAATCAAAGGTGGTGCGTAAGCTGGTGTTGGGCATCAAGGCGAAACTGACTGCCCATCAGGTGAATATAGTGACGGGAGAGGCTACTGTCATAGACAAGAATACGGTGAAATGCGGCGAGGAGATTTACGAATGCGAGAACCTGTTGCTTTGTACCGGTAGCGATACATTTATTCCTCCCATTCCGGGAGTGGATGGCATGGATTATTGGACACACCGTGATGCATTGGACAATAAGGAAGTGCCTGCTTCACTGGCCATTGTCGGAGGTGGCGTAATCGGAATGGAATTTGCTTCTTTCTTCAATAGTTTGGGCGTACAGGTTACTGTGGTCGAGATGATGGATGAAATCCTCGGTGGAATGGATAAGGAGCTTTCGGCAATGCTGCGTGCCGAGTATGCCAAGAAAGGAATTAAGTTCCTGCTGAGTACCAAGGTGGTAGGAGTGGCAAAAGAGGAGAACGGAGTAACGGTCTCTTACGAAAATGCAGAAGGGGCGGGAAGTGTTTCAGCCGAAAAGTTACTGATGAGTGTAGGCCGTCGCCCCGTAATGAAAGGTTTCGGATTGGAGAATCTGAATTTGGAACTGACGGAACGTAAGTGCGTCAAGGTGGACGAACACATGCAGTCTTCGGTTCCCGGTGTCTATGTGTGCGGAGACTTGAACGGTGTCTCATTGTTGGCACATACGGCCGTGCGCGAAGCGGAAGTGGCTGTTCATCATATTCTTGGAAAAGAAGATGCGATGAGTTACCGTGCCATTCCGGGCGTAGTCTATACCAATCCTGAGATAGCGGGTGCAGGCATGAGTGAAGAAGCTCTGCAGGCTGCCGGCATTACTTATCATACCATAAAACTACCGATGGCATATTCCGGTCGCTTTGTGGCGGAAAATGAAGGAGTAAACGGGGTTTGCAAAGTATTGACTGCCGACGACGGAACGGTATTGGGTGCCCACATGCTGGGTAATCCTGCTTCCGAGTTGATTGTGTTGGCGGGCATAGCTATCGAAGACCGCAAGAAAGTGGATGATTGGAAACGATATGTGTTCCCTCACCCCACAGTAGGAGAAATCTTCAGAGAACTGTAAACATTCTCAAAGAGTATCCTGCCTAGCATTCCACCACCCGGTACACATTCCCCTTAGCGGTATGCACCCGCTCGCCCGGCTGGGTGGTGGAAAGGCTCTGCACCTCCTGCGAATGGTCCTCCTCCGTGGTAAAGCGGAAGCAGAGGCATTTTAGACGGACCCAGCTTGTCGAATTCATCCAAGTAGGCCGTAGGCGGAGAGTCCGGCTTCGGCGGATGCCGGTGAGCTGAGGTCGTAACTTCTACACCAAGCAGAATGTCATCACCTAATGTGTTGGCAAATGAAGAGTAAGTGTCCCAAACAGACTTGAGAACTTTGTTCTTCGCTTTTTTACATTCAGCACGGTCAAACCAAAGATAGCATTCACTGCCTTATTCATCCATTTTCGAACTCTCTTCATGGTTATAGCTATTTAACAGATTTCCCCATAATTTCCATCCTATCGCTTTTTATGGTTTCAGTACCCTAAACTCGCACTGAGACGTGCCTATGTTCCCGATTCCATCCGTTCCTTCTACCACGCCCACAAAGCTTGTATTGATGTCCGAACAGAAGAATTCTACTTCGGCTATTCCTTTCTCATCGGTGACAATGTCCGGTTTCCACAGCAAGACGTTCCGCGCATCCGGTAGCGGACTTTGCACGTCCAGCTCATCGGGTTGGTAGAACTCACGCGTGCCGTAATAGCCTTTCACACGCCACAGGTTGTTCATGCGGAGAAGTTCTTCTTCGGTAAATTCCTCACCTTTCCAAATAATCTCGTCTAGTTTCGTTAGAATCCATTTGTTATTCTCTCCTTTTGGCTCATATTTTATGAGATAATATTTCCGACCGATAACGGGGGAGCTTATTTTTCCAGGAGGAGGTACCGGACATCCTATAGGATGATGTGAATAACCTTTATAATCATTAAGGTACTCTATATTACCTCCCCCCGATATACACCCAGAGCATACCCATGCTGCTCCAACCTTCATTTGTGCCAAGCTATCTAACCTTCCCATCATCTTATCCCGAAATACTCTTCCTTTCTTACCTGTAACTGTTATCTCGGATAAAAGGATACTATTATCCTGACTAATAACAGGATAATCAAGCTGCAATTCCGAAAACACTTGCGAAGGATTCATATATGGGAAATAAGACTGACAAGACTTCCGCAAGCTATCCACCTTACTGAAAGATTCTTCTATCACAATGGAAGGCTTGTATTCATCTTTATCCAGCATCGGCTTCAAATAAACATATCCGCCTCGCAATCCGAGCATCAAGTCCGTCGGCACCACGAACTTTCCCAAAGAGTCTATAAACACAAAACGGTTTTCAGTGTTCGGACCGGAAACTTGTAGCAACTGCTCTCCATTTCCCAACTCTTTCCGCTTCTTTTTCTTACCGATAATCTGCCTTCCTCTGATTTCATCCGAAAGGAAACAGTCCGCCAACATTGCCGTATCAGCTTTTTCCCATACATACCTGCGCCACCCTTGGGTAAGCAGCAACAGGTCGAGAGCAGCCTGGCGGTCTTTGTTGTTGCTATCAAAGTAATACGCCGGATTATGGATATTACCCTTTATCTCGGTGGAAAGGTAGCAATACGAAAGCATATTCTCAGGATTCAGTTCATTCTGATAAGCACGGTCGAAAATGCTCAGCCCCAGATGCGCCTGTACAGGATTGCCCTTCTCGTCCGTTACCTTTACGTTCAGTTTGCCCTTGCCACGGGTAAAGTAGCGCGCACTGTCCGTGTTCAACTCGATGTGCAATTTCCGTTCGGGATGGACATACACCAAGCGTTCCGCCATGGGCTGACCATCGGCATTGTATAAAGTAAACTCGGCAATGCCCTGCATCGGAAACTCTTTCAATGGGATTCGGATTTTCAATCTCTCGCTCAAGGTGCCTGTTGCCGTGCAGCAAAGCCCGCCGCGCATTTTGCCTTCCAGCTTGATTGCCTGCGCCGCTGCCCCTTTCGGTTGGGAAAGAAGAAACTCCAGATACTCATCCGTCTGTTTACGCAAATGGACGGACAACCCCGAAGATACCACTTCCGCAAATGGGAACTCCCTTCCATCGGACAACACCGCCTTATATGAAGCTCCTTTTATCGGAAGGATAAACACAAAACCCATACCGTCGTGCACGGACTCTAATTTAGCAATGTCCTTACCATTCTCCAGCAACCGGCCTGCCACTTTTGCCGGCATTCCTTTGACATCCAGTGCTTTGAAAGCCACCTTGGTGGGAATTCCGTCAATCAGATAACCACCTTCGGGAAAGAAGGAAAACCGGGCAACAGGTTGGTCTTTTTCCTGCGGGGGATTCGTTCCTTTGTAGGCTATGCTCTTTATAACACGTATCTTCTTGGGATAGACCGGACGCAACGTGTCATTCAGAAAAGAAAAGCGGGTATAGGCATGGATGCGGTAATCGCCCTCCTTCAAGTCCTTGTCCACATAGACGTGCCCCTCGGTAATGCCGGAAAGGATGGGGTATTTCTCCTGCCACACGATGCTGTCCTTGGCATTGAGCATTTCCACAAACAGCGTCTTGCTTCGGTCGGAGAGGGCAAGGCTCTGAGCGTCCAAAGTGTAGGTCTTGAACCAAAGGTCTTCACCGGTCTCATAAATCCCCTTGTCTGTCTGGAGGTAGACAAGTTCTCTGGATTCCAGCATGGTTCCTTCCTGCGAATGGCAAGTAAGCGTATGACCAACCAACAAACACAGGAGAAAGAAAAATAATAACCTTACATTATAAAGCCTCATTTCCATTATTTTTTATGATAAAGATTACTCTTTATGCTGTTGTTTTAATAGTTTCTCCAAATTATAAAGAGCAGAAGTCAGTCTTCCTCCCTCAAAAGTCCGGGCAGCCAAAGGACGGCAAGCAATGGCAAACAAAAAGAAGACAAGGGACAGTAAAGACATGAAAAATCGTTTACTCCCTGAAATATTATTTATATTTGTTGTTCCCTTCATAATCTTTAACAAAGATATGCCTTTTAAAGACCGGGTGTTTTTATCTTACCATCAATTATGTATTGTTAAACTATTTTATACTACTACGGTGACTGGCAAGTCCGCAAAGCCTGGTTACCCATTGATTTTACGTTGTTTATCAGGCATTTATCCGGCATGAACAAGCCTAACGAACCGCTGATAAAGCTTCCACTATTGCTAATACGATTCCACTACCCGGTACACATTCCCCTTGGCAGTATGCACCCGCTCGCCCAGCCGGGACAGGATGCGGCTCAGGCTGTAGACGGTCATGCCCCTCATGACCGAAGGGTGGGTGGCTTTCATGCGTTCGAATAATTGGGTGGCGGAAAGGGTCAGCACTTCCTGCGGATGGTCCTCTTTCGTGGCAAAGCGGAAGCAAAGGCGGAACACCTCTTCTTCGGGTATATGTTTGTAGAACAGGGCGTTGTGTTGCTGTATGGCCTGTTCCTCTTCCTTGTTAAACCAGCCGCGTTCACCGGACAGAAGTTCCGCCTTGAGCTGGGCGTACAGTTGCTCATGCTCTACAGGCGTGACGCAGTCAATGGCGTGCTCCAAGCTGACACAGAGAAAGTGGCGTGAGCCGGTGCGGTCCACCAACAGGTCCTCCCGGTTGCTGGTGCCGATGAACGAGGCGATGCGGGGAAGTGCCGAGGCACTGCGTTTGTAGGCCTTGCGGATATTCAGTGCGGAAGCCTGCATCAGGTTCTTCAGCAGGGGCATTTTGGATGCACCCAACTTGTCGAATTCATCCAGATTAATCAGGCCGTAGGCGGCAGAACTTACTTTTCCCTAATCCTTGGCGGCTGCTCACCAGCAGGGGAGCCACGCTGTTGGTACTGTTGGTATCCGACCGGAACTGCATCCATTGGGCGGAGAGTCCCAACATCCGGCGGTGGAAACCGTTCACCCATACCGGGTCGTCGGACACCCGGCGGGCAAGTGCGGATACGCGGTCCTTGCCGTCCCATTCGGGAAGTTGTTCAAAATAAGCGGTAAAGGGATGGTATTCGCTGATGCGGCGCGAGCGCACAAAGCGTTGGATGTCTCTGTCCCAGCAGTCTATGCCCGCTTCGATGGCCTCCAGACTGAGCGAGTTCATCCAGCGTTCGTCCACCTTGGCGTAGCGCAAGTGGTCATCGGAAATGCCGTTTTCTACTCCCGCCACCTCGGTCTCCTCAGTCAGCACGTTGAATCGGAAGCGGTAGCGGGAGGTGAGAAAAGTGGTCACTTCCTGCATCAAGGAACGTGATTTCGCCTTCCCAACAGTTTCTTCCGGAGATATTGGCGCGGCTTCCTTTTCAGTATCTTTCAAGGATTTCAGTCCGACTTCCTTTCGGGAGTTTTCCAAAGATATCGGTTGGGCTTCCTTTTTAATGTCTTTCGAGTGTATGGGATTCATAACCTCCCGAACACTTTCCAATTGTACAGACTCCTCCTCTATTTCTTCCGTTAAGGCAGCCAGACATCCGGAAAAACCGTCTCTGCTTTCCAACAAATTTCCCTCGCCGTTTTCAGCAAGAAGAACCTGTGACTTGTCCACTTCTTTCACTCCATCTTCATCGGAAACGATGTAGTGGTAACTGCCCGCCAGCGCATTTCCGTCGGTGCGCGGAGTCCAGTCCAGCACCAGAGCCACCCGGCCTTCGCGGATATCTACAGCCAGATGTACACCGGGCATGGTCCGACAAAGCGGCATCAGTCCGTTGAGGGCGGATACGAGGTCACGGCGTGGTGTTCCGTCGGAGGGAACAGGAGCTGACAGGAATTTGCTTCCGAAGAAGACTGTTTTGAGAGTGGCGAATACATTCATGAGCACTTTTTTTAGATTTGACGAACTACAAATATACAACATAAAAAAGCCTTTGTCAAGAGAGAAGACAAACTAATCCAATCCCGGCACAGAATATGACGGAGCCTGACACAATGACATATATACGTGCAGGCTCATGCGTACGTAC
>OGYZ01002464.1_pt1 | contig 12542 bp, 9 predicted proteins | sample 1576681 | NCBI WGS metagenome assembly OGYZ01 (sample SAMEA3541480, study PRJEB24748) | human gut metagenome | biome: human gut; feature: human-associated habitat; material: faeces | place: China | collected 2012 | reverse complement strand
CCGCCTGGAACAGCGCACGGGCTGCATCATCTCCAACGGCCGCATGGACCAGCAGCTCATCTCCTACTACCGTCAGGACATCAAGGCCGGCATCCTGGACGAAAAGAAGGCCCTGGAGATCCTGGGCTGCATGTGGTGCCAGATGGCCCAGTTCATCGAACTGCCCCTGTCCCCCGGCGTCATGGACACCCAGGCCGGTTTTGCCCACTGGGAGGCCGTGACCATCGGCGGCCAGACCACCGAAGGCCTGGATGCCACCAATGAGCTGACCTACCTGCTGCTCAAGTCCAAGCGCGAGTTCCCCACCCACTATCCCGACCTGGCCGTGCGCGTCCACGCGCGTACGCCGCAGCGCCTCCTGTGGGACGTGGCCGAGACCATCAAGCAGGGGCAGGGCTATCCCAAGCTGCTCAATGACGAGGAGCTGATCCCCCGCATGCTGGCCAAGGGCGCCCCGGCCAGCGAAGTGTTCGACTACGTGGTCAGCGGCTGCAACGAGACCCGCCTGATCAACCGCGAATCCTACATGAGCCCCGGCACGCAGGTGAACCTGGGCGCGGCCCTGGAACTCGTGCTGCGCAACGGCCGCCTGAAGAAGTTCGGCGACGAGCTCTTCACCTTTGAAACGGGCGACCCCTGCAGCTTCAAGACCTGGGAAGAGTTCTGGGATGCCTACGTGAAGCAGCAGAACAACCTGATCAAGTCCTCCTTCATGCTGCAGGACACCATCCACCACACGCGCGCCAAGTTCTTCGCCAGCCCCCTGGCCTCCGGCCTGCACTCGCTCTGCATGGATTCCTGCGTGGACCTCAACAGCGACGTGGCCCCCGAAGGCGCCCTCGACATCGCCTTCTTCGACGCCATCGGCTTCGGCACCGTGGTGGACTCCCTGTCCGCCATCAAGACCCTGGTCTTCGAACAGAAGCGCCTGAGCATGAAGGAACTGCTGGAAGCCCTGGACTGCAACTTCGAAGGCAAGGAAGACATCCAGGCCCTGCTGCAGGGCGCGCCGAGCTTCGGCAACGGCGACCTCGAAGTGGACACCCTGGGCCGCATGCTGGAAAAGTCCGCCCTGGACTTCACCGCCCGCTATGCCGGCAAGAACGGTGTGCAGCCCCTGGAGATCCGCACCACCTCCGTTACGGCCAACGTGCCCCACGGCAAGTTCGTCGGCGCTACCCCCAACGGCCGCAAAGCCTGGATGCCGCTCTCTGACGGCAGCTCCCCCTCGCATGGCAGCGACCGCAACGGCCCCACCGCCGTGCTGCTCTCCCAGTACCAGAGCACCAACTGGAACGCCGCCAACCGCGCCTGCCGCCTGCTGAACATGAAGATGGCCCCCAAGACCGTGGAAGGCGAAGAAGGGACCAAGAAGCTGGTCGACCTGATCCGGGCCTTCATCAACCTGCGCGTCTGGCACCTGCAGATGAACATCATCAACCGCGAGACCCTCGTGGCCGCCCAGAAGGATCCGCAGAAGTACAAGAACCTCGTGGTCCGCATCGCGGGCTACAGCGCCTACTTCGTCGACCTTTCTCCTGACCTGCAGAATGACCTGATCGACCGTACCGAACAGGAAAACTGCGATTAACCCCACTCCGGGCAGGGATCCAGCCCCCTGCCCGGGCCTCAATCCTTTATCCAGAGAACATCATGAAATTCATCGATTTTCGTTTCCGTCCCTGCGTCAAGGCCGTTGTCGATTCCATCCTGAACAACCCCGTGTTCGGCGGCTTTGTGGCCGAGACCGGCTTTGGCAGCGGCCCCGCCCCGACCCTGGCCGAAGAAGTGGAGCTGTTCAAGAGCCTGGGCGGCGTCAAGTTCGTCATGAACGGCCGTGACTGCGAATCCGTCTCCAAGGCCGCTTCTTCCAACGACGGCGTCCTGGAGACCATGAAGGCCTACCCCAATGAAGTCATCGGCTTCTACGGCATCGATCCCTACAAGGGCATGGACGCCATCTATGCCTTCAAGAAGGCCGTGCTGGAAGACGGTTTTGCCGGCGCCTCCATCGATGGCGACATCTGCCACCTGGACGTGTGCTCGGCCAAGTTCTATCCACTGTACACCGTCTGCTGCGAGCTCAACGTGCCGGTCATCATGACCACCGGCCCCGCTCCCATGCGCGGCGTCTCCATGGCCCACACCTCCCCCGTGAACGTGGACCGCGTCGCGGCCGATTTCCCGGATCTGCGCATCGTCATGAGCCACGCCGCCTGGAACTACCCCCACGAGGCCCTGGCCACCGTGTTCCGGAACGAGAACGTGTACATGGACATCTCGGACATGACCATGAACATGTGGATGGACCTGTACGTCCCCCACATCAACGACCGCATCGCCGACAAGGTCTTCTTCGGCAGTGCCCATCCCTTCACGCACATCGCTGAAGCGGTCGAGGTCATGCAGGGCTTCGGCCTGACCGAAGAGGCCCGCCGCAAGGTGATGTACGAAAACGCCGCTGCCTTCCTGAACATCGCCTAACCATGACCGGTCCCCGGGGGAAGGCGGCTTCCCCCGGGATTTTTTTTTGGATCGCATCCCGTTCCCGTCTCCAGGAGGGCCTGCCTTCTCAAGCATATCATCCCAAAGGACAACCTATGACGCCAACCTATGACAACATGTCCCGTGAAGAACGCAGAACGCTGCATGGCGTCGTCATCTCCGTCATCGCGGGGCAGCTCCTGGCTCCGTTCATGCACTCCGGCGTTGCCGTGATGCTGCCTTCCATAGGGCGGGAACTGCATGCCAGCGGCGCCCAGCTCGGTCTTGTGGGGACCGTTTACTGCCTGGCTCTGGCTATTTTTCATCTCGTCATGGGCAGGGCCGGCGACAAGTGGGGCCGCAAGCGCGTCTGCCTGTGCGGCATGCTGCTGCTCACGTCCGCCGTCACGGCCACTGTTTTTTGCCCCGGCATCGAGACCGTCATCGGCCTGCGCTTCCTGCAGGGCATGGGGACGGCCACGGTCAATACCTGCGCGCTGACCATGATGGTCGCCTGTTCCCCGCCCAACCTGCGGGGGCGCATCTTCGGCCTCACCATGACCAGCGTTTATCTGGGCCTGGCTGTGGGCCCCGTGGTGGGCGGCTATATGGACACGGCCTTTGGCTGGAGGAGCCTTTTCGGCGTCCTTGGGGGCGTCGGGGCGTTCTCCTGCATCGTCATGAGCGTCTTTGTCCGCCGCGAATGGAAGGAAAAGCCCGAGGCGCCCTATGACTGGACGGGCCTCTGCCTTTTTGCCGGCGGCATGACGGCCTTCGTCATGGGGACCGTGGGGCCCGTGCCTCCCGCCGTCGCCCCCTTCTGTGCGGGAGCCGGGCTGCTCGGCATCGTGCTGTTCGGCATGCACCAGACGCGGCTCACCTCGACGGAGCCCCTTCTCGACGTCAAGCACCTGCTCCACAACAGGGTGTTCGTCCTGAGCAACATCGCCTCCCTGGCCATGTTCAGTTCCCTTTTCGCCATCACCTTCTTTTTCAGCCTGTATCTGCAATACGTCAAAGGCTACAGCGCCCGGGATGCGGGCTTCGTGCTGTTTGCCGAACCGCTGGCCCAGCTGGCGTTCACGGCCATCGCCGGTGTCATGGCCGACAAGCACGGCGCCGAGCGCATCGCCCTGATCGGCGCCGGGGTCGGTGCCGTCAGCCTGGGGCTGGGCACTTTTCTGGATGCCGGATCGGCCCTGTGGCAGCTGTACCTGATCCTCTGCCTCAACGGGCTGAGCATCGCCCTGTTCAGCGCCCCGAACACGGTCGTCATCATGGGATCGGTGGCGCCGCAGCACATGAGCCAGGCATCCGGGCTCGTCGGGACCGTCAGGACCATGGGCATGCTGTGCAGCATGATGATCGCCACGGGCCTCGTCCGCTGGCATATCGGCGACGCCCCCATCAGCAGCGGCAATATCCCCGACCTCCTCGCGGCCATGCATCAGGCTTTCTTCATGTTTGCCGCCATGTGCACGATCAGCATCCTTTGCTCTGTCGGACGAATGAAACGCTAACCGCAACTGGAGAACCAATGATGTTTTCTGAAGATACCCAAGTGACCGGCATCGTTTTCAACATCCAGCACTATTCCGTGCATGACGGCCCCGGCATCCGTTCCAATATCTTCCTGAAAGGCTGTCCCCTGGCCTGCCGCTGGTGCAGCAACCCCGAATCCCGGTCCCCCAGACCGGAGCTGGCCTTCAAGGAGGGGCGCTGCCTCGGTCTGGACAAATGCACCCGCTGCCTTGGGGCCTGCCCGCACCAGGCCATCCGCCCCGGCAGTGACGGGAAGCCCGTCATCGACCGGACGCTGTGCCGCGACTGTGCGTTCCAGTGTGCCGCGGCCTGTCCGCCGCATGCCGCCATCGTGTATGGTGAGCATCGCACCGTGGATTCCGTGCTCCAGGAAGTGGAAAAGCAGGAGATCTTTTTCAGCACCTCCGGCGGCGGCATCACCCTTTCTGGCGGCGAGCCCCTGTTCCAGGAAAAATTCGCTCTGGCCCTCCTGAGGGAAGCACGCCGCCGTCGTCTGGCCACAGCCGTGGAGACCACGGGCTTCATGCCGTGGGAGCGCCTGGAACAGGCCGTGGAGCTGCTGGATACGGTCATTTTCGACATCAAGCACATCGATCCCTCGGAACACCGGAAAGGCACCGGAGTGGACAACGGCCTCATCCTGGAGAATTTCCAGCGTCTGGTCACGCGCTTCCCCCACAAGGACATCTTGGTGCGGACGCCGGTCATCCCCGGGTTCAATGACACGCAGGACGTGCTGACCGCCATAGCGGAACTGGTGCGTCCCTTCCCCCAGGTCCGCTATGAGCCCCTTCCGTACCATCGCCTCGGGACACAAAAGTACACCTTCATCGGCAAGACCTGTCCCATGGGGGATGTTCGTCTGGATAATGAATTTTTCAAACAGGCCCTGCATAAGCTGCATGACATCCTTGGTGAGCGCCTGATACAGCCAAAAGGAAAGTCTATATAAGTAGCATTTCTTATCGTATGCCGTACCGGCGTCTTTCTTCGAAAGGTAAAAGAAAAGAGGTATTGATTTTTCAATACCTCTTTTTTCTTATCCTGATGCAAATAAATCGCTTTAATAGGTTATGCAGATCCTGCTAGGCTCTTTGGGGACCCTGCAGACCGGCATCCACAAAAGCAACATGTCCTCGACATGTACACATCATGTACATTTCATGTATTCAAAAAGGACACTTGTATAATACTATTTAATAATATATTGAAATAATTTATAAATATTTTTGGCACAATCTTTGCTGCTTCTCTTGCCAATGGCGCACTCCGCTCTCCCCCAGCGGTCATACGCACGACGTTCTTTCGGCAAGGTCCTGACAGACAAAAAAGACGCGTACACGTCAGCTATTTTGGTCTGCAAATTTTCAAGAGGATAGTTCCTAGACAAAAAGGAAAACAGAAAATGGCAGAGAAGCGTCCCAACAACTATTTTGACGACATCCCCACGTCCCACAGACAGATAAAAGTCTTCATGATTATTGTCCTGGCCTATATCTTTGACCAGATGGACAATATGGTACTTGGCTATGTGGCGCCTTCCGTCATGCGTTCCTTTGGCATCGGCATGCAGGAATTTGCCCCTGCGCAGTCACTGTACTTCTTTGGCATGATGCTTGGTGGCATCGTTGCCGGCGTCATCTCCGACAAGTTCGGTCGCCGCAAGGCCTTCATGCTGGGGTGTTTCACCTTCTCCACCGCCACGATCCTGACCGGCATGACGGACAACATCTATACCTTCACCCTGTGGCGGGTGATCACGGGCTTTGCCGTCCTTGGTACCGGTGCCATCTCCTTCACCTATCTGGCCGAGACCATTTCCTCGCAGGACCGTTCCAAGTGGTCAGGCATCGTCGTGGGCGTCGGCCACATCTCCATCCCCTTCATCGGCTTCATCGCCATGGAAGTCGTCCCCATGGGGCCGGAAGCCTGGCGCTGGCTCTTCTACCAGGGCGTCGTCGGCTATATCCCGCTGGTGCTTGCCTACTTCTTCATGAAGGAATCCCCCCGCTGGCTCATCGCCAATGGTCGCCAGGCCGAAGCTGAGGCCGTTGTGGAAGCCTACACGGGTGTGCCTGTCGATCTGACCGCGGTCGCCGAACAGTACCGCAAGACCGTTGCCCAGAAGCTGACCGTTGCCCAGACCTTCAAGAAGATCTTCGGCGACAAGAAGTATCTGTACCGCACCCTCGTGCTGTTCTGCGTGGCCGCCGGCCAGAACATCCCCTCCTTCGTCTTCCTGGGCTGGAACACCACGCTGCTGCAGCAGATCGGCATCTCCCAGGCCGACTCCCTGCTCATCTCCACGGTGGGTGCCCTGGGCATTCCGCTGGGCGTCATCGCTTCCGGCTACGTCGGCCCCCTGGGTGGCCGCAAGATCTCCATCGGTGTCCAGATCCTGCTGGTGGGCGCCCTGATCTCGGCCTACATGAACGTGGGCACCAACGTGACCATGCTCATGATCCTCTACTTCCTCTTCCAGTTCGTCTCCATGTGCTGCGCCATGTGCCTCAACCTGTACATGTCGGAGTCCTATTCCACCGAGATCCGCAATACCGGCACGGGCGTCGTCATCGCCGGCGGCCGCTGCACCGTGGCCATTTCCCAGCAGATCGTTCCCTACCTCTTCGCCGCCTGGTCCTTCTCCGGTGTGTGCGGCTATATCGTGGCCCTGTGTATCTTCGGCGGCCTGGCCACCCTGCTGCTGGGCTGGCGTACCGGTAACGCGTCCCTGGAATCCGTCTCTTAACCGTACATCCCGGCAGGCGGGCCCGAAGGTCCGCCTGCCCGTCCAGTGAAACCACCTTTCGACAACGAGCCTATCATGAACAAGATCATCGACATCCACGCCCACCTCGGCGACATTTTCTGCGGACAGAACATCACCTTCCGGACCCGCCTGCAGCGCCCCGACCATATCGACGACAGCTTCGCCCAGAACGCACGCGACGGCTTCGTCTTCAAGGCGGAAGGCAGGACGGCGGAACAGCTCCAGGACCGCATGCGCGAAGGCCAGAACCGCCTGGCCCACGCCACCTGCGAAAACCTCGGCAAGAGCATGGATGACGTCCAGGCCGCATACAGCGTGGCCCTGCCCATCCTTCCCTATACGAGCTTCGACGAATACCTTGCGGCCTCCCGCCTGGATCCGCGCATCCTGCCCTTCTCCTGCCCCGATTATTCCCTGCCCCAGGACGAGACCCTGGAAAAGCTCCGTCAGGATATCGCCAACGGCGCACGCGGCCTGAAGATCCACAGTGTGCTTTCCAACCTGCCCATGACCGATCCCCGCACGCTGGCCTGCATCGAGCTCTTCGGCAATGCGGGCCTGCCCGTGCTCTTCCATGTGGGGGTCAGCCACTATTACACCTTTGGCCAGCCCTACAAGGAGACCCCGGAATACGGCGGCCTGGACGATTTCATCACCGTGGCCCACATGTTCCCGGACTATGACCTGATCGCCGCCCACTGCGTCAACAACTACGTCCGGGAACTGGCGGAAAAGACTGCCGGCCTGAACAGGATCTATACGGATACGACCTTCTGTTCCGCCGCCAAGATCGCCGATGCCGTCGAGGTCATGGGCGACGACAAGATCCTCCTTGGTACGGACTATCCCTTCACCACCATCGCCGATGCCTATGCCCAGGTGGAGATCGCCCTGCGGGACAAGCCCGAAAGCCTGTACAAAGTCGCTTACGGCAATGCGGCCCGCTTGCTGCACATCGAGGACTAGTCCGTTCCTTGCGGGAGGGCAGGCGCCTTCCCGCAAGCCCTCCCGACCGGAAAGGAGGTCACATGATCAGCAGAGAATTCCTTGATTCCGTCCGATGCACGGAAGACATCGTCTACAAGACGAGCGGAGGGCACCGTCTGCTCCTGGACCTGTACGGCCCCGCCAGGCCCTCCGGTCTGCCGGGGCCTTTGCTCCTGCTGCTGCACGGGGGCGGATGGTTCAGGCAGAGCAAAAAAACGGAGATCGTCCCCCGTTTCCTCAATACGGTCGGGGCCGACCTTATCAACGGTCATGGCTGGCAGATCGCTGCCGTGGAGTACCGCATGCTGCGGGAACATGCCGTGTTCCCGGACCAGCTCACGGACTGCTGCGACGCCGCACGCTTTTTCATCAAACATGCGGACCAGTATCATGTCGATCCCCGGAACATCTTCGCGGCGGGCTCTTCTGCGGGCGGCTATGCGGCCATCATGATGGCCAGCGAGACAGAACGCTGGAAGGATGCGCCCGAGCTGGCCTCGCTGCATGTCGATCTTGCGGCCGCCGTATCGTTTTCCGGTGTCCTGGACACCGCCTGGATCGTGGAGTCCGGGGACCGCAAAGTCGATGAGACCGGAGACGGCCGCATACGCTACTGCATGCAGTGCCTGCTTTCTCCCCAGCGCCTCCATGACAGGGAGCTCTGGAAAGAAAGCAGCCCCCGCAGCTATCTCCATGCCGGATCGGCCCCGGCCCTGCTCGTCTACGGTACGGCAGATTCCCTGGCCACGCCCGATCACGCTGCCGACTTTTTCCGCTACGCCAGATCGCTGGGCCTGGACTGGGAAGAGCTGCCCGTCATCAACGGGGAACACAATTTTGCCCCTGCGACGGCCGAGACACCGACGAGCCCCGACAGGCTCACCATCTATCGCACGGCACGGGATTTCCTGCTCAGGCATGTCCGCCGGTGACAACAGGATACGACTATGGCTGAAATCGCCTTCTTTGGACTGGGCACCATGGGCGTCCCCATGGCCATCAATCTGCTCAAGGCCGGGCATCATCTCCATGTCCTGCCCCATAACGGCCACATGGACGGCCCGCTGGCCGTCCAGAAATACGGAGCCTGCATCCATGAGACGCTGCAAGAGACCGTGGGGGATGCAGAGTTCGTCATCAGTGTCGTCCCTGACGATGCCGCCGTCAGGGATCTTTATCTGAATCAGGCCATGCTCGAGGCCATCAGGCCCGGGACCATCATCATCGAGATGACGTCCTGCTCGCCCGAGATCGTCCGTGAAGTGGCCCGCTTCTTTGCCGAAAAACAGGTCCGTCTTATCGACGCGCCCATCACGGGGGCCCTTCCCAAGGCCATCGACGGCACCCTGACCATCATGGGCGCGGGGGATCCCGCCGCCTTTGCCGCAGCTGAGGGCGTGTTCTCCGCCATCAGCGAGCGTGTCTTCCAGCTGGGAGAGATCGGCAACGGCAAGCTCATCAAGGCCATGACCAACCTGCTGGGAGCCATCAACCTTGCCGCTGTGGGAGAGTTCTACCGCTTTGCCCAGTCGGCCGGGCTCGACATGGAGACCCTGCAGCAGGTCGTGGCCGTCAGCGCCGGTGGGTCGACGCAATTCGAAAGGAACTTCAACAAAATGGTCGCAGACGACTACCGTCCGACCTTTGCTCTTGCCCTGCTTCGGAAAGATATGTCCATCGCTCTTGCCAGCGCCCAAAGCCAGGGGCTTTCCCTTCCCTTGTCGGAAGAAGCCTTTCGCCTTTTCAAGCTTGCGGCAGCATTCGATAAAGAAGACTGCAGCGCCATTGCCAAAGTCCCTGCCGGAGCCTAAGAGCCGGGGCAGCCTGCTCAAAGCCGGCTGCCCTTTCTTTTTGCCTGAAGGCGCACCAGCGTACTGACGCTGCATCCCTGTGGGACTTACCCCCAAACGCCTTCCGGCGGATACAGGCATCCCCCGCCCTTCCCCAGCGGCAGCCGCCGGGCAGATGCGGCACTGTCCTGCCTGCCCCGATGCGGAGCAGGTCTGTTCCTGTTCCCTCAAACAGATCTTCGCAGCAGAAAAAACAAAAAAGCGGCCAGCCTGTTACAGCTGACCGCTTGTTTTTATGATGGTCGGAGCGACTGGATTCGAACCAGCGACCCCCTGCTCCCAAAGCAGGTGCGCTACCATGCTGCGCCACGCTCCGTGATGGGATGTTTTGTACGCAAAAGGCCCTGCTTTGGCAAGGGCGGCCCGTCTGGAGGCCAAGGGCGTTGCCTGCCCTGAGGGAAAAGCCGCCTCCTGCGGGACAGGACCGCGGGCCTCTCTCACTCGCCAGGCAGATGACGACCGCGGGCAGGGCTCCATCTATAAATAAGGACGAGAGGGAACAGGCAGGACGGGCCAGTCTCTTCCCTCCCCGCCGGAAAAGGATCTCCCGGAGGCCCTTTCCTGCGAACGAGGCATATCTCCTTCCGTGCACACGAGAATAAAGCGGGATTTGTCCTTTCGGACTCCCGGCCCGGGCTCCCGGCACAGCGCCGCTGAGGGGCTGTCGGGCCGTAACCAGCGGCAGAAAAAGAAAAACCCCGCTCGAAAGCGGGGGGATTTCCTTATGGGGCGAAAGATGGGACTTGAACCCACGGCCACCTGGGCCACAACCAGGTGCTCTACCAACTGAGCTACTTCCGCCGTAACGAAGACGTGTATACGCATATCCCGAAAAATATGCAAGCAAAAATTTACATTTCTCTTTCTGGATTTTTTATAGAAAAAAAACTAGCATCCGATACCGGCTCCAAACACCGTGTTTTGCCGGAGCACGGACCAGCCCCCGCACGGGGACGGGACCGCTGCCGCAACCCCCAGCATGCGCCGCAGGCCGGAGCCTGCAGGCCGCACGAGGATCCTGATGGACAAGCTTATTATCGAAGGCGGTACGCCGCTCAAAGGGACCATAGATATCAGCGGCTCCAAGAATGCCGCCCTGCCCATTCTTTTTGCCGGCATCCTGCTGGACGCGCCCATGGTCTACACCAATGTGCCCGACCTGCGCGACATCCACACCACCATCAAGCTCCTGAACGTGCTGGGCTGCTCCTGCAGCTATGACGATCATCGTGTGGAGCTGAAGCCCGGCAGCCTGCTGCCCGAGGCTCCGTATGATCTGGTGCGCACCATGCGCGCCTCGGTGCTCTGTCTGGGCCCGCTGCTGGCCCGTATCGGCCAGGCCCGCGTGGCCCTGCCCGGCGGCTGCGCCATCGGCGCCCGCCCCGTGGACCAGCACCTGAAGGGCCTGGAGCTCATGGGCGCCACCTTCGAGCTGGAAGAAGGCTACATCATGGGCCATTGCGACAAGCTGCGCGGCGCCCACATCACCTTTGACATGCCCACCGTGGGCGGCACGGAAAACCTGCTCATGGCCGCCGTGCTGGCCGACGGCGAGACCACGCTGGAAAACGCGGCCCGCGAGCCCGAAGTGGTGGATCTTGCCAATTTCCTCATCTCCTGCGGCGCGCAGATCGAAGGCCACGGCAGCAGCACCATCCGCATCAAGGGCGTCAGCAGCCTGCGCGGGACGGAATATGCCATCATGGCCGACCGCATCGAGGCCGGCACCTTTTTGGTGGCGGCGGGCATCACCGGCGGCGAGCTGCTGCTCAAAAACTGCCCCTTCACCGAACTGGAATCCGTCATCGCCAAGCTGGAAAGCATGGGACTGGCCATCGAGCAGCGTCCCGAAGGCGTGCTGGCCCGCTACCAGGGCGTGCTGCGCGGCGCGGACGTGAAGACCCGCCCCTACCCCGGCTTCCCCACCGACATGCAGGCCCAGATCATGGCCCTGATGTGCCTGGCCGAAGGCTCCAGCATGGTGGAGGAGAGCATTTTCGAAAACCGCTTCATGCATGTGCTGGAGCTGGTGCGCATGGGCGCGGACATCAAGATCTCCGGCCATACGGCCATGGTGCGCGGCGTCAGCCGTCTGACCGGCGCCCCGGTCATGGCCTCGGACCTGCGTGCCAGCGCCTCGCTGGTGCTGGCCGGTCTGGCCGCCCGCGGCACGACCCATGTCCAGCGTATCTACCATCTGGACCGCGGCTACGAACGCATCGAGAACAAACTCAACGCCGTGGGTGCCCGCATCCGGCGTGAAAAGGAATAGCGCTCCGGCGCAAGGAGGATACATGCGTTACATCGTCCCCCTGCTGCTTCTCTGCTGCCTCATGCTCAACAGCGGCTGCGGCATGCTGTACGGCGTGTACGACGACCAGCGCCTGGGCGGTACCATCAGCGATGACAAGGAAATCTCCCTGGGGGTCAAGTCCGACCTCATGGACGCCAATCTTTCCCAGGGCTGGGGCATCAAGGTCTACTGCTATTACGGCCACGTTTTCCTGGTGGGCGAGGCCCCCGAGAAGATGCGCTCCCAGGCCATCCGCATTGCGCGCCGCCACAAGGGCGTGCGCTCCGTCACCTCGCACTGGTTCACGCCGGCCAAGAGCGACACCGGCGACTTTGTCCTGGCCACCAAGCTGCGCACGGAACTCATCGGCACCTCGGGCCTGAGCTCCACCCGCATCGATACGGAAGTCAACGCCGGACGCGTGGTGCTGCTGGGCGTGGTCAAGGATGAGGCCGAGCGCAAGCTGGCCATCCGTGCTGCGCGCCAGGTGGAAGGCGTCAAGCAGGTCATCAGCTATCTGATGCTGCCCCAGAAGCAGGCCGACATGCCCGTGCCCAAGGGCCAGGTGGTGCCCGGCGCGGGCCAGGGCACACAACCGGCGGCCACGCCCGCCGCG
>OGYZ01002460.1_pt1 | contig 12578 bp, 8 predicted proteins | sample 1576681 | NCBI WGS metagenome assembly OGYZ01 (sample SAMEA3541480, study PRJEB24748) | human gut metagenome | biome: human gut; feature: human-associated habitat; material: faeces | place: China | collected 2012 | reverse complement strand
TTGGAAAAGGGTGTCCCTCTCCCCTCGCCCGCCCAACAGATCTCTTTACATCCCCAGCTCGTCCAGACGCTCGAACAGATCGGCCACTACGGCATTGGAGACCAGCAGGCCCTGCGGCGTGAGCGCCAGCCTGTCCCCGTCCAGACGGGCCAGACCGGCGGCGACCAATTCGCGGCACCAGCCGCCGTGGTCGGCCATGAAATCCCGGCCGCTGAGAGATGTGTATTCCGCCAGTCCGAAGCCCGCGCAGGTACGCAGGGAAAGCATGAGCCGCTCCTCCAGCCGGATGCGCGGCGTGATGGCCTCGGCATCATGGTCGGGACGTCCGGCGTCGATGTCGGCCTGCCAGCGCGCCTGATCGGGCGTATCGGTCCAGCGGCGGCCCTCCAGGGTGGACGTGGCCGCCGGGCCCAGGCCCAGATAGTCGGCACCCGTCCAGTAGCCCATATTATGGCGGCTGAAAAAGCCGGGGCGGGCGTAGTTGGAGATCTCGTACTGTTCCAGGCCGTGCGCGGCCAGCAGGCGGATGCCTTCCAGATACATGCGTTCCTGCTCGTCATCTTCGGGCAGGGAAAGACGCCCGGCGCTCCAGTCGCGCTCCAGCGGCGTGCCTTCTTCCAGCGTCAGGCCATAGGCCGAGACATGCTCCGGCTCCAGGGCAAGGGCGTCTTCCAGCGTGGCCAGCCAGTGGGCCGCATCCTGTTCCGGCAGGCCCCACATGAGGTCCAGCCCCAGATTGCGGCAGCCCGCGGCCCGCAGATGCTCCACGGCCCGCAGCACGTCGGCGCGCCGGTGCGGCCGTCCCAGCAGGGAAAGGAAACTGTCGTCCATGCTCTGCACGCCCATGGAGATGCGGTTGATGCCCGCGGCCAGATAGGCGTCCACGGCCCGGCGGGCCAGCAGGGATTCGGGATTGGCCTCCATGCTGATCTCGGCCCCGGCCGCCAGATGGAAATGCCGGTCGATGCGCTCCAGCACGGCGGCCTGGAAGTCGGGCGGCAGCAGGCTGGGCGTCCCGCCGCCGAAAAAGACGCTCTCCACCGGCCGCCTGCCCAGGCGCGCGGCCCAAAGATCCAGCTCGCGCAGCAGGCTGTCCCGGTAGGCCGCCACCCGGGGCGAACTGTCGGGCGAGGCAGGGCCCAGCGGCAGGGAGTGGAAGGCGCAGTAGCGGCAGCGGGAGCGGCAGAACGGGACGTGGATGTAGACGAGCATGGCGGAAAGGGACGCGGATGGGCAGGGATGACGGCACAGGCCGGAGAGGAAAGGGCCCCGGGACGGCAAAGCGCCTCGCGGCTTGGCAAAAACGACGGCACAGCGTATATTCTGCTCCTCGCGATGGCAACCCGCCGTCGCCGTCCCGCGCTGCGGGACGCCCGTTCATCTCGATGCTTCGGAGAAATCTATGGACATCCGTTTTCAATGCCTCGGCCCCGACCAGTGGAAGGCCGAGATTCTCATAGTGCCTGTCTGCCAGGGCGAGAACATGCTGGAAGCCTGCCCCGCGCTGGACAATCTGGCTCCCTGGCTGGCCATCGCGCCCGCCATGCGCGACTTCCAGGGCAAGAAGGGCCAGCAGGCCCTGCTGCACGGCCATCCCGAACTGCGCGTGCCGCGCGTGCTGGCCATCGGCCTGGGCGCCCGTGAAGACCTGACCACGGACGACATCCGCACGGCCGTGGCCACCGGTGTGCAGCGTGCCCACGAACTGGGCCTGGAATCCATCCTGCTGCTGGAACCCCAGCTGGCCACCCTGCCCGGCGGCCGTGAGCGCCTAGTGGAAGAAAGCGTCTACGCCGCCTGCCTGGCCCTGTACAAATACGATCTCAAAAAGCCCGCCAAGGACGCCCCCGCGGCTCCCCAGTGGCTGGCCGTGGCCTTTGAGGGCGATTTCGTGCCCGACGGCGGCCAGCAGGCCGCCCGCCGCGGCGAACGCGCGGCCGAGGCCGTGTGCCTGGCCCGCCGTCTGGACAACACGCCGTCCAACCTGCTCTCTCCCGCCCTGCTGGCCGAAGAAGCGCAGAAGCTGGCCGCCGATGCCGGTCTCAAGTGCACCGTGCTGGACGAGAAGGATCTGGCCGAAGCCGGCATGAACTGCCTGCTGGCCGTGGGCCAGGGCTCTGCCCGTCCGCCGCGCCTCATCGTGCTGGAGCATGCTCCCGAAGGCCATGAGCAGGAAAAGCCCCTGGTGCTGGTGGGCAAGGGCATCACCTTCGATACCGGCGGCATCTGCCTCAAGCCCGCTGCCAACATGCACGCCATGAAGGGCGACATGAGCGGGGCCGCCGCCGTGCTGGCCACGCTGGTGGCCTGCGCCGGGGACGAGCTGCCCCGCCGCGTGGTGGGCATCATGGCCTGCGCCGAGAACATGCCCGGCGGCAATGCCATGCGCCCCGGCGACGTGGTGCGCGCCGCTTCCGGCGATACCGTGGAGATCCAGAACACCGACGCCGAAGGCCGCCTGGCCCTGTGCGACGCCCTGGATTATGCCCAGAAGCAGTGGACCCCTGCGGCCGTGGTGGACATCGCCACCCTGACCGGCGCCTGCGCCGTGGCCCTGGGCACGCAGGTGGCGGGCCTGTTCTGCGATGACGACGCCCTGGCCGAGCACATCCGTGCCGCCGGTGCCGTGGGCGGTGAGAATTACTGGCCCCTGCCCCTGTGGAAGGGCTACGAAGACAACCTCAAGAGCGAGGTGGCGGACATCTGCCACATGGGCCCGCGCGAAGGCGGGGCCATCCACGCGGCGCTCTTCCTCAAGCATTTCGTGCGTGAGGGCGTGCGCTGGGCGCATCTGGACATCGCCGGCGTGGACTGGGCAACCAAGAAGACGGCGCTCTGCCCCGTGGGTTCCACGGGCTTCGGCGCCCGCACCTTGCTGGAACTGGCGCGTGGAGGCGTATAAATGTTGCAATCCACAGCCGCCCCATCCGCCGACTGACTCCGCAGCTGGCGGATAGGGGCCGTGCGGATTGCCCCTCCCTGAAGGGAGGAGTTACAGAAAAGGATTTCATCGGCTTCGCCGTCTTGTCAACTTCTCTTTCCCCCCTGAAGGGGGAGGTCTCAAGCCACAAAGGAACTTTTGATGAAGGTCTATCTTATCGGAGCCGGTCCCGGCGATGCCGGGCTGCTGACCCTGAAGGGCCGTGACGCGCTGGCCTGCGCGGACGTGGTGGTCTATGACGCACTGGCCAACGATTCGTTGCTGGGCCATGCCCGCCCCGATGCGGAGCGCATCTACGTGGGCAAGGTGGCGGGCAACCATGCCCTGCCCCAGCACGAGATCAACGCCCTGCTGGTGCGCAAGGCCAAGGAAGGCAAGGTGGTGGCCCGTCTCAAGGGCGGCGACCCCTACATCTTCGGCCGCGGCGGCGAAGAAGCCGAAGAACTGCTGGCCGCCGGTGTGCCTTTCGAGGAAGTGCCCGGCATCAGCAGCACCATCGCGGCCCCGGCCTATGCGGGCATCCCGCTGACCCACCGCAACTTCGCCTCGTCGGTGACCATCATCACCGGCCACGAGAACCCGGACAAGCCCGGTTCCGTGCACAACTGGAAGGCCCTGGCCGCCAGCGCCTCCACCCTGGTCTTCGTCATGGGCATGAAGAACCTGCCCGACATCGCCCGGCACCTGCTGGACACGGGCATGGATCCCGACACCCCGGCCGCGCTGGTCTACCGCGGCACCACGCCCTACCAGCGCAGCCTGGTGGCCACCATCTCCACCCTGCCCCAGGCCGCCGTGGACAACAAATTCAGCAATCCCTCGGTCATCGTGGTGGGCAAGGTCTGCTCCCTGCACGACCAGCTGGGCTGGTTCGAACAGCGCCCGCTGTACGGCCGCAGCATCGTGGTCACCCGCGCCCGCGAACAGGCCAGCGGCCTGGCCCAAAGCCTGACCGAACTGGGCGCCAACGTCATCCAGTGCCCCACCATCGAGATCAGCCCCCTGGCCGACTACAGCGAGCTGGACGCGGCCGTGGCCCGTCTGGCCGAATACGGCTGGATCATCTTCACCTCGGTCAACGGCGTGCGCCACTTTTGGAAGCGCCTGGCCGCCTGCGGCCGTGACAGCCGCGCCATCGGCCAGTGCAAGGTGGCGGCCATCGGCCCCGCCACGGCCGACGCCCTGCGCGAGCGCGGCATCGAGCCCGACTTCATCCCGGCCCGCTATGTGGCCGAGGGCGTGGTGGAAGGCCTGCTGGCCCTGGGCCCCGTGGCCGGCGTCAAGATGCTCCTGCCCCGCGCCGCCAAGGCCCGCGAAGTGCTGCCCGACGAGCTGCGCAAGGCCGGGGCGCAGGTGGACGTCATCGCCGCCTACGAGACCGTGCCCGCCGCCGCCCGCAAGGACGAAGTGCTGGCCGCCATGCAGAACGGCACCCTGGACTGCGTGACCTTCGGCTCTTCCTCCACGGTGGAGAACTTCCTCTCCCTGATCCCGGCGGACGAGCTGCGCGCCCATCCTGAAGTGAAGCTGGCCGCCATCGGCCCGGTCACGGCCAAGACCCTGGCCGACAACGGCCTGCCCTGCCACATCCAGCCCGAGGCCTACACCATCCCCGCGCTGGTGGAGGCCCTGAAAGCCCACTACAGCCCGCAGAGGTAAACCATGGCCCTGAAAATCGCCATCCTGGCTTCCGGCAGCGGCACCAACGCCCAGTCCATGATCGACAAGGCCGCCCAGGGCGTGCTGGACATCGACATCCGCCTCATCGCGGGCAACCGTCCCGGCGCCAAGGTCTTCGAACGCGCCGAAAAGGCCGGCATCCCGCATGTCTGCATCGACCACAAGGCCTTTGCCGACCGCGAGAGCTTCGACCGCGAAATGGTGGCCGCCATCAAGGCGTCCGGCGCGGAATATGTGGTGCTGGCGGGCTATATGCGCCTGCTGACCAGCACCTTCCTCCAGGCCTTCCCCGGCCGGGTCATCAACATCCACCCCGCCATCCTGCCCAGCTTCCCGGGCGCCCACGGCGGTCCCGATGCCCAGGCCTACGGCGTGAAGATCACGGGCTGCACCGTGCACTTCGTGGAAGAACTGGTGGACAGCGGCCCGGTCATCATCCAGGCCGCCGTGCCGGCCAATGCCGGCGAGGAACTGGACGACCTCATGAACCGCATCCATCCGCTGGAGCACCGCATCTACCCGCAGGCCCTGCAATGGCTGGCCGAAGGCCGCCTGCGCGTGGAAGGCCGCCAGGTCTTCCTGGCCCCGGCCGACCGCAAGACCGTGACGCCTGACGGCCCCTGGCTGGTCTGGCCGCCGCTGGAAGAAGGCTTCTAATTACAATAAGATATAAGACAAGAGGAGCTGGATAGAAAGTTATCCGGCTCCTCTTATATTTGGGAAAAGCATGCGCTGGAGCAAACCGTTATCCTTCCTTCTGTCGACCCTTGCCGTGGCAATCCTGTTTACCATGCACTGGATCAAACAGACATTTGGAGAAGTAACCTATGAACAGATCGTCTGGCATATCCTCAATGTAGACACCCTGCAAGGCTTTGACCATAATTATCTAAGAAATGCTTTGACACATCTTGTCAAGATTATAATTTATTCATTTATCATTGGAATTTTTATCAAATATATAGATATAACTTTGAATAAACTCTTTGGCTATAGTCAGCGAAAAATACAAACATTCACCATCTTAGCTTCATCAATATTATTTATATATTCAGCTGTGTCATTTGTAATTCGATATATAGATATAAACATAATTTCATACAACGAAAAAGATTTTATCGCAGAAAACTATTACATACCAGAGAATATTGTATTTACCAAAAAAAATAATATCATTATTGTTCTTGCCGAGTCACTCGAGAATTCCTTTGGTGCGGACTTCCATGAAACATCTTATATCGAGCGCCTGGAAAAGGTACGCGATGCCGCAGTACATACTCCCCATATGGTCCAGGTCTACGGTACGGGGTGGACCATCGCAGCTGTAACAGCTTGGCATTTTGGCCTGCCACTCAAAACACCCCATAATATCGATGGCAACAGATATATCTCACGTTCCGGCTTTTTACCTCATGCGACTAGTATCTTTGATATCCTGCATGAGAACGGCTACACGCTGAAACTCTTGCTAGGATCCGACAAACATTTTTCCGGAAAACACATCCTTTTCCCCGGGCATGGCAAGTTTGAAATTCAGGACAAGGCCTATTTTCTGTCTAAAGGGTATGAGTTAGAGGCTCATCAAGGGACCGAGTGGGGGTACAGGGATGCCTTTCTTTTCGATAGGGCCGTAGAGGAATATCTTCGACTCAAGCAAAAAGGGATTCCCTTCGTCCTCTTTATCGAAACAGTCGACACCCATTCTCCGAATGGCTTTTGTCCCGAAGAAAATAAAAAATTCTTTGATATCCGCGATGCCATCATAGAGCTTGATAGGAATATTGATAAATTTTTCAAAAAAATAAAACAATATGACACTAATCAAGAAGATATCGTCATCATCCTTGGCGATCATTACTTTATGGGGATACCAGATTTTATGAAAACAGTTCAACAACGATATATTTATAATATGTTCTACGGACCTGTCCCTATCCTGCCTGAGCAGAAAAAGAATGCTGTCATCTCTGCTTTAGATATCGCGCCCACGCTGCTCCAGTGCGCAGGTGCACGCTGGGAAAATGGACGTTTTGGTCTGGGAGTCAGCTTTTTTTCAGAAGAACCGTCGCTGGTCGAACAATACGGTCTAGAAAAGCTCAACGACCTACTTAGCAACACCTCAAAAAAATACGAATCTTTTTATTAGGATGAGGCGAGCAAGTTCATTTTGATTACACTACTCTTCACACCTGCATCCTGGCATCTCCTATAGCTCTTGCTATGGAAACGGCCTCGAAAAGACAAAAAGCCCCGGCATTGCCGGGGCTTTTTTGCGTCTGCATGGTCTGCATAGTCGGCCTGGTCGGCCTTCCCGTCGGCTCGCGTTTCCTGCCCTACAGCCGCATCCCCGTACGGGGACTGCTGTGACCGAAGGGGGCGTCATACCGGCAGCGGCTCCACGGGAAGGGGAGCTGCCGTCCGCCTAATAGCCGCAGGCCAGGCCGTCGCCGCGCGGGTCCGTACCGCCCTGGAGCACGCCTGTCTGCGGATCGATGCGGATGGCGCCCGCATGGCCCATGGTATCGGTATAGTCCTCCACCCGGCGCACGGGGTGCCCGCGCCGGGCCAGCTCGTCGGCCACGTCAGCGGAGATGCGGCCCTCCAGCTTGAGGTCGTTGCTGGACTTGCCCCAGGTGCGGCCGTACAGCCAGCGGGGCGCGTCGATGGCTTCCTGCGGGGTCATGCCGTAATCCAGCACGCGGGTGGCGATGGCGGCCTGCGTCTGGGGCTGGCCCTCGCCGCCCATGGTACCGTAGACGAGGAAAGGCTTGCCGTTCCTGGTCAGCATGGCCGGGTTCAGGGTGTGGAAGGTACGCTTGCCGGGCTTGAGGCAATTGACATGCGCAGGGTCGAGGGAGAAGAAGCTGCCCCGGTTCTGGAGCAACACCCCCGTGCCCTGGGGCACGATGCCGGACCCGAAGTCATGGTAGATGCTCTGGATCAGGGAGACGGCATTGCCCTGCCCGTCCACCACGCCCAGCCAGATGGTGTCGCCCTTGGGGTCCAGCGGCGCAAGGTTGGTGGCGGCCCTGTCCATGCGGATGCGGGCGGCCTGCCGCTTGCCGTGCCCGGCCGAGAGCAGGCGCTCCAGCGGGATGTCCACGAAGGCCGGGTCGGAAAGGTAGGTATCGCGGTCGAGGAAGGCCTCCTTGGTGGCCTCGATAATAAGATGGTAATAGTCCGCGCTGCCTTCCCGTATCTGCGACAGATCGAAGTTGTTGAGGATGTTCAGGATCTCCAGCGAGGCCATGCCCTGGGTGTTGGGCGGCAGGTTCCAGGCCCGGCAGTCGCGGTACGGCACGGAGATGGGCTCCACCCAGTCGGCCGTATGCCGGGCAAAGTCCCGCACGGTGAGCAGGCCGCCGTTCTCTTCCAGATCCGCCGCTATGGCCGCGGCGATGGAGCCCTTGTAGAACTCGTCCGCGCCCTTGTCCGCCAGCAGGGCCAGCGTGGCCGCCAGCTCGGGCAGACGCATGACCTCGCCCAGCCCGTAGGGCTTGCCTTCCCTGAGATAGGTGGCCGCAAAGCCCGGATAACGCTGCAGATCGCGGAATTCCTGATCCGTGGGGTCGGTGTCCACCCCGCTCCAGTACGCCAGTGACGTGCTGACCGGGAAGCCCCGCTCCGCCAGCTCGCGCGCCGTGTCCAGCAGGGAGGCGAAGGAAAGCTGCGAGCCCAGGGCCGACCGGCTGTACTTCCAGGCCTCGTCCCAGCCCGAGACCACGCCCGGTACGGTATTGGCGGCCAGATAGCCGCGCGCCGGCACCTTGCTCAGCCCCCGGCTGCGGTAAAAGTCGATGCTGGCCTTTTCCCCGGCGCGGCCGCTGGCATTGAGGCCCTTCATCTTGCCCGTGCGGGCATCATAGATGAGCCAGAAATTGTCGCCGCCCAGCGTGCACATCTGCGGATAGACCACGGCCAGGGTGGCGGCCGTGGCCACAGCCGCGTCGATGGCCGTGCCGCCGCGCCGCAGGATGTCCAGCCCGGCCTGGCTGGCCAGATAGTGCGGCGACGTGACCATGCCGTTGCAGCTCATGGGGTTCTGTCTCTGGGAAGGTGTCATGGGCGCGCTCCCTTCCCTGCGTGCTGTCGTAGTGGCGGCGGCGCTGCTCCGCGCGGCCGGGATGGCCGCCAGCGAGGCTGCGGCCAGTGCCGAATACAGGAACCTTCGTCTTTCCATCGTGCATCTCCTGCTCTGCCCGACGCCTTTGCCGGATGGCGGCGTCCGGGATGCCGGACATGATGCAGAAGCTATGCCGTAAAGATTTTTCCTGTTATCTCAAGCTATTGACAAAACAGACAGCAGCAGGGGCTGTTATTTTTCGACCCGAATGTGGAAAACAGCATTTTTCCACAGGCCCTGCCGATGAGGGCAGGGGCTCCATCAAAAAATTATCCTGCGCATACAGGTAATTATAAAAAATATTCTCAAATGTAGAAAAATCAGGGCAGCTGCGCGCCACGTGGCGGCATCCCCCGGTCCCGCAGGCCTGCGGGGCCTTTTCCCGTCGCCGCGACGGCATCTTCCGAACGGTCGCTTTTCCCGCAAGTCCGTCAGAGGCGGCCCTTCCGCATGGCCCGGCCACGTCCTAGCCGGCCAGCTCCCGGCAGATCTTTTCCAGCCAGCGCACACCGGGCCAGAGCACGGCTTCGTCGAAATCGAAGCCCGGCTGATGGTGCCCGGCCGCCAGATCGGCCCCCAGGAAGGCATAGGCCGCCAGCCCGCCCTCTGCCTGCACGGCCCGCATCAGGGTCGTGGCGTCATCGCTGGCGCCCATGTCGCCCTGCTCACGGATCCGGGGCAGCGGGAAGCAGCCCCCGCCCCGGGCATCGGGCGGCAGTTCCCGGGCACAGCGGGCCAGCAGCTCCGCGAAGGCCGCATCGCTCGCCGCCGAGGGCGCACCGCCCACCACATCGAGCTGCCATTCCAGCCCGTGCATGGCGGCCGCGCCCGCGATGACGTCCCGGGCACGCCGCAGCATGTCGTCGTTGACCTCGCTGTTGTTGCCGCGCGTCTCGCAGGCCATGAAGGCCGAGGCAGGCACGGTATTGCGGCTGCTGCCGCCTTCCAGACGTCCCACGCAGATGCGGCTGGTGCCGTGGCCATGACGCGGCAGGGCGTGCAGGCCCAGCAGGGCCGACGCCGCGCCCTTGAGGGCGTCCCGTCCCTGTTCGGGGGCAGCGCCCGCATGGGCCGCCCGGCCCGTGAAGCGGACATCGAATTTGCTGGTGGCCAGAAAAGCGCCCACGCCGGTGACCAGATCGCCGCTGTGCGGGGCTCCCAGACCGATATGCACGGCCAGGAAATGCCGCGCCCCCGCCACATGGGAGACCATGGACGCCGCACCGCGCACGCCTTCCTCGGCAGGCTGGAACAGCAGGCGCACACGCCGCCGCAGGGGGGCCGCGTCCGGCGCCGTCAGCAGGGCCGCCAGCCCCAGGCCCAGAGCCATATGGCCGTCATGGGCACAGGCATGGCACAGGCCTTCATGCCGGGAGACGAAGCCCTCGCGCACGGGCCGGTGGGAAGCCTCCTGCGCTTCCATAAGCGGCAGGGCGTCCATGTCGCAGCGCAGCACCAGCGCCAGCGGCGCGTCCGACGGGCCCACATCGGCCACCAGGCCCGTGGTCCGGCCCATGCGCTCCAGCCAGTACGGCTCCAGCCCTTCCGCCAGCGCCCGCTGCCGGGCCCGGGCTTCGACCTCGGGCGCGGGCAGGCCCATGCGTGCGGCAGGGTCGATGACCTCCTGCCCCACACGCGGGGCAAGGCCCATGTCCGCCAGCTGCCGGGCCACGAAGCCCGTGGTCCAGAATTCCGTCCAGCCTTCTTCCGGGTGCCGGTGCAGCTCCCGCCGCCATTGGATGATCTTTTCCGCCGTCTCCATCGTCACTGCCTGAAATCCACGGGCACGCGCACACGCTGCCCGGCCTTGTTGGTGAAAAGCAACCAGCCGTGTTCCAGCCCGAAAAGGTAGAGCCGCCGCGTCAGGTCCACGTCCTTGCGGCAGTAGGCGGCGATGTCGTCCAGCCGCCCTTCCTGCCACCAGCGCAGGGCCTGCAGGCCGTCGGCGCTCTTGGGCTCGTCCAGGGTCGCCTGCCCCAGATTGTCCAGGGACACGCGGTACTTGAGACTGTCCTGCACCCGACGCAAGAGGTCAAGGCCCGGCAGGGCCCGCAGCTCGAAGGGCGCGAAGGCCGAGAGCACCGCGTAATCGAAGCGGAAGGAGTTGAAGCCCACCACCAGCTGCGCGGCCCGCATGCGGGCAAAGAGCTCCGGCAGGGCCTCCTGCGTATAGGTGAAGAAATCGTCGGCCCGGCTGTCATAGGCCACGGCGATGCTCACGCCCATGCGGTCGGCCCTGTTCCAGCCGCCCACCTCGGCGGCGCTGCGCCGGGTCTCCACGTCGAAGACAAGATAATGTTCCGGCGGCCTGCCCACCGCCCCCACACCGGGCTCGGGACGGACACGGGCGTTGCCCGCATCACCGACAGCTACGGCGGGAGCCATGAGCCCCGGCTTTTGCATAATCGACGGGGTGGCTGTTGCCGCCGTGGCCCCGCCGGTCTTCCGTCCTGCCACCGGGGATGACTGGGGCGGAAGGGCCACCTGTTTGCCGGAAGGCTTCCCGGCTGCGGCGGATGCGCTGGTCTGCGGGCTCGTACCGGCCACAAAGACCTCTCCTCCGCGGCCCTCGATACGCTCCTCCTGCGAAGGAACGCCTTCCGAAGCCACCGTCCCAGCTCCTCCGGCTCCAGAGGCGCTTGTCCGGGCACCCGGCCCGGCCTGTCCCGCAGCTCCCGCCGGGGCCGTGGTAGGGGCCTGTCCGGCCCAGGCCGCCATGATGGCCGCCATGTCCGGCACGGGCGGCGGCACCGGGGCCGCGGGCTCGTCCACAGGCCGGGGAGGCAGCAGTTCCGGCGGCGGGCTGATGCGCAGGTCGGCGCACAGGGCCTCGCCCTCGGCATCCGCACCGGGCGCCAGCAGATCGCGGATCAGGCGCAGGGCCCCGGCCTTGCTGATGGGCCGGTTGCCCGAGCCGCACTTGGGCGAATGCACGCAGGAAGGACAGCCGTCCTCGCAGGGGCAGGCCTCGATGACCGCCGCACAGACCTCCAGCAGCTCGCGGGCATGGCCGAAGGCCTGACGCGTCAGGCCCGCGCCGCCGGGCAGGCCGTCATAGATGAAAACGCAGGCCAGGCCGGTCTGGGGATGGAGCGGGATGGAGATGCCGCCGAAATCGTTGCGGTCGGCCATGACCAGCAGGGGCAGCATGCCGATGGCCGTATGCTCGCAGGCATGGATGGAGCCCATGAAATGCACGAAATCATCTTCAAGACGCTGGCGGCAGCTCTCGGGGATGACGTACCACAGGCCCTCGGTCTCAAAGATCTGCGGCGGCGCTTCCAGCGGCACGATGGTCAGCAGGCGGTTGTCGCGCGTGCTGCGCTTCTCGTAGCCGGTGATGGTGTCGATGATGCGCAGCCGCCCCCGGCAGACCACGCCGCGCCCCAGGGGACGGCGCTCCAGCTCTTCAAGGATGTCCGTGCTCTTGTGGCCGCGCACCCGCGTGAACCAGTCCACTTTGGCCTGACGGGCCCGCACCCGGCCCGCTGCCGGGTCCATCTCCTCGATGACATAGCTGCGGCCCCGGTGCAGGTAGACCGCGCCCACATGGGTCTCGCGCCAGGCCCGGAAGCCGTCCACGGAACCGATGACCGTGCCCTCGCTGTCCTCGATGACGAAGCTCCGGCCCGTCCCGCGCAAGTCCACCAGCCGCTGCGGCCGCTGGGCTGTCCGTTGCGCACCCTGCGCCTCGGCGGCGACGCTGGAGGCGGGCAATGATGCGTGCGCTGTTGGCCCGGGAACTGCGCCTGGCGTGGCGCAGCGGGGCGGAGATCCTCAATCCGCTCTGGTTCTTTCTGATCGTCATCACCCTGTTTCCGTTCGGCGTCGGCG
>OGYZ01002450.1_pt1 | contig 12643 bp, 11 predicted proteins | sample 1576681 | NCBI WGS metagenome assembly OGYZ01 (sample SAMEA3541480, study PRJEB24748) | human gut metagenome | biome: human gut; feature: human-associated habitat; material: faeces | place: China | collected 2012 | reverse complement strand
GTCTGGATTGCCTCAATGGGGTGTACCCCGCTGAGACAGTCCCGCAGTGATGCATTCAGGGTGCGTCATGGCTGCCACAGGCAGCCCCTGCCGCACCTGGCCATATCTACGGATGGCACTCCCGTGTGCGGCACAAGGCCGCAGCTGCGGGAGCAGAGGGAGGCATACCCTGTGTCATCCGTACCGGTGCCGTGCACCGGAGGAGGGACGTCCCCGCGCGTGCGGCCGGGCAACATGTCCGGGACCGACGTGGCTAGGTACCTCCATGCTGGTGACGAGGCCGCACGCTGCCGCCAGGACCCGGACGGCCGGCGGTTCGTCCCTTCTGGGCCGCATCCGCACAGGGCGGATACGGCATGTGCCACCAGGCACAGAACCTTTTTTCTTATCCTCCGGAGGATAACGATGGCTAATCCCAAATGGTTTGATGCTGACGTCTACATGCAGAACAAGCTGGTGCAGATGCAGGCAACCGATCCTGCCTACACCATGACCGATCTGGTCGCCGCCTTTGCGGCTGCCGGTTTCGTGGGTGAAGAAGGCTACTTCAACCACTTCATGCAGTTTGGCGCTGCCGAAGAAGTGGCCCCCAATGCCTACTTCAATGCCAATGAGTACTATGCCGCCAAGGCTGCCCAGTTCTATGGCGAAGCTTTTACCGGCAGCGAACTCCAGATTGCCCAGGTGAAGACCCTCATCAATAAAGAGGGCATGAACGCCTGGACCCACTACCAGCAGTTCGGCTCCGCCGAAGGCGTGAACCCCTCCAACGCCTTTGATGCTGCCGACTACTGCGCCGCCAAGGCTGACGCCATGAATGCCGCCGGGCTGAAAGATGCCTCCGGCAATGCCTGGACCGCCGAAAGCATCAAAACGGCCATCGACCAGGCCGGCATGAGCGTGCTGGAACACTACCTGACCTACGCCGGCACCGGCGAAGGCGAAGTGGCCTCCGGTGCCACCTACCCCGTGGCCGATGACGACCAGGTGGTGGTGCCCAATCCTGGTGTGAATATCCTGGTTAGCGAGAGTGAAACCAGCTACAACGGGACTGCCGGGGATGACTCGTTCTATGTGCTGGACACTGCTGAACTTCAGGCCTACCACACGCTTGATGGCGGCGAGGGCAATGACACCCTCTTCTTGAGCGATCAGGAAGTGGCCGGGACCATCAAAAACATCGAGAACCTGGTGGTCGCTGATGTCACTGGTGATAAAACCTATGACCTGAACACCTTCTCCACCTCCTTCACCCTGGATGGTGGTTCGGCCACGGTGAAGAATGTGACCAGCCAGAAGCTGATCGCTGACGGCGCCACGAGTCTGACCGTCAATATGGCCGCCGACCAGACTTCCGTGGATCTGACCAGCCAGAATCGCGCCGACCAAGCCTTGGCGGTTGCGCTGTCTGGCGACAGCCTGACCAGCGTGAAGCTGGCCGTGGACGAAGGTGCTTATGGTGTTGCCTTCACTGGCTCTACTGCCAAGGTGACCGACCTGACCATCACGGCGACTACTTCTGCCGCTGAAGATGACGCGGCCAGTATCGATGCATCGGCTCTGACCAACCTGGCCAATGTCACTGTGGCCGGCGCCGGTGCCGTGGAGCTGACTGTTGACACTACTTCTGAGGAGAGCGCGCTGAAAGCCGTGGACGCCACTGCCAATACCGGCGGTGTTGAGGTGGATCTGTCGAACGCGAAGCTTGCAAAAGTTGCCTTCACCGGTGGTGACGGGGATGATTCCCTGAAGCTGGGCGACTCGGCTGCTGCCCATACTCTGGGCGCCGGCGATGACACCGTGGAGATCACTACGGCTCTTACCTCTAAAGACTTCTCCGTGGATGGCGGCGAGGGCACCGATACGCTGATGATGAAAGCTGATATCGCTGCCAAATTCACTATCGGTGATGTGGTCAAGAACTTCGAGATCCTGAAGCTGAACGGTAGTGATAGTGAGGCCACCGTTGACATGAATGACTTTGGTGACATCAATCATGTCGTTGTGGGTGACGCTTTGTCTGGAGCTCTCACTGTCGACAATGTGGATAGCGACGGCACCATTGAATTCACTGCCGCCCCGGGCACGAATGATGTGACGGTCACTGTAACGGACGCTGGCGAAGAAGGCCACAACACTGATGTGCTGAACGTCACGATTGCTGCTGCTGGCGACCTTGCTGCTGGCACGCTGAAAGTTGACGATGTGGAAACCATCCATATCACGGCTGATGATACGGATCTGACCGCCGATGGCACTGCTGCCAAGCATACCATGGTTCTGGCGGCTACTGCCGCGAATAAGGCCGCCGACACTGTGACCATCAGCGGCGATGCGGGCCTGAAGCTGACGCTGAACAACTACAGTAACGTCGAGATCATCGATGCTTCCGCCAATACCGGTGGTGTGAACCTCGCCGAAAACACTACGTTGGGCACTTCGACGACCTTCAAGGGCGGCGCTGGTGAAGATGCCATTTCGGCTGCGGCGCTGACTGCTACCCCTGCTACGGAAAAAGATGTCCTGACCTTTGACGGTTTCGAGGCTGGCGATACCATCAAGATGGGAGCCACTGTTAGCGGCGCGCTTACCAAGCTGACCGTGAACAGCACGGATAACTGGGCTTCCGTGATGGCACAGCTTACCGACGAGGGTAATTACTGGTTCCAGTACGCCGGGAACACCTATGTTGCTGTCAGCGACAGCAATAATTCCTTTGGTAGTGGCTCCGACTACATCGTCAAGCTCAGCGGCACCGATATCGATCTGACCGATGCTTCGTTTACTACGGGCACCCTGTCCCTGCCCGATGTCGAAGGTGCCTAGTCCCCATCCTTTCCACTGACGGATACAGGCGCCCTCCCGTCCCCGGGGGGGCGCCTTCACAAAGCGGCGCCCCTGTGTCCCGCCGGGGCAGAGCGGCGCCGCGGCATATTTTGCAAGATCGTGCATATGTCCTCTCCTGCTGTCAGCATCATCGTGGCCAGCTACAACTATGAGCAATGGCTGCCCCAGGCCCTGCAAAGCGCGCTGGACCAGTACGTTGCGGATTTTGAACTGCTGGTGGTGGACGACGGTTCCGCGGACGGCTCCCCGGCCGTGGCGCGGGACTTTGCCGCGCGGGATGCCCGCGTGCGCGTCCTCACCCATGCGGACGGCGGCAACCACGGCCTGCCCGCCACCCTGGCGCTGGGGCTGGCCGCCGCGCGCGGCCAGTGGACGGCCTTTCTGGAGGCCGATGACGTCTGGCTGCCGGACACCCTGTCCCTGCGGCTGGCCGCCGCGGCCGGCACGGATGCCGGGATCATCTTCAACGATGTGGAGCTCTGGCCCATGCCCGGCGCGGCCACAGGCTGGTTCACAGGCTATGTGCCGCGCGTCATGGCCGGACATGCCCGCCGGGGCGGGGCAGGGCAGCGGGACTTTTCCCTGTGCGGGCCCATGCTGGTGGAGAATGTCATCCCCACCTTTTCCTGCGCCATGGTGCGCACTGAGTTTTTGCGTGCCTGTGACTGGCAGTCGCCGGTGCCGCGCTGGACGGACTGGTGGCTGTGGTGCCAGCTGGCCTGCCGCACCCGTTTTTTCTTTGTACCGTACCGGCTCGTGCGCTGGCGCCTGCATGCGACCAGCCAGCATCACGGCGTGGGCGGCGGCTACCTGCACGATTACGCCCGCATGGGCCGGGGCCTGGCCCGTCTGCTGGGCCCGGAACTCACGGCCGGTGGGCGGCGGCGCTGGCTGTGGTACCTGCGCCTGCCTGCGGCGGTGCGGCTGGCGGTACGGCTGGGGCGCATGGTCATGTACCAGGGCCTGCGCAGGAGCCTGCGGCAGGTCGCGGAGCGTCTGGGCCGGCGCAGAAGCTGACGCCACCTGCTACGGATCTGTCCCGGTATCGTCCGGATGGTCTTTTTGGATATGGATATGTTCCAGAATGTGGCATGTAGATCAAAAAAATGACCGCAGGGGCAGAAAAAGCACTTTTTTGTGTCACATGGACAGTTACAGGTGGTGGACAGATGGATGCCATGCAGGATCTTGGTGAGCGTATCCGGCGGGTACGCGGGTACACGTCACAGGAAGCTTTTGCCCGGCAGCTCGGTATCAGCAAGGGGGCGCTGGGGTGTTACGAGCGGGGCGTCAATTGTCCCAATGTGGAAGTCATCCTGAATATCTCCCGCTTGTGTCATGTTAGCCTGGAATGGCTCATGACCGGTAAAGGAAACATGGCGGACACGCGGGCCCCGGAAGGCCCTGTTGCGGGAAGCCATGCGGCAGACGGCGCGGCACAGCAGGACAGTGGCGAGACCGGGGAACTGCTGCGCCGCCATTGTGCCTGGCTGCGGCAGCGGCTGGATGCCATGGAGGAGGAACGCCGCGACCTGAGCCGCGAGAACAGGTTCCTCTGGCAGCGCACCGCTGACCTTGGGGAACGCCTTGCCCGGCTGGAACAGGCCGGCGGGGAAGAGGAAGAGACTGCGGCGCAGGATGGTGCGGCATCGTCCCGCAAAATGTGATGCGCGGATGCCCGGCAGAGGCGTCCAGCCGGCCCGGCTGCCCTGGCTGGAGGAGCCTCATTTCCGGCGGGAAAGGTGAAGAAGGAGAACGTTTGTCATGCAGGCTTTGTATCTGGTCACCGGTGGTTGCGGCTTCATCGGTTCCTGTTTCGTTCTGCGGGCCCGTGCCGCCGGCATCCCTGTCATCGACCTGGACAAGCTGACCTACTGCGGCAATCCCGAAAACCTTGCTCCCCTGGATCATGATCCGGGCCATGTGCTGGTGCAGGGCGACATAGCCAACAGGGAGCTGGTGGCCTATCTGCTGCGCACGCACCGTCCTTCGGCCATCGTCCATTTTGCCGCCGAAAGCCACGTGGACCGTTCCATCAGCGATCCGGGTGTCTTCGTGCGTACCAACGTGATGGGGACCGCCAACCTGCTGCATTGTGCCCTGGACTACTGGCAGGGCCTTGCCGGCCAGGAAAAACAGGACTTCCGCTTCCTGCATGTTTCCACGGACGAGGTCTTCGGTTCCCTGGGGCCGGATGACGCGCCGTTCCGTGAGGATACCCCTTACGCCCCCAACAGCCCCTATTCCGCCAGCAAGGCTGCCAGCGATCATCTGGCGCGGGCCTTTTGCCATACCTACGGCCTGCCCGTGCTGGTGACCAATTGTTCCAACAATTACGGACCTCGCCAGTTCCCGGAAAAGCTCATCCCGCTGTTCATCTCCCGGGCACTGGCCGGAGAGCCCATGCCCCTGTACGGATCGGGGCGGAACGTGCGCGACTGGCTGTATGTAGAAGAACATTGCGAGGCTCTGGAACGTGTGCTGGGCCATGGCCTGCCCGGACGCAGCTACAATATCGGCGGCAATTGCGAGCGCAGCAATCTTGAGCTGGTGGACAGCCTGTGTCGCGCGCTGGACAGCGAGCGTCCCCGCCCGGCCGGTTCTTACCGGGAGCTGGTGCGCCGGGTGGCCGACAGGCCCGGCCATGACTGGCGCTATGCCATGGATACCGCACGCATGCGGGACGAGCTTGGCTGGCAGCCGCGTGTGGGGCTGGAGGAAGGCATGCTCCGTACCGTGCGCTGGTATCTGGAACATGAAGGCTGGATGGAGCGGGCCCGCCAGCGCGCGGCCCGATAAGATCTTCCCGGTGGCAGTGCACCGGGAGCGGCATGCAGCCCGGACTGGCTGGCCCCTCAGCCGTCCGGTTCCTGACGGGGTGCGGCCGGCGGCTCCGGTCGCATACAGGCGTGTGTCCGTGCGGGGTATCTCCGCATGCCGCAGGCAGGGGGCAGGCATGCTCCCTGCCGCCCCGCTAACAAGTCATATTTTCCGGCTGTCCCATGCCGCCTGCTGTATCACCTTCCGCAGCAGAGGCGTGATGCGGCAGCACACGGGCACGACATCATACGCCGCAGGACACGTGTTCGGCACAGCCGTGTCCCTGCCTGCCGGTCTGGAGGCTGCCCGGCGGTCCATGTGTCCGGGCTGCAGCAGACGCCTGCGCCGGGACGCAGCCCAGCCGCAAGGCCGATTTTCCGGGCTGCAGGGTTACCGCGGACTCGTCATGCCCGGGCCGTGTATGCCGCACGGCGGCAGGGGGGAGGAGTGGCCCCCCTGCCTTTTTGCACAGCAGCCTAACGCTGCATCAGTCCCTGATGATGGTCCGGCAGGGCCGTTTTTAGCGAACGAGGCTCCTTCATGAAACAACAACGCAAAGGCATCCTTCTTGCCGGCGGATCGGGTACGCGCCTGTATCCGCTGACGCGCAGCATCAGCAAACAGCTCATGCCGGTCTATGACAAGCCCATGGTCTACTATCCCCTCAGTGTCCTCATGCTGGCGGGCATCCGGGATATCGCCATCATCTCCACCCCCGTCCACCTGCCCCTGTTCGAGGATCTTTTGGGTGACGGCAGGCGTTGGGGCTGCTCTTTTTCCTACATCGAACAGCCCCGCCCCGAAGGGCTGGCACAGGCCTTTCTGCTGGCAGAGGATTTTCTTGCCGGATCTCCGGCCTGTCTCGTCCTGGGTGACAACATCTTTTTCGGTCACGGGCTGGACGCTCTGCTCCAGCATGCCATGGCGCAGGGGCAGGGGGCCACGGTCTTTGGGTATCATGTTACCGATCCCCAGCGCTATGGCGTCGTGGCCTTCGATGAACGGGGAAGGGCTACCAGCATCGAGGAAAAGCCGGAGGAGCCCCGCTCCAATTTTGCCGTGACCGGACTTTATTTCTATGACGGTGACGTTGTGGACATGGCGCGTCAGGTGCGTCCTTCGGCTCGTGGAGAGCTGGAGATCACGGACCTGAACAACATGTATCTGGAAAAGGGCCTCCTGCAGGTGGAGCTCATGGGGCGCGGCATGGCCTGGCTGGATACCGGTACCCATGACTCCCTGCTGGCTGCCGCCAATTTCGTGCAGACCGTCCAGATGCGGCAAGGCCTGAAGATCGCCTGCCCCGAGGAGATTGCCTGGCGCAAGGGCTACATCTCTGCCGATGATGTGCGGGCCCTGGCCCATGAGATGGATAAAAACCAGTACGGGCAATACCTGTACGAACTGGTGGACATGGGGGGGACAGCATGGAAGTGACGGCAACGGGCATCGAAGGCGTGCTGCTGGTCAAGCCCAGGATATGGGGCGACGAGCGCGGCTATTTTGTGGAGACCTGGCAGCGCCGGCGCTATGCGTCAGAAGGTGTGGATCTTCCCTTCGTGCAGGACAATCACTCCATGTCACGCCGGGGCTGTCTGCGCGGGCTCCACTTCCAGAAGACACATCCGCAGGGCAAGCTGGTCATGGTCTCGCTGGGCGAGGTCTTTGACGTGGCCGTGGACATCCGGCCCGGTTCGCCCACTTTTGGCCGGTGGTACGGTGCGGTGCTCTCCGCGGCCAACCAGCATCAGCTCTGGATCGCTCCGGGGCTTGCCCATGGCTTTGCCGTGCTGAGCGATGTGGCGCACTTCCATTACAAATGCACCGACTATTATCATCCTGAAGACGAAGGCTGCATACGCTGGGATGATCCCGATCTTGCCGTGGACTGGCCTGTATCAGGGCCGCAATGTTCGAGCAAGGACAGGCAGGGTATGAGTTTCAGGGAATACTGCGCCGAGTGTGGCGTCCATATGGGATAGGAGGGCGCCATGTCCCGTACGACGGTCATGCTTACCGGTGGCAAGGGGATGCTTGGCAGGACCCTTTGCCGTGAACTGGAAGGGTTCGAGGTCATCCCCACGGACCTCCCCGAGACGGATATCCTGCAGGAGGACGCGCTTGCCCGCCAGCTGGACAGGATAGCGCCTGATGTGGTCATCCACTGTGCGGCCATGACCGCAGTGGACAGGTGCGAGGCAGAACCGGATCTGGCGTATCGTCTCAACGCTCTGGGGTCGGCCAATGTGGCGGTCGCGTGCGCCCGGCGTCATATACGGCTCGTGGCACTGTCCACGGACTATGTCTTTTCCGGTACGGGGCAAAGACCCTACCATGAGTTCGATGTGCCGGACGGCGGCATCAATGTCTACGGGCAGAGCAAATGGGCAGGCGAACAGGCTGTCCGCACCCACTGCCCGGATCATGTCATCGCGCGTATCTCCTGGCTGTACGGTCCTGGCGGCCCCAGCTTCGTGCACACCATGCTGCGCTTGGCCCGGCAGGGGCACGAGGTGCTCCGGGTCGTGGATGACCAGCGCGGCAACCCTACCAGCACAAGTGCGGTCGCTGCGGCCCTGCGTCACATCCTGCTTCGTCCCGGCCTGGTGGGCACGTTCCATCTGACCTGCGAGGGCGAGACGACCTGGTATGGCTTCGCCCGCGAGATCTTTCGCCTTGCCGGTATGGAGCAGTCTGTAGTGCCCTGCACCTCGGCGGAATATGTCACGCCGGCACGGCGTCCGGAAAATTCCTGCCTTGAGAAGCGCATGCTGCGCCTGCTTGGTCTGCCTTCCATGCCGCACTGGCAGGAAAGTCTGGCGGATTTCATGCGCTCACAGGCCTGCGAGCTGGGCATCCCTGCGGCTCCCGTACCGGATGCCGGCCGGTGATGGCCGGTGCCTCGTCCAGTGGCGGCCATGATGTCAGGGAACAAAAGCCGGAGGGATGTCCTCTGGCTTTTTTGTTGTCATACAGGCAGGAGGACACGTTGCATCGGGACATCCGGCCGTGCGTGCCGCACCGGGGGAGCGGCGGCGACCGTTGCTCACTGCATGGTCTGAACGGGGCAGAGACTTTCTCCAGGCCTTTTGCTGGTACCGGTGAGGCCTATCGTTACTGGGAAGGCGTCTGTTGCGTGTGAAGGCTGATTGGCTCCATTCCTTGACGCCATCAGAGCGTGTTTGGAAACTCATTCAACCACTACGGTCTGTCGCGCTTCATCTCCCTCTGGTTCATCACGCGCAAATTCGTGGCGGGCAGGCCGTGGCTGTTCAGCTTCACCTTCCTGGCCTCCATCTTCATCCTGGGGGCGCTGACCAGTGCCTCTCCGGCGGCGCTCATCGGCTGGAGCATCCTGTACGGCGTGTGCGAGGTCTGCGGCTACAAGAAGGGCGACAGCTACCCGACCATGATGGTCTTCGGCATCGTCTTCGCCGCCCAGATCGGCCAGTCCATGATCCCCTTCAAGCAGGTGGCCCTGACCGTGTTCAGTGCCTATGAGACCATGTCCGGCATGGGCATCGACTATGCCAAGTACATGCTCATCGCCTGCCTCATCTGCCTGCTGTGCGCCCTGTTCTTTATCGTGCTCGGCAAGTACATCTTCCGTCCCGACATGAGCAAGCTGCTCAATCTGGAAGCGGACAAGCTGGATACCGACGGCAGTCTGAACCTGACCGGCGTGCAGAAGACCGTGCTCCCTTTCCTCTTCCTGCTGGTGCTGCTGCTCCTGGCCCCCAACTTCCTGCCTGCGGACTTCTTCCTGACCCGCTTCCTCAAGGCCATCGGCAATACGGGTATCGTCATCCTGCTGGTGACCGTCATGGCGGCCATCAAGGTGGAACCGGGCATGGCACCGGTGGTGGGCTGCAGCGTCGGATAGGAGGAGCAGAGCAGCGCACCGGCCACAGCCGCCAGCGCAGAGCCGATGGCGAAGGTCAGCGAGATCGTTGCGTTGACATTGACGCCCATCAGCTGGGCAGCGCCGCGATCCTCGGACACGGCAAGCATGGCATGACCGGCGGAGGTGTTGTTGACGAACCAGATCAGCACCGCCATGATGACAACGCAGGCAATGATCGTCACAACCGTTTCAACCGAGATGGTCAGCTGCCCGTCAAAGAGGCTGATCGGCTTCAGACCGGCGACAACGGAGGTAAAGCTCTTGGGGTTGGAGGTCCAGGCCAGCTGGGCCACCTGCTGCAGCAGATAGCTGACGCCGATTGCCGTGATCAGGACAGCCAGAGACGGAGCCTCGCGCAGGGGGCGGTAGGCGATGCGCTCTACCGTGACGCCGAGCAGCGTGCAGACCACCATCGACAGGACGATGGCCAGCACCGGGTTCATGCCTGCAGAGCCGAAGGCAAAAAAGACAACATAGCTGCCGATCATGATGACATCGCCGTGTGCGAAGTTCAACATCTTGGCAATGCCGTAGACCATGGTATAGCCCAGTGCGATCAATGCGTAGACACTGCCCAGACTGATGCCGTTGATCAGATAGGATAAAAACTGCATTGCGTAATACACCTCACTCTATTTTTCTCCCCTGCCGATTGTTGTTTGCCGCAAGCGCACAGGAAAATATGAGTTCATAGTAGCACAAATCCATCGCCAAAACAATGGCTTTTGTTGTTTTTCCTCAAAAAACAAATGTTTTTGCAGAAAATGCTCGATGCCGTAATAATAAAAAAGAGGGAGCTGCCGAACCTTATGTCCGGCAGTCCCCCCTGGCAACGAAATAATCAGTTTACCTGTGCCGCAGCGGGTTACATAGCTGCGTAAGCGCCGTCCTTGATCACAATAGCCTTAGGAGCCTTGGAAACCGCACCGGAGGCATCCCAGGTCATGCCATCGCCGGTCAGACCGTCAAAGGTCATGCTGGTGAACTGAGCCTTGAGAGCATCGCAGACGTCAGAGGCATCCATGTCGCCGTTGATGCCGCCGGCAACCGCAGCCTGATAGATGGCGTAGACGACATCGTAAGCATCGGCAGCGAACTGGTTCGGGGTGTCACCGTAGGCCTCCTTGTAAGCGGAGACAAAGGCCTGCGTCTTTTCATCCTGTGCGTCTGCAGCGAACGGGGTCAGGAGCATCAGACCCTCGGCCAGAGAGGTGTCAAAGCCCTCAATGGTCAGGATGCCGTCCATACCGTCGCAGCCGAAGAAGACAGGCGCATAGCCGCTCTTGTTGGCGGCAATCAGGATCTGAGAAGCCTCCTGATAGTAGATGGGCAGGAATACGAGATCAGCACCGGCCTGCTGGCACTTGGCAACCTGCGTGGACAGGTCAGACTTGTTGTCAGCGGTGAAGGCCTCTGCGGCAACGATCTCCAGCCCCTTGACATCGGCCTCGGCCTTGAACTTCTCATAAATACCGGAAGAATAGGCATCGGAGGAGTCATAGATGATGCCGACCTTGGTGCCGAGCTTGTTTTCTGCGATATAATCTGCGGAGGCAACGCCCTGGTTGGGGTCGGTAAAGCAGATCTGGAACACATTGTCGCCGCTCTCGATAACAGCGGGCGCAGAAGCGGAAGGCGTCATCATAAACAGGTTGTCATTGGCGGTCTCGGCGGCAACGGCAATGGACGGGGTGGTGGTGACAGGGCCGGCCAGAACCTGCAGGCCCCAGTCCTTCAGGGTGTTGTAGGCGTTGACGCTCTTCTCGGCGTCATGCTCATCGTCCTCGAACTTCCACTCAAAGACATCGCTGCCGTTGGCGGCGTTGATCTCCTTGACGGCCAGCTCCTCGGCGTTCTTAACGGCCTGACCGTAGATGGCGGCGCCGCCGGTAACAGGGCCAATGCCGCCGATCTTGATGGGGGTGCCGGTATAAGCGCCGGAGCCCTCACCTGCTGCCTCAGTGGTAGCAGCGGAAGAAGCAGCGGAGGCAGCGGAAGAATCTGCTGCGCTGTCGGTAGATGCGGTGGAGCCGCAGGCGGCCAGGCTCATGACCATAGAGGCTGCGAGCACAGAGCTAACGAGTTTTTTCATATGTACATTCCCTCCTGATATGCAAGCGACAGTAATGGGTTCGCACAACCCCTGCCGTTTCATTGACTAAATTATAATCTTTTGTTCACAAAAATGCAATAATGCAATTCAACAGTGTTCCGCTGTCAAATTCCCGCCTTTATGGGGGATTTTCACAAATTTGTATTACAAAATATTATCAACTTTACCTATTGACATTTTAGCGCAGCTTTTTTATGTAAAAGACTTGAAAAACACCGCAGAATTTGTCATAATAGAATGAAACTCGGATTTGTGAAAGGGGCATCAGCGCAGATGAAACTTCTGGAGGAGCGTATTATGGAGCAGGGACAGGTTCGTCCCGGTAATGTTCTCAAAGTCGACTGCTTTCTGAACCACCAGCTGGATGTTGAATTGCTGGATAAGATCGGTGAGGAGTTCTATCGCATTTTCAAAAACGACGGCATCAACAAGATCCTCACCATTGAGGCATCCGGCATTGCCATCGCCTGCATGACAGCCCGGCATTTCAATGTGCCGGTGGTCTTTGCCAAGAAGGCCAAGAGCAAGAACATCGACGGCGATGTTTACACTTCCACCGTACATTCTTATACCTACGGCCGTGATTACGATATCACCCTTGCCAAGAAGTTCCTCTCCCCTGCTGACAAGGTGCTGATTCTGGACGACTTTCTTGCCAACGGCAAGGCCATGAAGGGCTTGCTGGATGTCTGCGCCCAAGCGGGCGCCACCGTGGGCGGCATTGGCATCTGCATCGAGAAGGGCTTCCAGCCGGGCGGTGCCGAGCTGCGTGCTGCCGGTTACAAGCTGGCCAGCCTTGCGATCGTCGACAGCATGACCGATGATCAGCTGACCTTCCGCGAGCAGTAACTCGCTGCCTGTCCCTTTTTATTATGTATAAAAATTCCCCGAACCGCTGCAATCATGAAGTGACCCCAAAAAGTTAGACAATATTCTGAAGTAAAAATTGTTCAAGCAGC
>OGYZ01002447.1_pt1 | contig 12644 bp, 7 predicted proteins | sample 1576681 | NCBI WGS metagenome assembly OGYZ01 (sample SAMEA3541480, study PRJEB24748) | human gut metagenome | biome: human gut; feature: human-associated habitat; material: faeces | place: China | collected 2012 | reverse complement strand
TTATCGTGGGAGTGTTTGTTATAAGAGTCAATATGTTTTGTTCGTTTATACCGACATTTATACCGCCACTTATACCGACATTTATACCGTCATTCTTTGTTCCCTCAACTTGGTGTGCTTTCAATGCACTTAATATCTCATTCAACATAAAATCTATAAAAGGACCGCTATTGGCAATTCTCGAACTTTCCGTAATTGCATCATAATAAGCCAACTGATTGGCATATATCATATTTTCTATAGGAAGATGTTCAAACAACGGGTGCAATTTACCCAATATAAGTGATTGCCATAGCCTACCCATACGCCCGTTACCATCACTGAACGGATGAATAAATTCAAATTCATAATGAAACACGCACGAACGAATCAGCAAGTGATCAGTTGACTTAGCAAGCCATTCAAACAAGTCTTGAATCAACATGGGAACCCTTTCGGCCGGAGGCGCCATGTGTACACATCCTTTTTCACTAAACACACCTACACCACTTGTGCGGAATTTCCCGGCATCACTTGTTAAAGCTTGCATCATTATCCCATGAGCTTTCAGTAGGTCACTGACCTTAAACGGATTCAGAGTCGGATATAGTTCATATGTTTTTATCGCATTCTTCACTTCCTGTATTTCTTTCAGTGGGGCTATTATATTTTTCCCATTTATAATGTCACGCACTTGGTTTTCCGTCAAATTATTTCCTTCTATAGCTAAGGAACTATGAATGGTCTTTATTCTGTTGGCTTTACGTAAGCGCAATTCGTCAGATTGCTCCATACGTATGGCATACCGTTCTATTGTTGAAGCTATTTCCGCTATCAGGTTAATCGCTTCCGATGAGACAGTGAATGGTGGTATATACATTTTACCGATATTTATAATGTTTGAGACTGCGTGTACATATTTTTCATTATTTACAAATATAATGTTTTGTCCATATTTTACACCTTTGTAAACAGATAATTGTTACAATACGTCGTAATATTGTTCGTTTTAGTAATTCCAGATTCATCCTTTTTCCCGAATAGATTCTTGGTATTTATATGATGGTTGTGCCGATTCAGTGGTAGGCGTGGCTGTTTATGATCCACAGAACAAAGCCGAAGGGGATATGTTACCTTGATTAGGAAAAACGTCAGTTATTTCGATTACTTCGGAATTCCTTATTCATAGAGATTTCATAGTTTTGTAATTTTGTTCTAAGAAAATAGTTCTTCATTTGCATAATGATTAGCTTATGGAAAAAGTAGAAACATATATCTTGACAGAAATCGCAGCCGGAAATATCCAAGCATTCGAGCAGTTATTCTTTCGATATCAGCCAAAGCTAGTTTGTTTCCTGACGGGTTTGACGCATGATTCGGAAGTAAGCCGCGACATGGCACAAGAGATGTTCCTCTCTATTTGGAAAGACCGCGAGAAACTGGTACAAGTGGAGTCTGTTTCTGCCTATCTTTATCAAATGGCCCGCTATAAAGTATATGATTACTTTGATCACTTGGCTGTGACCGAACAATATGCCCATGAATATCTGGAAAATGCCTCTGAAGCAGAGTCGGAAGAAGAGCAATTGTTTGCCCGTGAGCTTCAAACGATGATTCAAGCGACTGTTCAGCAAATGCCACCCCAACGTCAATTAGTTTATCGGATGAGTAGGGAAGAAGGCTTGTCCAATGATGAAATAGCTCTCCGTCTGCATATCAGCAAACGAACCGTAGAAAATCATCTGACGACTGCATTGGCCATCTTGCGTAAGGTCGTATATTTATGGCTGCTCCTGATGGTTCGATAATTATGACGGACTATGAAATTTGTCACTTCCTTTTCATAAGCAGTTCTTTCAGGTGTACCTTTTTCCCCAATATACTTATCTTCAAGTTCTGATAATGTTTTTATGTTTCTCATTTCTTAATAAGCTTATGTGGAAAAACAAATGTAACGTAAAAGTAACATAAATCCAAGCGATTAAGAAAAAATAGATGTTGTTGTTTTTTTAACAAAAAAATCTCCATTTGGCTTGTGTGTGTTTCGGGGTTGAACCTACATACGTATAAAAGCAGATAATATGGATGCACACGAATCAATTAAAAAGTTATTCCAACTATATGTTGGGAAGCGTTTTTCCAAAGTAGGGAAAGCCCTGTTTGGAAAATGGTTGCGTGCGGAACAAGATCAGGAGATTAAAGAACATCTGTTGCGGCAACATTGGGAAACAGTAACGAGTGAGATATCAGCAGATACGTGGGAAGATTGGAACCGGTTACGATCTCAGCTGGATACTTCTTTCCACCGGAAAAAGCAAATCCAGCTGATGTGGTTGAAATATGCCGCTGTGGTGACTTTGTTTTTGGTTTCTGTGGGTGGAACCTATTGGATAACGGAACAACATATGTTACGCCAGTCGGTTGAAATGGCTGAATTGTTTGTTCCTTACGGCGAGACCCGCGAAATTCAGTTGTCGGATAGTTCCCGTGTGTGGGTGAATGCCGGATCAACCATACTGTATCCGAAGGATTTTCGGAAGATGGATTCCCGTACAATCTATCTGACGGGTGAGGCTTCTTTTCAGGTTTATAAAAACAAGAAGAAGCCGTTTATCGTCAAGACTTCCGGTGTGGATGTCCAAGCTTTGGGAACTGTTTTTACTGTAAAATCGTATGCGGGCGAAGATTATACGACTACCACGTTGGAAGAAGGTAGTGTGAAAGTCAGTCTGAAGGATGGAAGGACGCAGTCGTATGTACTGAAGCCCAGTGAGCAATTGGTGTATTCGCATCGAGATCATAGCGTGCAACGAAATCGGGTAGATCTGTCTTTGTATAAGATGACACGCGAAGGCTATCTGATTTTCGAGGATGTTCCTTTCTGGCAACTCGTTTCGACGCTGGAAAAGAAATACGGAGTTACGTTCCAATACAATGCAACCCGTTATGGGAACGATTTGTATCATGTGAAGTTTGCCCCGGATGAAACGATTGAGGATGTCATGGAAATCCTGCATCAGCTGATGGGCATACAGTATGCAATTAAAGAAAATAATATCATTGTCAAATAATAAAAAAGGAGGATATCATGAAAAAAAGAAAACCGGAAAGAATAGCGGCCAACTTCCCTTTCCGGTATTTGAAACCCTAATCTTTTGCGTTCCATAGAACAGGAGAAATCAATCAAGTTTCTAATACTAAAATTTCAAACGTACAAATTTATGAATTTATCAAATCTGATGCCAGGAGCGAGTAGAAAAAAATTATCCCGGCTATTGTGTATTACAGCATTATCAACATATAGCGTATTCGCTTACGCGCAACAACAACAAGTCAAACTGACCGGAAGTAATCTTCCGTTGAAAAGCGTCTTCCAACAAATCGAAAAGCAAACGGATCTCTCCATCGACTACAGATCGCAGGATGTCGATGATTCCCGTATTGTGAAGCAAATGCCGAAGGCAACCACCGTACAACAAGTCATGAACCAATTGCTGGCAGGTACAGATTGCGTGGTGACCTTTAGTACGGACACATCATTATCAAGAAACAAGTTTCTAATACTACTGACCAGCAATCCAAACTGGTAAAAGGAACCATTGTGGATGCCACGGGCATGCCGGTGATCGGCGCCAATGTGATGGTAAAAGGTACTACCAATGGAACCATTACTGATATGGACGGAAATTTCTCGTTGGATGTTCCTGTAGGTGCGACTTTGGTAGTGTCTTATGTTGGTTATTCTAATCAGGAGATAAAGGTTGGTAATCAAACGAGTCTTTCTATTACAATGAAAGAGGATTCAGAGATGTTGGGGGAAGTTGTTGTAACAGCTTTAGGTATTAAACGAGAAGAAAAGGCGTTGGGATATGCTGTACAGAAAGTTTCTGGAGAAACTTTAAATACGGTAAAGACTGTGGATGTGGCAACAAGCTTGACTGGTAAAATAGCAGGTTTGAATGTGCAAAACAGTACGGAGTTTAATCAAGCTCCTAGTCTTTCTTTGCGTGGAGAAGAACCTCTATTGGTTGTTGATGGAGTCCCATATGCAAATATGAGCTTACGTGATATCGCCCCCGATGATATTGAGTCTATAGATGTATTGAAAGGAGCTACGGCTTCTGCTTTGTATGGTGCACGTGGTGGTAGTGGAGCTGTGATGGTGACGACTAAGAAGGGAGGTCAAGAAGGGCTTCAAGTACAAATAAACAGTAGTACTATGTTTAATGCTGGTTATTTAATTTTACCGGAGGTTCAGACTTCATATAGTACAGGGCAAGCGGGTAAATATTTAGCTGGAAGTTATGTTTGGGGAGATAAGATGGATATAGGTCGTGAGGCTTTACAATATAATCCTTATACTTATGAATGGGAAATGCAACCTTTGGTTTCTAAAGGGAAGGATAATCTAAAGAATTTCCAAGAACTTAGTTTTGTTACAAATAATAATGTCAGTGTAACACAAAAAGGAAAATTAGGAAGTTTTAGGACCTCATTGACCCATGTATATAATAAAGGACAATGGCCGAACGAAAAATTAAATAAGTTGACCTATACCGCATCCGGAACGATGAATGTGGATAAGTTTAAAGCGGATGCTGGAATAACTTACAACAAACGTTTTTATCCGAATATGGGTGGAACTGGTTATGGAGGAAGTGGCTATTTATATAATTTACTGATTTGGAGTGGTGCTGATTTTGATATTCGCGATTATAAGAATTATTGGATTCCTGGAAAAGAAGGGGAATTATCTAATTGGATGGATCGTACTTGGTATGAAAATCCATATATGATTGCTAATGAGATTACATCTTCTAATGATTATAATTTGGTGAATGCTTATATCAATGCTTCGTATGATATTCTTCCTTGGCTGAAAGCTACTTTACGTTCAGGGGCTGATTATTATGGTTCAAAAAGTGAATATAAAACACCGATTGGGTCAACAGCCGGTTGGGGTTCTAAAAAAGGATATTATAGTATTGAAGAAAAAAGTGGTTTTAGTATTAATAACGACTTGTTATTAATGGCTGAAAAGAAATTGGGGGATTTTAATGTGGATGGTTTCATTGGTGGTTCTATTTACTACTGGAATTCGAATAGTTTGAGTGGATCTACTAAAAACGGTATCATTCTTCCGAGTTATTATTCTTTAAATGCTTCTGTAGAACCTGCTACCGCTAGTAAAAGTTTTTCACAAAAGCAGGTGAATTCTATTTATGGAAAAGCTGCTGTCTCATGGAAAAGTATTGTGTTTGCCGAAGTGACAGGACGAAATGACTGGTCTTCTACGCTTCCAGAATCTACTCGTTCCTATTTTTATCCCTCGGTGTCAGGAAGCGTTGTTTTGTCAGAATTTATACCGATGCCGTCTTGGAGCAGTTTTTGGAAAGTGAGAGGATCGTGGACAAAGACAAAATATGATGTGGATGTATATGATATTAATAAGGTGTATTCGATCAGTACCAATGTTTGGAATGACATGACGGCTGCATATAATCCTCGATCGATACGAAGTAGTGATTTATTGCCATCTACATCTCGATCTTTTGAAATTGGAACTGCACTGCATTTTTTTCAGAATCGTTTACGTGTAGATTATGCTTATTATAACAAAGAGAACTATAATAATACAACTTGGGCAACGTTGAGTCCGACTAGTGGTTATACAAGCTCTTTAATCAATTATGGAGAAACTCAAGTCCGAAAAGGACATGAAATTACTGTAACTGGCGATATTATCAAAAATAAGGAATTGACATGGACGGCTTCATTCAACTGGTCTCGTGACCGGTATTATTATGGTGATATTGATCCCGTTTATTCAACTCAGAAACCTTGGGTCGTTAAAGGAGAACGTTGCGATTGGATTGCTGCATATGATTATCAACGAGATGCTGAGGGAAATATCATCCATAATAGTGAAGGTTTACCATTGATTAATCCTTACGAAAGTATTCAAGGATATACTTCTCCCGATTGGATTTGGGGATTATCTACGACTTTAAAATGGAGGAATTTTACGGTGGATATAGCTGTAGATGGTCGTGTAGGTGGATTAATGTTTTCTCAAACAGATCAGGCTCTATGGAATTCAGGAGCTCATATAGATAGTGATAATCAATATCGTTATGAAGAAGTTGTCAACGGGAACTTAACTTATATAGGTGAAGGTGTGAAATTAGTTTCTGGTAGTGCGGAATGGGATTCTTATGGAAATGTAATATCAGATGATCGTGTATTTGCTCCAAATGATATTAAAGTTTCATATGAGACTTATATGGGACGGATGAACCCTTATATTGGAACAATTCGTACACAAAACTTATTAGATCCAACATTCATTAAATTGCGAAATTTGGCATTTAACTATACACTACCTCAAGAATGGTGTAAAAAGATTTGTTTACAAGGTTTGACAGTGGGAGTTGTTGGGCAAAATCTATTAATGTGGACGAAAGAATTTAGATTTGCTGATCCGGATCGGGGGGAAGATTCTATCAATACTCCTTCTACTCGTTTAATTGGTTTCAATGTTAAATTTGATATATAAAGTAATTATGAAGTTAATAAAAAATACAGCAGTTATATTATGCCTTTTTTTGGTCTCAAGTTGTTCAAAATATGATGAGATTAATACAAATCCAGATTCATCAACTCAGGTGAATTCTTCGTTGTTAGCAACAGGGGCTATTGCCGGTATTGTAAAACCAACAATGGGTGGGGGGTTTACCGATCCTTTATTTATAACCAAATATTTAGGTTGGGGTAGTGGTTCTGGTGGCCCTGCGCAATACAATGATTTTTATCGAACTAGTTTTGATAACTATTCATCATTACTAGATTATCAACTAATGGCTGATTTGGCTCCTGAAAGTCAAAAAGAAGCTTATCAAGGCTTGGCTCTATTTTGTAAAGCATATTTATTGTTTAATCACACGATTAATGTAGGTGATATCCCTTATTCCGAAATCGCGAAAGCGGATGAAGGAATACTAACTCCTAGATATGATACACAGAAAGATGTTTGCTTATATTTATTGGAAGACTTGGAGGAGGCTTATTCAAATTTATCGATTGCGAAGGATTTTGAAGGAGATATTGTTTTTGATGGAAATGTGAAAAACTGGGCGAAAATTGTGACTGCATTTCAATTAAGAGTGTTGATCAATTTGTCGAAAAAAGAATCTGATTCAGATTTAAATGTAGCTGAACGTTTTCGTGAAGTTTATAAAACAGGAATGTTGATGGAATCAAATGCAGATAACCTGCAACTAGAGTTTTCAGATAAATCTGGACAATTCTATCCATTTCATTCTTCACAGAATAAGCATTGGGCTTATGCTTTGCTTTCAGATTTTTTGGTTGATATGTTAAAGAAGAATGAAGATTATCGTTTGTTTTATTATGGAAAACCTGCGCAACAAAAGTTGGATGAGGGGTTAGATGAAGGTGATTGGAATGCTTTTGTAGGAGTTGATCCTACGGCTCCAATGGCGCAAGTGGCAGAGAATTTTACAATAGGTGCTTGTAGTGGTTTGAATGAACGTTATATTAATTATATACCAGGAGAACCCTTTATCAGAATTGGGTATGCTGAACAAAACTTCATTTTAGCAGAAGCTGCTTTACGTGGATGGATAGATGGAGATCCGAATGAATTTTATTTAAAAGGTATTCGTGCAAGTATGGAGTTTATTGCGGATAATACGCCAGATGATGTAACTTATCATCATGGGCATTTAATAACTTTAGAGTATATAAATGATTTTGTAGCTAAAGAATCTATTCAGTTGGATGGAAGTTTTGAGAATAAACTTAATATGATTATGGAACAAAAATATATAGCAGGTTTTATGCAGTTACCATATCAGCCCTATTACGATTATCGTCGTACTGGTTATCCGGTATTACCAATTAATCCAAAAACTAGTTTGAATTTTAATGCTCCAGATAAAATTCCAGTTCGTTGGCAATATCCAGATACAGAAATCTCATATAATACGGAAAATGTAGAGGAGGCTATTGAACGTCAATATGGATCGGATGAAGTGAATAAGCTTATGTGGATTCTGCAGTAAGGAGATTTTAATTCATAAAGACATAACTTGTTTTTAATGGGATCGTATAAAAACAAGTAGTTTTAAGAAGCATAGAAGATATGGTTTGCTTATTTGGTTATAAACAAGATGTCATTCTTTGCTTCTTTGTTTTTTATTAGAATATCTATTTGGATTTATTTTTGATATTTATTTAATGTGTTAGCTTGAATATGAAGTATATAGTGTTTTTTTTGCTGGTATTTTTATGGGGTATAGAAAAAATGTCTGCCCAATACCAAATTGATTTAAGAACAAGTCGGCTTCCGGAGATATCATATCTGAAAATGGGGAATCCAGGACCATCTGGTAATGAGATCCAGATCAATAATCTGTATTTGGAAAAATCCGGATTACCTCAATTGCCTGTTATGGGAGAATTTCATTATGTCCGGATGGATGAGAAATATTGGAAAGATGCTTTGTTGAAAATGAAAGCATCAGGTGTAAATATTGTATCAACTTATATTTTATGGTCTGTTCATGAAGAAACAGAAGGAATCCAAAACTGGAGTGGAAATTGTAATTTACGGAATTTTGTTAAATTATGCCAGGAATTAGGTTTGTTGGTACATTTACGTGTTGGCCCATATTGTAATGCTGAGATACGAGAAGGAGGTTTGCCAGATTGGATTGTAAAAAATAAACAATTTAGAGCAAGAACAAATGATCCTCTTTATCTTGAGTATGTTAAGAATTGGTATTCATCTATATTTGAACAAGTAAAAGGGTTGTTATATAAAGATGGCGGTCCTATTTTTGCTATACAACTGGAGAATGAGTATGTAACCAAAGGTTTGGTTGTATCTCATTTGATGAATTTGAAAAAGATTGCAATAGCTTGCGGATTCGACTTACCTCTCTATACAATGACCCATTGGATGCAAAGTGATTATCCGAAAGGAGAAATTGTTCCTTATGCAGGTTTTTACATCGAAAGACCTTGGATTGTAAATGGGAAAGAAGAGAATCCTCCCACTCCATTTGAATTTTTTACTTATAACCGTTTGGCTGACGATATCGGAACGAACAAAATTAAAAAACAAGATGGGGTTGAATCATTGGATTATTCAAGTAATGAATCCCCTTTCTTTACCTGTGAAGTTGGTGTTGGTTCTGCTAATTTTTATGCTCGTCGTCCTGTTGTACCAGAAGAGATGGCAGGGGCAAGTATTACGTTGAGATTAGGCTGCGGAGTGAATTTGATGGGTTATTATATGTATGTTGGTGGTACAAATCCTAATGGTAAAATATGTATCTATGGTGAAGAACCAGAATTTAGCTATGATTATCAGGCTCCTATCAGAGAGTTTGGAACTTTGGGAGTTGTCATGAAAGAGACGAAGAAAATGAATTATTTCATGAATGATTTTGGATCAGAACTTGCCACCCAAGTTGCATATCTTCCCACAGAAAATAATAATTATGATAATTTGCAATGGGCTGTTCGAACTGATGGTAAGAGTGGATATTTGTTTTGTTCAAATTATCTGTACAAGCACGAAAGACCGGATTTTAAAAATGTTCAGTTCGCTATAAGATTGAAGGACGAAACAGTTTTGTTACCTAAAAATAAAGTGACAGTAAAAAATGGTAGCTATTTTATATGGCCATTTAATTTGAAATTAGAGAATTGTATTTTAAAATATGCAACCGCTCAGCCTATTTGCAAGCAGTTGAAGGATAATGTCTCAACTTATTTTTTCTTTGCGGATGATGGTATTCCGGCCGAATATTTATTACAAAAAGATAATATAAAAGAAATTAAATCCTTTAATGCCGTATGTCAGAAAAAACAAAAAGGATATTTTGTGGATAATTTGATACCAGGTGAAGAATGTGTAATAGAGATAACACAAGAGGATGGACATAAAGTACGAATTATTACTTTGAAGGAGAGTGATTCAGATTACATATGGCATCTGAAAAATGAAACTAAGAAAATAGATTTAGTAGCACTTTCAGAATCTTCCTTGGTCTTGGATGGGGATTCTATCTGTTTGACAGATACGTTATCCAATCAACAACTTAAAGTGTTTGATGATATATCCGGAAAATTTGTGATCGAAAGATTTAATTCTCCTGAGAAGGATGCATCTACTTTAGTTTTGACAAAAAAAACACCACTACAAGGTTCGATGTGGATAAGTGCCGACGATACATTAGTCCAAAAGACTTTCACTTATCAGTCTGTTTCTGACATCCGGTCGGCCGTATTGAGGTTTGCATCGAATAAGCCTGTCTCTTGTTTGATTAATGGTCAGAAAATAAAATCAGAAAAGATGAGCTCCTACTATAAAGCAGAGATAACTTCTGCTTGTGGTAATGGAAATAACTTAGTTCAGTTTATATCTTTGGAGAAAAACAATCCGGTATTGGCTGAAATAGAAATTATCCAAAGGAATGGAACACGTTTACTTTGGAGAACTGATAATACTTGGACTTGTTCCAATCTATCAAAACCAGTGTCAGTATCAGTGTCAACAAATGAATTATCTCCTAAAGAATATGATCGTAAAGAACATTTGGTTGAATATGAAATTAATATACCTGATATTTCTAGCTTAAAAGATGAATCAAGACTGTATATTGATTTTGTAGGAGATATAGCTACCGTCTATATAGGAAATCAACAAGTGAATGATTATTATTATAATGGGGCAGAATGGATCTTGGGGGTTTCTCGATATAAAGATTTGCTTAATTTACATCCGTTAACGATAAAGATCAAAGGTTTTGAAACTGGAAATGAAAATATCTATTTGGAAAGATATTTGGATAGAACAAAATGCGTGAATCCTGAAATTGTCAATATGAAATTAAAACAAGATTGCAGATATACGAAACATTGTTCTGTGTCTGAGTAGATGTGGTTTATGAATATTTCTTCTCTTTTTGTTGTGAAAGGAGAGGAGATATTCATTTTAATATTCATTTTAATATGAGGTGTTTTTTTATTCTTTTAGGATGTTTGATTGCCCATGTAGTTCCTTGTTCTTCGAGTCCTGATACTTTGGTGCAGCGCATACAACTTTCAGATGAATGTTTGCATATTGGTATTATGTCGGATGCGCAATTCCCTGAAAATGATGAACAACTTTCTCCAGGGCATTTGGGCGTTGTTATGAATGGTCCGAAGCATGTACTTCGAGCACTATCTTATTTTAAGCAACAAGACGTTGATTTGATTATCATGAATGGTGACATGGTAAACGCGGCAGCAGGAGGTAATGCTTATCGTACATATAATTTATTACTGGACCATGTTTTTGGAAAAGAAAGGGAAAATATGCCACCTTTGATTTATCCGATGGGGAATCATGAGTTTTATGGGGCAAACGCAGAGGATCTTTTCCTGAATCAAGTGAAACTACCGTTGAATGTGCATTATGTTTTGAATGGATACCATTTTATTGGTGTTTCTTGTTCGGATAGCCAAGGTGGATATGCTTCAGACCGTTTGGAATATTTGAAAAAACATTTGGAAATAGCCGATCGGGAGAGTGAAGGTAAACCCATTGTTGTAATCAGTCATATGCCGTTCCATGTAGATGAGTTTTGGGGAGGACAATGGGATTCACCTCAATCAGATGCAATGTATAGAATACTGTCGGCTTATCCTCAGGTTATTTATTTAAGTGGGCATAGTCATTATCCGTTGTTTGATGATAAATCTTTTTTACAGCGTGATTTTACGATGGTAAATACAGGGTCAACCTCTTATTTTGACTTGGATTGGAATTTGGCTGCGGATGGAAAAACTTTGGATGAAGAACAGCCCAATGAATATCTGAATCCTCATTTGTTGGGAATTTGTCAACAAGCGGATATTAACGGGCGAGATGATGTGAATCAAGGTTGGATGATGACGATTGATACAAAAAAAGATTGTGTCGTGTTACAACGTATGGATTATAATTTACAACGTCCTTTTGGAAAACCAATTATTTTGTCTGATTTAGTAAACAAAAAGTTTGACTATACGTTGAATCAGTTGCGAGAATCAGCTGCTATACCTGCATTTCGTAGAAAGACTTCTTTAGAGGTTCTTTTGACTGAGAAAAATGGGGCTGATATCTGTTTTGATGCAGCTGATCATACAAGTGTGGTAAAACAATATGAGATGGAGATAGAAGATCCGGATCATCAAATACAACGAATACGTTTTTTAGCAAAAGGTTATTATATGGGTTGGGATTTCCCTTATAAAGAACATATTCATTATCGGGGTTGCCATAAAAATGGAAAGTATTCCTTGCGAATCAGAGCTATTAATTGTTGGGGTGAAAAAAGTAAGTGGTTAAAGACCTCATTCTTGGTGGAACCAGCCATTGTTCAATGTCGAGAGCAATGATCCATTGGTTACTTTTTCAACTATAAAGAGCCATATCTCTACTCAAAATAGAGTTGGATATGGCTCTTTTGAATGTTGATTAATTGTAGTCCTCAACATCTTCATTTACACGCCCCCGCCAGCATCTTCTCCCTCATCTTTATCGACGGTGAAACGGGCGAACTTGGCGACATCGCGCATTTCCTGCAAGCGCTTGCCCGGATGGAACA